>Ga0137359_10004216_pt1 | contig 11760 bp, 10 predicted proteins | sample Mad1_40_16metaG_FD_108281 | JGI IMG/M metagenome (GOLD analysis project Ga0137359, IMG submission 108281) | Vadose zone soil microbial communities from Angelo Coast Range Reserve, California, USA - Mad1_40_16 metaG | ecosystem: Environmental > Terrestrial > Soil > Vadose zone | place: USA... | reverse complement strand
TCGCTGAGCACATCCGCCCAGGATGCGATCACCGGGACCGCCGGATGCTGCTTGCGGGCGCGGCGTCGCGACTCGCCGTCAGAATCGCAGATCGCGACAAGCTCCGTGGTAGCGCCTGTGGCGATGTTCCGAGCCAGGTTCGGCCCCCAATAGCCGTACCCCACGATGCACGTCGGTATCCGTCTCGGTTTCATCGTCTGGCTGCTCCGTTATGGTCAATTGCCCGCAGCGGTTCTGCACGTCGCCGCCTGCGGTTACGCCTGCCCGAAGCTTACGCAGTCTCTCATGAACAACCGCCTTGAATTCTAGACGATTCCAGCCGGTCCGGCATCCACGCCACAAAAAGGTCACGGGTCCGAGTGAGCTGACGCCGCGACAGCGGCGCTCGACGCGGGGCCGCGTTCGGCCATTCACCGAGATTCAGACGGCAAGTGGCTGCATGAAGATCAGCGCAGGTCAATGGTCGCAATGCGATTTCGTGGGAGCAGAAATTGCGTACGACGTTGGTACGTTGACAATATTTCTTTCTCGTTGGACGCCAAGACCTTCTGGTTGACGATCCTAAAGGTCCTTAGCCGGGCTGACATCACCCCTCCAGGAATGAAGTCAATGCCCGCCTTCAGAGGACGATCAGATGACAAATAGTGATGGCGACCGTGGCTCTAGGTCGTACATGGGCGTGGGCAACGATGGACGAGGCATGACGTTGGACGCTTATCGCAAGTTGACCGACATTGCGTGAAGCCGGCTATCGTCCAATCTGTAACTCATACATTTCAGAGGAATTCCAAAATCAAAGGCCAATTACTTCGGGCAAGTTCTGACCGACACTAGACTGATCCAGCCGACCTCCAGCGAACCCAATATGGAGAGAAACCCAAGACCGCTTTGAATTGGCGCAACCCGGCGCTCGCGCCAAGCCAAGTGTCGTACATTATCCACTTTGGGTTGCCAGCCGTTTTCGCGAGTTCAAATTTTTCTTCGATTACATGGGTCATCAGCAAATACATAATTCCCGAATTCAGATGATCGCCATGCCCGAGTACGTAATCGACGTTCCATAGATCTCCGATGTTTGATACAAGGGCATAAGCTACGATTTTTCCGGCCGGACATTTCACAATGTGCGCATTGCCAATCTCTCCAAGTATCATCTCGAATTTCGATCGATTGAAATACAGAGGGGGCATGGGCCCCGTGCTGCGTTCCGGACGGGATCCGTTGATCTCCATAATCTGATCAATGGCCGAGACCGCATCGATCTTCGCGTACGAATACTTACGCTTCTTCGCCAATTTCAGATTATTCTTTGCGATGCCTCTCAATTTGCTCCGCTGATAGTCGGCGTAGCTTCCTTGAAGGTTTATCATGGCAGCGCCCAGCGACTTCCTCGGGATGAGAGGAAATTGGGGGTGAGGGGAGGAGAAGTATCTAAGTCTTTCCCGTGCATGTTCGCTGCCAAACATGCGGACCGTTACGATGTCGGTCCAGATTGTCTCTTTTAAGGGCTTCCACGATAGGTAGTTTCGGTTAAAGGCCACAGCGCGCACTCCTCATTCCGTCCCGGGGTGGTCGTGCTCTGCCCCCTGAAGCGGTACCAGTTCGAGAGTTTAAGCCCGGCCGCTTTGGCCAGCCCGTGGGCTGACCGGAGCGAAGCGTAGGGCAGACCACGGGCTGGCGGCAAGATGGCTTCCGGTGCGGGTGGTCGGTAGCCGAGCGACGGCTGTGGCCTGACGGCGTTTCGTGCCGCCGACAGTTCTCGATCAGGACCCTGGCCTAGCGAAGGCTCGGAAACATCTCGCCGTTGGGCAGCTCGTTCCTGAGCTTCGAGTTGAAGCTCTCGCAGTAGCCCCATTGTCCTAGGGACTGTCTGGCTCGATGAACAGCTTCTTCACGCCGATCCTGCCAAGCCAGTGCCGGACCGCCTTGGCGGCTGGATCAGCGCTCAGGGAGCAGGCCAGTCGCTTAGGGCTGGTAGACGCGGTGCGGTTGAATGTAGAGTGCGGGCATGGATTGGGAAAAATACTGGTCGGACAGGTCCGACGACGGACACACGGACCCGACGCCGGAGGGGATCGCCAAGGAGGGCCGCGAGAAGCTTTTTCATCTTGGAAGCGGCGACAGGCTTCTCGACGTCGGTTGCGGAACCGGCAAGCTGATCTCCCACTACACCGCCAACTTCCGCGAGTGCATCGGCGTTGAACGCTCGCCCACGATGCTTGCCGAGGCTCAAACGAAGCTTCGAGACACGAATATCGCCCTCCTTCACGGGTCCGCCGAGAACGTGTGGGAAATAGTGCACGGCGATTTCGACGCCATCACCATGGGGGCGGTCGCTCAATACCTCGCCTCCTACGAGATCGCTGCTTTCGTCATGCGGGGCAGTAAGCGCCTTAAGCCTGGTGGCCGAATTGCGATCTTCGACATCATCCACAGCCGGAAGGCTGTTCTGCGAATGATGGGGCTCGGCCGCCATAAGGAAGCGCCTTCTGGCTTCGAGATCGTGAAACGCTCCGGTGCGGTCTTCGCGCGGTGGGCCGCTTGGCCCTTGATGACCAAAGGAAGGACTTTCCATCCAAACGGGCATATGTACGCGCCCGAGTTCTTCGCTGCCATCGCCAAGGAAAATGGGATGAAGATCGATATGCCGATGTCGATGTATTACGATTATCGGTTTCATGCGGTTATGAAACCCGCGCCTTAGGCAATCTTTGTCGCTATACGGCAGACACCAAAGCCATCCACGTCGTGCCGCCATCCGTGTTGATTTAGGCTCTCGTGGTAAAGCGGTGAAGCCTCCATCACTCTGGAGATAGAGTGAGCCTTGGGGCGCGGAGCGTGTGGATGCACCTGTGCTCTGCCCCCTGAACAGGTACCAGTTCGAGGGTTGGAGTCCGGCCGCTTTGGGCAGCCCGTAAGCTGACCGGAGCGAAGCGTAGGGCAAGCGCTTCCTTCAACTTGTCCCGCGTCAGGTCCGACACCGCCTTCGTCAGCCGCTGGTTCTTCCGCTCAAGCTCCTTCAGACGTCGCCTGGTCGACTTTCAGTCCACCGCCACCGGTAGTAGCTCTCCTCCGAGATGCCAAGACCGCGACAGATTTTGCCGATCTTCTCGCCCTGGCTCAGTCGTCCCCCGGCCTCCGGCAGCATCCCGATCGACTGCTCCGGCGTGGGGTCCTTCCCTGCCAGTCAAAACTCCTCTCAAAGCCCCAGATTAGCCGGAACTCCAACTCCCAATCTGGATCACCTTTCAGGGAGCGGCCCAGTCGAGATGATTCGCTCATCTGACCTGCGTAGGATTCTAATTTTAGGCAATAAGAAACATGATAACTTCCCCTTGGCCTCTCCACGAAAAGGAAAGGCCAAAAGAGCAAGACGACCCAAATCATTACCAGGTCAGAACATGCTCGAACCCCGATATCGCAATTTCATTGACGCAATCAAACGACATGTCGGCGCACCCGTCGACCAGAAGCCCATTTCTCTATTAACCATCATATTTGTTGGCGGCGGCGGCGTGGCAATGCGCGGACTCGGCATGGTGCTCATGTTTGCCGCGCATCTGGCGATGGCACGGTTCAGCACGCCTTCCGATCTGGGAAGCTATTTCATCCTTATTGGAGTGACCACTATCGTCGCCACCGCGGGCTCTCTCGGGTTGGGGCCGGCCGCCGTTCGATTTGTCCCCGCGTTTGCCGCGCAGCAGCGGAGGGAACTCCAGGCCGGATATATTTACGCGACGCTCAAAGTGACGGTCGCCGTGACCCTGCTGGTCTCGGGGGCAGCCTTACTTGTGGCAGCAATCTTCCAGCACGAACTGACGCGTGATCTGCAGGTTGGACTGTTCCTGTTCGCCATCCTATTGCCCTTGATGACCTTGCAGTTTGTATCGCTCGACCTGTTACGGGCCTTCGGGCTTCCTCTGCAGGGACAGACAGTAACATCTTTCATGCCGCCCGTTCTTCTAGTTGGCGGAGCAATAGTTGCGTCACAGTTTGGACGCCTGTCATTTCAGGTAATTGGCTCGATCGCTTGTGTTTCTGCGGCGTTGACCGCCATCGTCCAATTGGACTCGCTTCGACGATTGGTAGTCCGGCGGCTGGTTGGCGTTAAGCCTCAAAGCGACCTGTTCGAATGGGTGCGGGTGTCGTTGCCAATAATGGCCTCGACCCTGGTATTCGTCAGTGCCATGTCCATAGACTGGCTCGTCGTGGCTTCGCTGACCAGCGTAGCGCAATCGGCCATTTACCGCGTCAACTTGTATCTGCTTTCAATCCAAGGGGTATTGGACACGACCTTCTACAGTGTCGTCGGGACTTACATCTCGCGCAACTACCACCAGCAGGGTAAGGAGGACTATCAGGCGTTTATCCGCAAATTGAACGCCGTGCAGATGTTGCCGAATTTTGTTGTCGTCCTGGTGCTGTTCTGCGCGGCAGGGCCAGTACTCGGGATTTACGGCCGTGACTTCGTTGCCGGCGCCACGAGCCTCCAGATCCTGACTGCGATCTGGTTATTACGTAGCTCGCTTGGCCCGCAAGAGATGTTGCTCAATATAGCTGGCCGCGAACGTATTGTGACGATGGTCCATATGTTGGCCGTGGTCCTGTCCTTGGTCTTCTCGCTGGCATTGGTTCCCATGTACGGGATGACCGGGGCGGCGATAGCCCACGCGATTGCCTGGGGTGGCACGGGCGTCCTGTTGTATAGGATAGTTGTCCGCAAACTTGGATTGCGCGTTGCCCTTCACCATCTCTTGGGTGCCTGGCTGCTCGAGAGAATAGGTCATGGGAACTTCGCGACTCGGCCTTTGAAGGCTATGCGTGACCTTATCCTTATGGCACCACCCCGTATCTCCGATGATGGCCCTGCGCGGCAGCCGATTGCCAAGTCGATGGATCGACGCTCGTATCGTCCGATGTCGCTGGAGTTTGCGGAATATGCTCTCCAGGAGATTCTGTTTGCCGCGCGGTTCATCGCCACGGAAAAGGGACTTCGCTTGTTACACAGCACCCGGATCAAGGTGGTGCCTGGCGAAAGTGTGCGGGACGCGCGCGGACCAGAGATTGTATTGCCGGCGGATATTGCGACCCCGTTGATTCCGCAAGAGCCCAGGCAGATCCCCTTCAACGGCACATTCCTGACCCTGTTCAATCCATTGCCGCGACCCGGCGGCGAGTGGCAGGCCTTGCCAAACGAGGCGGCTCCGGCTTGGTGGCGCCATCCAACGGGGGCACTGACGCCTGCCTGGAACATGCTTGGTAACGTGTACGATCTGTTGACCTTTCGAGAAGACTTAGAGATAGCCGCGCGAGATCGACATGGTCGATTGCCGGCTGCGGCGAGCGTTAGAACCCCTGCCGGCATCGGCAAGGTGCCGGTCGTAAATGAGGCGCTTGCTCTGTTGCTCGATGCAATTGCTACCATGGAACAGGGCGTGGCGCCCACCTTCCGGCTGGATGGCCTCATCGAGGCACCGGCGCTCGTGCTGTCGCACGACTGCGATTTGCTACGCGGTGATGACGTAATCACGCAGGCGATCCGGGCCTACCGGATCTTTCAACCCTGCTTTCGTGGAAGAGCGCCGCGACTGAGACTTATGGGAATAATCTTCGCCAACTACCGTCATCCTTACCGGTACTTTCTCGATGATCTGCTGAAAATGTTGGCTGTAGAACGCCGCTTTGGTTACCGCTCCGTCATATATGTGCTGAACGGCACGGGCGGCCGTTTCGGCGCAAGAAGTGGGCTTGGGGCTGTTCGTAAGCTCTTAGAACGAGTGCCTGCAGGCTGGCAGATCGGCATCCATTATAATTACGACACATTCCACCAGCCCGGGAGGTTTGCATCACAAAAGGCCGAAATCGAGGCTCTTATCGGCGAAGCGGTAACCGCAGGTCGCGCCCACTACCTACGCTTCGATCCAAGAAAGAGCCCGGCATTCGTGGCGGAAAGGGGAATCCGCTTTGATGAAAGCATCGGTTGGTCCTCTCAAAACGGTTACAAAGCTGGCATCGCGGCGCCGTTCCGTCCGTTGAACGAGGCCGTCGGTACGCGACTCGAAGTGATCGAGTTGCCGCTGGTGTTCATGGACGCCAATCTGGTCGAAGGAGAGGATGGCTATCTAAGCTTCAAGAATCTCTTCGGCCACTTGGAGAAAATCGGCGGCGTCATTAGCGTGCTGTTCCACCCCGGAACACTCGTCAATCCCGAACGGCCGGATCTGGAAGGTCTGTACTTGAGGATTCTTGAGTTCGCAAACGCAGCTCGCGCGCGGAATTTGATGCCTTCTGACATCATCCGGATCGCTGCGAAAGAGAGTAATGGCGACGGGTCCTCTGATGCAAAAGAGCTAGACGTGGTCTGAGAGACTGCGCACGATTTCAATGACGCGGTCTTGGTCAGACTGGCTCATATTTGAACCAGACGGGAGGCAGAGACCCTGAGCGTAGAAGCTGTCTGCGACCGCGCCTCCTATTGTCCTTGCGTCACTGACCACTCTCACGCCGGTCAATGCGGCGGTGACCGGCAATTCCTACAACTACAGTGTGGCCGACCTCGGCTAGGTCGCTGGTCCGCGTCCGCGGCAACAATGGTGCCGCGATGTCGGACACCCTGCCGACACAGGGAAACGTCGGCAATGGGTGGTGGACCGAGATCTTCAATAGCGACAGCACGGCCAGCCTCACGCTGTCGGTACCGAGCGGCCGCTCGCTGAATGGCGCTCTCAACGGCAGCCTGGTGCTGCTCCCCGGCAAGAGCACGGCGATCACAGCGGATCCCAATGGCAATTTCTGGATTACGGTGCCACCGCTTCCCTCGGTGTTTTCCGGCCAGGCGATCTACGTGAACTCCAATGCCACGATCGTCCCCGGCGTCTACGACGTCGATACCTCCGCGGGCACGGTGACCCTCACTGACGATTCCGGGCGAAGTCGCCCACCATTCCGATTTGATGTCGCCCGGCATTCCGGGATGATGCCGCCCACCGTTCCGGGATGAAGCCGCCCGGGTAACCGTGGGTTCGTAGCGCCTCCGCTGGCCGGATAGGGTCTGCTCCTTTGGCTTGGCCTTGGGAGTGGACGGGATGCCGGCGGAGAGGGTTTCGATGCGCCAGGTGCCGATGTTTTACGGTTGAAGTATGGCGCGAGGATTTCCGGCCGCGAGATCGCCCGGCGGCTGAGCCTTTCTGCGTCCACGGTGCGCGAGACGCTGAAGCGTGCTGCGGCCGCGGGGATCAGCTGGCCGCTGTCGCCGGACCTGACCGACACAGTTTTGGAGGATCGGCTCTGCGGCCAGGTCGGATCGCGGCAGGGTCATCGCCGCATCGTCCATCGCGAGCTCAAGCGCAAGCACGTGACGCTGTCGATCCTGTGGGACGAGTACATCGCCCACAATCCCGACGGTTTTCGCTACAGCAGGTTCTGCGAGCTCTACCGCGCCTGGGAAGGCAAGCTCTCGGTGACGATGCGCCAGAGCCATGCCGGCGGCGAGAAGCCTGTTTGTCGATTACGCCGGCGACACGGTGCCGGTGATCATCGATCGCCTGACCGGCGAGATGCGGGAGGCCCAGATCTTCGCCGCGGTGATGGGCGCCTCGAGCTTCACCTACGCCCAGGCGAGCTGGACGCAAACGTTCGCTGATTGGCTTTCCGCCCATGTCGGCGCGTTGGAGGCGATCGGTGGCTGTCCGAGGCTTTTCGTCCCCGACAACACCAAGACGGCGGTGATCAAAGCCTGCTTCCACGATCCGCAGCTCAATCGCACCTATACCGAGATGGCCGCGCATTACGACGTGGCGGTGCTCCCGGCCCGGCCCAAAAAACCTCGGGACAAGGCCAAGGTCGAGTTGGCGGTGCTCATCGTCGAGCGCTGGCTTTTGGGCCGGCTGCGGCATCGCACCTTCTATAGCCTCACCGAACTCAACGCGGCGACCCGCGAGCTCCTGCATCAGCTCAACGAGGTCCGCCCGATCCGTCGCCTCGGCGTGACCCGACGCCAGTTGCTCGAGGATCTGGACCGACCGCATCTCAGGCCATTGCCAGTCGAGCCCTATGTATTTGCCGAATGGCGCGCCCGCCGCGTCGGTGTGGATTATCACGTCGACGTTGATAACCACTTCTATTCCGTGCCTTGCCGCTTCGCCCGCCACGAAGTCGAGATCCGGCTGACCGCGAGGACCGTCGAGATCTTCTTCAAGGGTGAGCGGATCGCTGCGCACCTGCGCAACAGCGGCAACGGCAAGCACACCACGGTGCCCGACCACATGCCCTCCAGCCATCGCCGCTACGCCGATTGGACCATCGATCGGATCCACCGCGAGGCGCAATCGATCGGCCCTTCGACGGCACTTCTTTGCGAGATGATCCTCGAACACCGGCCCCGTCCCGAACAGGGCTTCCGGGCCTGTCTCGGCATTCTCAAGCTGGTCAGAACATTCGGGGTCGAGCGCGTCGAGGCGGCCGCCATGCGGGCTTTGGAGATCGGCGCCAGGACTTATGGCTCGGTCAAATCGATCCTCGACAACAATCTCGATCGCCAAGTGTTGCCGCGACGCGCCGCCAACGACCAGGCGATCCTGCACCCCAATATCCGTGGCGCGCGCTATTACAACTGAGGAGACTCATGCTCAATCATCCAACCCTCGACCAGCTGAACCAGCTCGGGCTCGTCGGCATGGCCAAGGCCTTTGCCGAGATCCAAGCTGCTGGTGAGGCCGACAGCCTGACCCATGCCGAATGGCTCGCCCTTCTGCTCGATCGGGAAGCGACCTATCGCTACGACAAGAAGCTCATTCGCCGCTTGCTCTATGCCCGGCTGCGCCATCAGGCAACCGAGGACGTCGATTATCGCAGCCCGCGAGGATTGGATCGCGCGCTGTTCCACAAGCTCGCCACCGGCCAATGGATCGAGGCCCACGACAATCTGGTCATCACCGGGCCGACCGGCGTCGGCAAGTCCTGGTTGGCATCAGCGCTCGGCCACAAGGCGTGTCGCGACAATCGCTCCGTCCTCCAATCCTTGCCCAGAACGCATCGCGTTGCGGCGTCGTCGGCGCGCGAAGCCTGGCTCTCCGGCTCAACCGGACCTTCACTGCATCGGGTATCATCCCAATGTTGAATCACGAATCATCCATTCGCGATAGTGGGTACTAGCGCGCTGCGGGATCATGACGCTGGCTCGCCAACTGGAACGAGCAGGAAATAGCCCCGGACGACAGCAAGATCCTCAAGTTCGTAGCCACGAAATTCCTGCGCTATTGGCTGACGCTCCAGCAACCGCTTCCAGTCCGAAGGACGCTCCGGTTCGTTAGTGACAATGCGAAATCCTGCCGCTTCGAAGAGGCGTTCATAGTCGGAATGCCTCAACCGATTCTGGAAATGCCTGTCGACATTGTGCGGTCGCCATTCATTGATCGGAAAGCGGAGGAAATTATAGACTGAGATCGACGGATCAGCATGGGAGTAATGATCCGAATAGTCTATGAGCATTGACACCGCGCCGCCGGGAGAGATCAGGCGCCGACATTCTTTCATGATGTCCGCGATAACGTCGCCTGGAATGTGTTCGAGCGTATGCGTCGTCGCAATCATATCTACGGCACGGTCGAGCAAATCCACGGAGCGAGCATCGCCTGGCGTGCGATAGTCGATCCCGTAACGGCGAAGCAGGCTTGCATTGAGACCGCTCGCTTCCTCCAACGGTGGGAAGCGACGCGGAACAGCACCCCCCAGCGCATTCTTGTCGAGATATGCGGCGATCCCGTTGATCAATTCGCGTCGCGCGAGCGGTTTGATGTCGATAACGATTTGACGGTTAACGCCATAACCATAGAAGATCAAGTTCTCGAACAAATCCCATCCGGCACCGAAAGTCATCAGAAGCCCTTTGTCAAGATCGATGCCCCAACTGCGGAACGCTTCGATGTGACGATAGAAATTCCTTGAATACTCGGGTATACGTTTGATTGGGCGCGGCAAAGAGTGCGTCACATTTCGCTGCATAAAGTAATAGAGCGCGTCGCCCGCCGGCAGTTTATCCAACGCCCGAAGCACGGCGGATTTCGTTTGCCATTTCATGAACGTTCTCGTTGTCTGGCCGGTACGCGACTCGAAGTGATCGAGTTGCCGCTGGTGTTCATGGACGCCAATCTGGTCGAAGGAGAGGATGGCTATCTAAGCTTCAAGAATCTCTTCGGACACTTGGAGAAAATCGGCGGCGTCATTAGCGTGCTGTTCCACCCTGGGACATTCGCCAGGTAGTGTCCAGAATCTTTCGCACTTTTGGCCGGTGGCCTGCTCCAGTTAAGCGGTCATGGCATTGCGCTGCCTGAGCAGCTCCATATTGAGATATCGTTCGGTCGACCAGCGCGTGCCGGCGATGTGGCGCAGCCTGGCCGCGGCCAGATTGAGGGCCGAGTTGCCGTCCGGGAAGGCGCCGACCACGCGGGTCCGCCGGCGGATCTCGCGCATGATGCGCTCGAGCGGATTGTTGGTCCGGATGCGCCGCCAGTGCTCTTCCGGGAAGGCGTAGTAGGCCAGGGTCTCAGGCACCGCCGTCTCGACCAGCTCGGCTGCCTTGCCGAGCCTCATGCTGCGGAGCCGAGCGACGACCTCGGCCGCCTTGCGGTGGGCAGCGGCAAGGTCTTCCTGGGCATGGATGGCCTTGAGCATCAGTGCCACCTCGCGCAGCTTGCCGGCCGGCACATGGCTGAAGACGTTGCGATAGAAGTGCACCATGCAACGCTGCCAGCGCGCGTCGGGGAAGAACTCGGCGGCGCTCTCGACCAGGCCGATGCAGGCATCGGAGACGATCAGTTCGACGCCGCGCAGGCCTCGTCCCTTGAGATGGGCCAGGAAACCGCTCCAGCCGGCCTTGTCCTCCTTGGCGCCCTCGACGATGCCGAGGATCTGCCGGTAGCCGTCGGCGTTCACCGAGATCGCCACCAGCAGCGAGACGTTGCGCACCTCGCCCGCCCAGCTGCGCTTGAGCACGATGCCGTCGAGGTAAACATAGGGCTGCTCGCCCTCGATCGGCCGGTGCCGCCAGGCCTCGATCTGGCCATAGATCTTCTGGTTGAGGTTCGACACCGTGCCCGGGCTCACCCGCGTGCCCCACAGCGCCTCGGTGATATCCTCCACCCGCCGCACCGATACGCCCGCCAGGTACATCTCGATCAGGGCCTCCTCCACCGAACTCTCGCGCCGCCGATAACGCTCGATGATCGCCGTCTCGAAAGTCTGCCGGCGCAGCTTGGGAACCCTAAGCGTCACCTCCCCGGCCTTGGTCGCAAGCTTGCGATCGTAACTCCCCGAGCGCTGGTCGCGCCGCGCCGCTCGTAGCGGCCCGCATTGCACAGCCGATCGGCCTCCGCTTCCAGCATCGCGTTTAGCGTCTCCTCGACCGTGCCTCGGACGATATGGCCCAGGTGCTCGCGCACCCGCTCGTCGTCGATCCGGATCACGTTGCCAAGCGCGGTCCCTTTGCTATCCTCTTCCATGGTGGCTCCTTGTCAGTCTGGCCTTGTTGAACGTCTCGCAACGCCAACTTAACCAGAGCGGGAGCCACCGCCCAAATCTGCGAAAGATTCTTTACGTCATCGAGTTCGCAAACGCAGCTCGCGCGCGGAATTTGATGCCTTCTGACATTATCCGGATCGCTGCGAAAGAGAGTAATGGCGACCGGTCCTCTGACGCAAAAGAGCTAGACGTGGTCTGACAGACTGCGCACGATTTCAATGACGCGGTCTTGGTCAGACTGGC
>Ga0137359_10004208_pt1 | contig 11767 bp, 9 predicted proteins | sample Mad1_40_16metaG_FD_108281 | JGI IMG/M metagenome (GOLD analysis project Ga0137359, IMG submission 108281) | Vadose zone soil microbial communities from Angelo Coast Range Reserve, California, USA - Mad1_40_16 metaG | ecosystem: Environmental > Terrestrial > Soil > Vadose zone | place: USA... | reverse complement strand
CGGCCGCGGCGCCGCGGGGAACGTCGGGAACGACGAGGCGGAGGACTTCTTCGCCGCCTTCGGGGCCCGCCATGCGCCGATCCTCGGCGTCCATCCGGAGCGGCTCCTGCGCCGCGAGGCGCTCATGTCGTCGCGGGAAGCGCTCGACGCGGCGACGCCGACCGCGTTTCTCGACGATGTCGCAAGCCTCGCCTTCCGCTTTCACAACGGCACCGAATGGCTCGACGTGTGGGACTCCGAGGATCGGGCCAATTACCGTCCGCTGCCGCGGGCGGCGGAGATCGACCTCGGCCTGTACGACGCGGCGGGCGAGATCCACCACTTCGTGACCGCCGTCGATCTGGCGCTCGCCGACCCGCGCTCCGGCCCGCGATCGTCGCCGGCAGGCGGCAGCCCGACATCGGCGCGGACGCCGCTCCCGAGGACGAACCCGTGAGCGCCCGATCACGACGCGGCCGCGGCGAGGAGGGAATCGCGCTCCTCATCGTCCTGCTCACGATCACGCTCTTGACGATCATCGTCGTCGAGTTCACCCAATCGGCGGAGGTGGAGACGCACTTCGCGATCAGCAGTCGGAACGCGCTGCAAGCATTCTACCTCGCGCGCTCGGGCATCAACGTCGGCGAGGCGCTGCTCGCCGCGGACGTCAAGATCAACAATAGCGACAGCAACGAGGACATCTGGGCGGGGCCGCTGCCGCCACTGCCGGTCGGCGACGGGACGGTGGCGCTGCGCATCCAGGACGAAGGGCGCCGGCTGAACCTGAACGGTCTCAGTGGCAATCGCGCGGACCGGCGGCAAATCTTCACCCGTCTCTTCGAGGTGCTCGGCGCCGACAAGCGCGTGCTCTCGGCGATCATCGACTGGATCGACGACGATCTGGAGCCGCAAGCCGATCCTCCCGGCGCCGAGCAACCGTACTACCTCGGATTGACGCCCCCGGTCTTCGTGCGGAACGCCCCGATGCTGACGATGCGCGAGCTCCTCCAGGTCCGCGGGATGACCCCGACGCTCTTCGGACGGCTCGAGGAGCTGGTGACCGTGCTCCCGAAGGATGCGCCGTTCAAGGTGAACGTGAACACCGCGCCGGCCGAGGTGCTGTACGCGCTCTCCGACAACCTCATGGCGAATACCGGCGTCGTCGAGCGGCTTCTCGCGGCGCGGCGCGCGGCACCGCTGAAGGACGTGAACGAGGTGAAGGACGTCACCGGCTTCACGCAGGCGCTCCCGAACTACAAGGATGTGCTCGATACGAAGAGCGCGTACTTCCGCATCGACGCCGTCGGTGAGGTGAACGACGTCACGCGCGGCATCGTGACGATCGTCGGACGCGGCATCGACATCGGCTCGAAAAGTGCCCTGCGGCGCATCACGTGGACGCCGAGCACCGCCAACCTCAGCTTGACTTCGCAACCTGCTTCCGATTTCCTCCAAACGCTGCCGCCTCTCGGCGGCGCGACCTAAATGCCCAATCGCACCCTCGCGCTGGACGTCAGCGGCACCACGGTGCGCGCGGTGCTCGTCGAGCGGACGCTGCGCTCGCAGCGCATCGTCGGATTCTATGCCGTCCCGCGCGGCGACGACCTCACCGCCGATCTACGGACCCTCGTCGCCACGCACGACCTGCGTTGGGACGAGGTCGTGTCGGCGCTCCCCGGCGACGTCGTCACGCACCGCATCCTCACGTTGCCCTTCCACGACCGGAAGCGCCTCGACCAAACCGTCCCGTTCGAGCTCGAGACGCAACTGCCCTTCGATCTCGACGACGCGATCGTCGACTACCAGGTGCTCGGACGCGACGGCGACGCGGCGGTCGTGCTCGCGGCGTTGGCGCCGAAAATGGCCGTGCGCGAGCACCTCGCCGCGCTCGCGGCGGCGGGGATGGATCCGCGCGCCGTCGATCTGGCGCCACTCGCGGCGGTGAACGTGTTGCGGCTCGCCGAGGGGGCGCGCAGCGGGCAGGCGGCGCTGGTCGCGCTCGATCACGACCGGGCGACGGTCGCGGTGCTCGCCGACGGCCGTCTCTGCGGCTTGCGCGCGCTGTCGCGCGGCGCCGGGGCCAACGGGGATCTGGAGCTCGTGACGCGCGACGTCCGCTGGTCGCTGCTGGCGCTCACCGGCGATGCGCTGGATGCCTTGGCGCTGTGGATCGCCGGCGATGCGGTCGACCGACCCGAGGTCGTGGCCGCCCTCGCCCGCGCGCTCGGGGTGACGCCGCAGGAGGTCGCGAAGGTCGCCGTCAGCGAGGTGCCGATCACGCTGCGTCGCGACCAAGCCGCCTTCGCAGCGCCGCTCGGACTTGCGCTGCGCGACGGCGCCGACGCGCTTCAGGTCGACTTCCGGCGTGGGGAGTTCGCGTACCACCGTGAGCGCGAGGCGATGTGGCGCGGCCTTGCCGGTGCCGGCGTCCTCGCGGCGGTCACGCTGGTGCTCATGTTGACGAGCTTCGTCCTGGAGGGACGGCACCTCGCCGCGCGGCGCGACGCGGTGCGGGCGGAAATCCGCGACATGTTCACCGCCGCGCTGCCGAACGTGCGTACGATCGTCAACGAGAAGGCGCAGCTCGCGTCCGAGATCGCGAGCCTCGAGAAGCAGCGCCAGCAGTACGGCGGTCTCGCCCCCTCCGCATCGCGCGCGATCGATCTTTTGAAGGCCGTGACGCTCGGCGTGCCGCCGGACGTCCAGCTCGAGATCGAGGAGCTCGCGCTCGACGGCGACACGCTGCGGCTGCGCGGCTCGGCGCGGACGTACGAGGGCGTCGATGCGGTGAAGCGCGGCCTCGCGTCGCGCCCGGAGTTCCATGACGTGCAGGCGAAGGACGTCCGCGCGTCCGTCGACGGGCAACGTGTCGATTTCAAGCTGCAGCTGGGCATCGCCCGCGGAGACGAGCGGTGAACGAGCTCCGCCGCCGCCTCGAGCTGATGCTGGAGCGCTTGTCGCCGCGCGAGCGACTCTTGGTCGGCGGCACGCTCGCCGTCACGACCGTCATCGTGCTGTGGCTCGTCGCCAGCAGCCTCGGCGAGCGCCACCAGCTGCTGGCCGCGCAAATCGCGGCGAGCGAGCGCGATCTCGCCGAGATCGCGACCTTGCGCGATCGCTACGTGCGCATCCGCGGCGAGCGCGACGCCGTCCAGCGGCGCCTCGCGGCCGGCGGCGCGGACTTCTCGCTCTTCTCGCACCTCGAGAGCGTGAGCCGCGAGGCGCTGAGTCCCGACCGCATCGCCGCGATGAACCCCTCCACGCGATCGCTCGCCGACGACCTCCAGGAGGAGGACGTGGAGATGCGCCTCTCGGCGGTGTCGTTGCGCGACGTCGTCGCCCTGCTCTACCGGATCGAGAAGACCGATCTGCCGCTCCTCGTGAGCCGACTGCAGATGAAGAAGCGCTTCGACCAGCCGTACGTATTCGACGCGACGGTCGTCGTCGGACGCCTGCGCGCAACCGGCGCGTCGCCGCGATGAGCTCGACCGCAGTCGGCCCTCCTGCGCGCATCAGCGATCTGCCGACCCGGGCCGAACGGCTCGTTCGCCATCCGGCGCTCGTCGCGAGTTGGCGCGCCGCGCAAGCGGTCGCGCCGACCGGCACGCTGGCGTTCCTGCTGTACGGCGCGTACGCGCTCGTGCTCTTCCTGATTTTCGTCGCGGCGACTTTCCCGCACGAGCTCGCGTTGCGCACGGTCCTCGAGCCCGCCGCCACTGCGCCCGTTGCGGTCGAGATGCGCGGCGTGCACCTCGGCTGGACGCTCGCCTACACGATCGACGAGCTGCGACTCGTGCGCCGCGGAGCGGATCCCGCGCTGCCGCTTCTCAGCGCCACACGCGTCCATGCCTCGCCGTCGCTGCTCGGCTTGTTGCGGGGACGGCCGTTTCCGCTCGCCGTGCGCGCGGACGTGTACGGCGGAACCCTGGACGGCGCCGTCGACCTTCAACCCGATGCCTTTGCCGTGCGCGCCACGCTCGCCAACGTCGACGTCGGCCGCTACACCGGTCTACGGCTCTTCACCGAAGGAACGCCGCACGGACGCATCGACGCCACGATCGAGCTCGCCGGCAACGCGGCGCGGGTGACGACGACCGCCGGACGCTTCGACGTCCGCGCCGCCGACCTCGCGCTCGAGGGTGCCGACGCGTTCGGAATGGCGGGCGCCGGTGTGCACGTCCCGGAGCTGCACGTGAGCGGCACGATCAAGGGCGGACGGCTCGAGGTCGGCGAGCTGACTGCGCGCGGCCGCGAGGTCGGCGTGAGCGGCGCCGGCAACGTGCTGCTCGCGAATCCGCTCGCGGCGAGCCTGCTGAACCTCGACGTCACCCTCACCCCGACGTCCGAGTTCCCCGACAAGCTCCGCCCGCTCCTCACCCTGATCCCGGGCGACGCCGCCGCCGACGGCGCCCGCCATGCCCACCTTTCCGGCACGATCGCCCAGCCGCGGTTGAAGTGACGAGCCGGAGCGCGGCGCGTGCCGCGCTCCAGGGCTGGCGGCGCTGCTAATGGCCGGAGCCGATGAGCTCCGCGATCGTGAACTGGTCCTCGGTCGTGCCGGCGTTCGCGCCCTGGTGCCAATACCAGCCGGCCTCCCCGGGAAAGCGATGGCTCGGGAGCGACGCCTTGGTCGCGTGCTGCAGCTGCATGTCGACCATGACGATGGCGGCGCCGAAGGGCACTTCCTCGTCGTACTTCACCGGCGATCCGGGAAACGCCTCCTTCTTGTACGAGAAGTCGTTGATCCACACCTTCCACAGCTGCCCGCCGCGGTCGTACATGTCGCTGTACGGGATCACGAACTCGTCCTTGTCGACGTAGATGACACGTTTCGAGTACGCGTACTGCGGCAGCTTCGACGCGCCCTCGACGACGTACATCGGCCGCTTCTCCCACTCACCCTCGAATGCCCAATCGGCGGCACCTTCCGCCCACTTCACCGGGAACGCGGTGGTATGAAACGCGGCGAGCGTGTCCTTCACGCCGAGAAGCTTCCAATCCATCCACGCGATCTGGCCGGCGTAGCCGCCGTAGCTGTCCTGGTCGGTGTCTTGCCCGAAGAGGGCATCGGAGCGCTGCGCGGTCGAGAGGCGTCGCACGCGGCGCAACGACGGCAGATACAGCCAGCTGTCGTCCTGCTTTGCGGGATCGAGATACCGGTAGTAGGTGAAGCCGACGCCCTTCAGATCGAACGGCTCGATCAGTGGGTGCAGCGTCTCCTTGTACTGGAAGCCTTCCTTGTTGGGGACCTCAGGCTTCGGATCGACGTAGAGACGTCCGACATACGAGAGGCGCCGAAAGTGGTCGATCAGGAAGTGGCGCTCCACCTGGAGCGCGCGCTCTTCTGAGATTGGACCGGTATCGGCGTCGAAGTTGCGGAGGTCGAGATCGTCGATCGTGACCTGCATACTGAAGTTGTGCATGATCTTGATCGGCGCCATGGTGTCGTTGGTATCGATCGTCGGGAACGGCCGCCCGGCGACGTAGTTCTGCAGCCCGAGACCGTCGGGCCCGAGCTTCACCTGTCCCGAATATTTCTCCGTCGCCTCCTTGAAGGCGATACGCTGCGGAATCACCTTGGCGTCGATGATCTTCATCGGCCAGCCGTGCTGCACGCACCAGAACACACCCGGCGACACGAGATCTTTGACCTTGTCGGCGTTTGCCTTGGTGATGACGTCGCCCGACTGCACCTGCGCGCGTACCGGTCCGGCCACGAGGACGGCCGCCAACGCCGCCGCGAGCCAGACTTTTCCTACGATGGATCGAGTCATGCCTCCTCCTTCGGAGATTGGACCCCTGGTGCGGGAACGCACTCGGGCGCGAGGGGCAGTCTCCTATCGGGACAGGCGCGAAAAGGAAAGGAGCGACGGCGCGTGACTCAGTACGCGCCGTCGCCCTTGAGCTGGAGCGGCCGGGATTCACTCGCGGCCGCGACGGCCATCGGCGCACGGCGCGCTAGGCGCGCCGTGCGCACGGGGCCGAAATCAATCAATGGCCGGAGCCGATCAGCTCGGCAATCGTGAACTGGTCCTCGGTCGTGCCGGCGGCGGCGCCTTGGTGCCAGTACCAGCCGGGCTCGCCGGGGAAGCGATGGCTCGGCAGTGACGCCTTGGTGGCGTGCTGCAGCTGCATGTCGACCATGACGATCGACGGAATCATCGGCGTGATCTCGTCGTACTTCATCGCCGCCCCGGGGAATGCTTCCTTGCGGTAGGTGAAGTTGTTCACCCAGACCTTCCACAGCTGGCCGCCGCGGTCGTACATGTCGCTGTAGGGGATCGCGAAACTTTCCTTGTCGACGTAGAGGACGCGCTTCGAGTAGGCGTACTGCGGCAGCTTCGACGCGCCCTCGACGATGTACACCGGCCGCTTCTCCCATTCGCCATCGAACGCCCAGTCGGCGGCGCCGTCGGCCCACTTCACGGGAAAGGGGGTCGTGTGCATCGCGGCGAGGGCGTCCTTCTCGCCGAGGAGCTTCCAATCCATCCACGCGATCTGCCCGGCATAGCCGCCGTAGCTGTCTTGGTCGGTGTCCTGACCGAAGAGCGCGTCCGAGCGCTGCGCGGTCGAGAGCCGGCGCACGCGCCGCAGCGACGGCAGGTAGAGCCAGCTGTCGTCCTGCTTCGCCGGGTCGGTGTAGCGGTAGTAGGTGAAGCCGACGCCCTTCAGATCGAAGGGCTCGATCAACGGGTGCAGGGTTTCTTTGTAGTGGAAGCCTTCTTTATTCTCCATGGTCGGCTTGGGGTCGACGTAGAGCCGCCCGATGTAGGCGAGCCGCCGGAAGTGATCGATCAGGAAGTGGCGCTCGACCTGCAGCGGCCGATCCTCGGAGATCGGACCCGTGTCCGCGTCGAAGTTGCGGAGATCCAGGTCGTCCATCGTGACCTGCATGCTGAAGTTGTGCATGATCTTGATCGGCGCGAACTTGTCGTTGGTGTCGATCGTCGGAAACGGACGGCCGGCGACGTAGTTCAGCAGACCGAGCCCATCGGGCGTCAGCTTCACTTGGCTCGAGTATTTCTCCGTCGCCTCGACGAATGCCTTGCGCTGCGGAATCGGTTGCGGCGCGATGATCTTCATCGGCCAGCCATGCTGGGCGCACCAGTACACGCCAGGCGAAACGAGATCCTTGACCTTGTCCGCGCTCGATTTGTTGATGGTATCGCCGGGGTTGACTTGGGCACCGGCAGACGCGGCGGCGAGCACGAGCAGCACGCTCGACGCAATGCTGCGTAGCAATCTTTGCATCGTCATCCTCCTTGGTTTGTCGAACGCCGCGTCCGCTCTACTCGCGTCCGGGCCCCTCCTCCGGGACGTCGGCTCACGCTGATCATCCGACCCGTAGCACGCTGCCGTTCGTCAGTCACCCCGTCCCTCCGGCTCACGATCGACGCTGTTCGGGACCATATGCCTCCCGTGCGATATGGAGCGAGACCTCCATATCAGCGTCCCGTTCCGGGACACTAGCCGGCACGCGCTCCGTCGTTGAGACCCGCGGGGTAGAGCGGCGGCGGCCCGTCGCGTTTCACCCGGTACAGGACCATTTGGTCGTCCGCGAGGACCTGCTCCAGTCCGGGATCCGTGGCGGCGTGATCGAGAAACGCGGCGTGCTCGCGATCGGAGAGCACGTAGGCGCACGGCAGGACGTCTCTGAATACCCGCGACGGCGGCGCCAGACGCCCGTCGGAGACCTCGACCCAGCGCCAGTAGGCGTCGCGGTACCGGTCGAGGAGGTACGTTGGGTCGAGGCCGACGAGGTACGTGCTGTCGACGTCGTCGAAAAAGAGCCAGGGAAAGTCGTCCCAGTCCGTCGTGCAGATCATCGCGCCGGGCGGCGCGGCGGCGCGAACGTAGCGCGTCGCCGCCGCAAAGCGGTCGTGCGGCGTCTCGGCGCGTTTCTGCAGCAGCATCCATCCGACGCCGCCGACGTTTGCCGTCGCAACCGCGGCGAGCAGACCGATGAGCGCGATCCGGCGCGGGCGCGGCCACGCCGCGACGACCCGCCACCCCGCAAGCGCGACGAAGAGCGTCGCCGTCGGCGCGAAGTACTCGATGAAGCGCTTCGAGCGCAGCATCAGCACCAGGAACACCGCCGTGACCACGAGCGCCGCGAGCGCGTCGCGATCGCGACGGACGCCGCGCTCGGCAACGAGGCTGACGCCGAACGCGACGTAGATCATCGCCGGCAGCGCGTTCGCGAGCAGGCTCGCCGGATCGTACGGAAACCACTCGCGCCCGATCCGCACCGACTCGCCCGGCAGCAGCTTGTCGCCGAAGTGATGCAGGATGAACTGAAGATACGCGGGGAAGTACGGCGTCACGACGAGTCCGGTGACGACGCCGGCGAGCGCGGCGGCGACGAGGGAGAGCGGGAGCCGGCGATCGCAGATCCACGTCGCGGCGACGGTCGCGGCGATCGGCACGAAGAGCAGCGGAAACCCGTCGTAGAGCCATGCGTAGAGGCAGCCTACCGCCACCAGGGGCCACGGACGCTCGCGGAGTGCGAAGTGGAATCCGGCAAGGAGACACACGAGCGACAACGCCTGCACACGCGTCATGTTGAGACGGAAGAGGAGATCGGCCGACGAGGCGGCGAGCGCCAAGACAGCAAGCGCGACGAGCGCGACGCCATGACGGCGCAGAAACCAGAGAAACGTCGCCACGAACGCCGCGGCACCGACGAGGCCCGCGAGCTTGCCGCCGATTCGCAAGTCGCCGACCGTGAACGGCACCAGCCATAGGTGGAACAGCATGTGGTGATCCGCGTACCGATCCGGCGCGAGGATCGTGAGCGGCAGCCACGGAAACGGCGGCGGGAACCCGCGGAGCCCCGCCTCGCGAATCACCTGCGCGTAGCGGATGTGGAAGTAGGAGTCGTTGCCGATCAGGTTCGGCGTCGCAAACTGCAATCCGCCGAGCACGACGACCGCGGCGAGGAACGTGAGGAGCAGGGTGCGTCGATCGCCGGTGCCGGGCTCATCCTCGGCGCGGCGGGCGCGCGCATTCACGTCAATGAATCAACCCGCCGATCCGCTCCCAGCGTACCCAGCGGTCCTCGCCGTCCCACGACCAATAGATGACGAACGCTTTGCCCTTCACGTCGTCGAGCGGCACGAAGCCCCAGAACCGGCTGTCGTAGCTGCGGTCGCGGTTGTCGCCCATGACGAACACCTTGTCGGCGGGGACCTTCACCGGTCCGTAGTTGTCGCGCGGCGTGAGGCGGCTCTGGTCACCCGGCCCGTCGACGAAGTGGCCGAACGGGTCGTCGATCTTCTGGTCGTTCACGAAGATCTGCTTGTGGCGGATCTCGACGGTGTCGCCCGGCTCGCCGATGACGCGCTTGATGAAATCCTTGTGCGGGTCCACCGGGTAGACGAACACGATGATGTCGCCGCGACGCGGATCGGCAAACTTGACGACGCGCTCGCCGAGGATCGGCAACCGAATCCCGTAGCGGAACTTATTCACCAGGATGTGGTCGCCGATCTGCAACGTCGGCAGCATCGATCCGGAGGGAATCTTGAAGGCCTGGACGATGAACGTCCGGATGAAGAGCGCGAGGACGAACGCGACGGCGAGCGCCTCGGCGTACTCGCGAAACGTCGACTTCGGTTTTACAGCCGCCGCGTCGGCGACCGCCTGATCTCGCTCTCTCGCGCCGGCGGCGACGCCTCCACGGACCTTCGTCACAGCGCGCCAAGATACCCGATCGCCCACCGACCCGCCAGGGTGGTCTCCGTTCTTCGTCCCGCCGGCGTGGCGACGCACGTCATCGACATCTCTCGACTGCAACGACCTTGCGCGCGTGGCGGGAGCGCGCGAACGACGTGCGCGGGGCCGGGCTCGCGCGCCACCGCCCGCGCCGACGCCCCGTTCTATGTGGCGCGAGGGACGACTCGGGAATGCAGCGGCCGCGCTCGCCGCGGCGACGTCACTCGCCGATCTTGAGCACCGCGAGGAACGCCTCCTGCGGGATCTCGACGCGCCCGACCTGCTTCATGCGCCGCTTGCCTTCCTTCTGGCGCTCGAGGAGCTTGCGCTTGCGGGTGATGTCGCCGCCGTAGCACTTCGCGGTGACGTTTTTGCGCAGCGCCTTCACAGTCTCACGCGCGATCACCTTGTTGCCGATCGCCGCCTGGATCACGACCTCGAACATCTGGCGCGGCACCAGCTCGCGCATCTTCTGGGTCAGCTCGCGGCCGCGGTAGTAAGCGCGCTCGCTGTGCAGGATGACCGAGAGTGCGTCGACGATGTCGCCGTTGATGCGTACGTCGAGCTTCACCAGCGTCGAGTCGCGGAAGTCGAGGGGCTCGTAGTCGAGCGACGCGTAGCCGCGGCTCGCCGACTTGAGACGGTCGTAGAAGTCGAGGACGATCTCGTTCAGCGGTAGCTCGTACATGATGAGCGCGCGCTTCTCACCCGAGAACTTGAGCTCGCGCTGCTTGCCGCGCTTCTCCTCACAGAGCGCGATGACGTTGCCGAGGTGCTCGGTCGGGACGTGGATCGTCGCGAGGATGAAGGGCTCCTCCATGCGCTCGATCTCGCCCTCCGGCGGGAGCTTCGCGGGGCTGTCGACGACCAGCATGCGGCCATCCGTGGTGTGCACGTGGTAGGCGACCGTCGGCGCGGTCGTGATCAAGGTCAGCCCGAACTCGCGTTCGAGGCGCTCCTGGACGATCTCCATGTGCAGCAGTCCGAGAAATCCGCAGCGGAACCCGAACCCGAGCGCGACCGAGTTCTCCGGCTCGTAGATGAAGGACGAGTCGTTCAGGCGCAGCTTCTCGACGGCGTCGCGCAGCGCCCCGTACTGGTGCGCTTCAGCGGGATAGAGGCCGGCGAAGACCATCGGCTTCACTTCCTTGAAGCCCGGCAGCGGCGTCAGCGTCGGCCGGCTCGCGTCGGTCACCGTGTCGCCGATCTGCGTGTCGGCGACCTCCTTGATGCCCGCCATCACCGCGCCGACCTCGCCCGGCCCGAGGGCATCGATCTGGACCAGCGTCGGCGAGAAGACCGCGAGACGGTTGACCTCCGCCTCCTGTCCGGTTGCGACGAGACGGATGCGCATCCCGGGCTCGAGCACGCCGTCCAACACGCGCGCCACCATGATCACGCCGTGGTACGGATCGAACCAGCTGTCGAAGAGCAGCGCCCGCAGCGGCGCGGCGGCTTCGCCGCGCGGCGGCGGGATGTCGCGCACGATCGCCTGGAGGACGTCGTCGGTGCCGATTCCCTGCTTGGCGCTCGCGAGGATCGCCCGCGACGCGTCGAGGCCGATCACGTCCTCGATCTCGTGCCGCACCCGGTCGGGCTCCGCCGCCGGCAGGTCGATCTTGTTCAGCACCGGCACGATCGCGAGATCGGTGTCGAGCGCCAAGTACACGTTCGCCACCGTTTGCGCCTCGACACCCTGCGCCGCGTCGACGACCAGCACCGCGCCCTCGCACGCCGCGAGGCTGCGCGACACCTCGTACGAGAAATCGACGTGGCCCGGCGTATCGATGAGGTTCAGCTGGTACTCGACGCCGTCGGGCGCGCAGTACTTGAGCCGCACGGCGCGCGCCTTGATGGTGATGCCGCGCTCGCGCTCGAGCTCCATGTCGTCGAGGAACTGCTCCTCCATCTCGCGCTTGCTGACCGTCCCGGTGCGCTCCAGCAGGCGATCGGCGAGCGTCGATTTGCCGTGGTCGATGTGGGCGATGATGCAAAAGTTCCGCACCAACGCCTGCCTGGTTGTCACCGCCATCTAGACACTCCCGCGAGAATACGCACGTGGCGGTCGTGCTTG
>Ga0137359_10004204_pt1 | contig 11771 bp, 15 predicted proteins | sample Mad1_40_16metaG_FD_108281 | JGI IMG/M metagenome (GOLD analysis project Ga0137359, IMG submission 108281) | Vadose zone soil microbial communities from Angelo Coast Range Reserve, California, USA - Mad1_40_16 metaG | ecosystem: Environmental > Terrestrial > Soil > Vadose zone | place: USA... | reverse complement strand
GCCATCTTCGCTAGAGCACAGTACATAGGCTATCTCTGAACCACTATGCATTATAATCCATTGATCCATCTACAAGGTTGTTAGAACAGATTGTGGTCATGGGCCAAAAGACCAGCTCCATTGCTCAGGTTATGGAGATTAGCGGACAGACTGTGAGTAATTTTTGCTCTATTGTTTCCTTTGCTGTACATACAAGGGAAATCAGTAGGGAGAAGGTGAGTAAGTACGAGCGAGAAGGGTGGCATAAAGGGAGGTACACGGTGCTGAGACTGTATGGTACAGGTCATGAACCAGTGAAGACTTGGACGAGGTGGTGCGGAACAAATATCCCGAGGGATCGGGACTGAGAAGGGCAGGAATCTGGGCCAAAATGTGCACAAGTTTGGGAAGAAAGATGGCACCTTTGTGTCTCGGCGGGTGTTGCGCCCTCAGGCCTCAGGCCTCAGTTTCTACATTTTGTCCGTCTTTATCATTCCCGATCCCTCGGGCTATTGTTCCGCACCACTCGTACAGGTCTTCACCACCTGTACCATACAATCTCATTCCTGCATCCATTTCAGTTGTCCTTTATGCCACCGGTCGGCAGTTGAAATGGCCGGTGGCCCTTTCTGGGAAAAGTGGTTTATGCAACTTGAAGCAAGTTATAGGGTACAAGAAATTTCATCTCAGCATCTCAGCACTAAACCCATTCATCCATCGATTACAAGCGCGATCTTACAAACAACCCGCCCAAGGCGACCATGGTGATCCCGGCGAGAGGGAGGCACACACGGCCCAGATCCCGAAGCACGGTGAACCAAAAGAGTACAGTCTTTCTTAGGCTTAATAAAATTCGTGCAGACCGTCATTAGTGAGAATGTCGGGTGAAATATTTCAACATGAAATTACCTCATAGTGCGGCGAACGCGATTATTTAGCATCTCGTACACGCCCTCCCGCAACACCTCCTTCCGGAGGAGGAGGACAGGTCCGTCGTCAGGGAGCATCCAAGGGCACCCGCTCGTAGCTGGGTCTGGGTCCGTCGCGGCACGAAACACGGCACCCGCAATACGCGCAACGGGAGTGAGCGGCATGCCTGCGAGGAATATCTTTAGTTTCCAATCGATAATATTTGTGTCTGTGACGTGGTTAGTGTTGTTACAAAAGGAGTCAAGATGTCCGGGACGATCTACCTGCGAACCACGGGTGAATACATGCTGTGCGGATATTTTCGCCGGCCACGATGGGGTCCAGAGAGCGCATGAGACCCAACACTGCGTGCTTGGACGCGGTGTATTGTTGTGCGCTGAAAAAACCGACCCAGGAAGCTGCAGTGTAGTAAATTATGACTGTACGACGACAAAGGGGCTGCCTTACCGAGGGATCCAATCATGACGAGCGACTTCCAATCATCTGCGGTGCGATTTTGTTTCATGTAGTACATCCCAAGGTGGACAGCTGGGAACACAGAGGTCTTACGTGGCCTTGTGAGGGAGGAAGGAGAGAGCCTCTTACTGTAGAATAGGCCGATCAGGTTCACTTCAAGAGTCAACAACCTTGGTGCGACAGGCTTTCCGTCTATAAATTGGAGGTTGCCTTGGCAAACCTCAGTGTTTTCAATGATCCCAGCATTGGGAATCTGCATGCACGCAAGTGATATTTTGTTAAAACTCGATGTGGCTGGACAGGAGGATAATTATTGCCTACCACGACGTCGACCGTACCAAAGTCCGAGATTGCAAGATCAAATAAGGCGACTTGATCCTCCCACTTCAAGACGTTGCACCCGATAAAGGACGCCTTTCTGTGCAAGAGATCAGCTCGTTTCCCAAGGCGTAGTACTCCCATTCCAGATCGAAACCACGGCTCAAAGCATAAACTCAACATACCCGCCCTCTTTCTTTATAGCGTTGGCGACGGTCTCCGCACCGACAGCGTCCATGTCTCCGATCACCACTTTGGCTCTACAAGAACCAAGCGCTTAGTGCGCGAAAAAAACAAACAAACAATGTAACACCTCGCTCACCCATATCGTGCAAAAGTCAGCGCGGTCTCCTTCCCAATCCCGCTCGCAGCACCTGGCCAGAGTTCGTTTAACAAACATTGCGTAGAGTTCTGACGCACCAGTAATGACCACGACTTTGCCTTTGGCGCGCTCCGAGTAGGTGAACAATTCGTCATCTGTAATCGCGGTGGGCATGATGCGTCAGTAAACTGGGGTAAAAGTAAACGTTTATAAAGGCTTACCACCTTCCCGATGCCCCTCTCGGAGGAGGCTGATGTTCTCACATCTGGCTGCTCCGGTAGAGTAAGGATGTAGCCTAGTACCCTTGACCCTGCATCAGAAGAAATCGAAGTTGTCTTCCGGGGCCCTTCCCGCCCTTCCTGATGGGCCGACCAATTGGGCCGGCTCACACAGGCTTTGATTTTTGTAAGCTACAGGCCCGGCCTGTGGTCCTAGCTTTGCCATATGAGGTCTGGCCTGACCTTCATGCTGGAATTCTGACTGGCAGAGTTTGCCATGCTAGTGCAGGATACAGGATACATTGGGAAGGGGAATAGGTAAACACAGGGGGATAGGAGTAATGAAGTAGGGATATTAAAAGGTGGAAAGGAGCAGATGACAATACAATCATTGCAACACCCATCTGCATGTGCTCACACCAATTGTTATCCCACAAAACATCTTATTGATTCTCATCAAAGCTATCTAATCCTACTTGATTCACATGTTGTTTGGGAGAGCATGGATTGGAAAGCATCTGTAATCCCAGGAGGTATATGCCAAAAAAAGCAATAAAGAGGACCAAAAGATGCCAAAAAAACACTTGTGCCTGACAGGTTGTTTTGACAATTTTTTTTTGCATTTTTGAGGTGTTAGGGAAACGTCTCTCACGGTAAGTCAACCAATTGTTTAAAACACGGCATGTCATGCCGAACTCAATTCCCACTATCGTGAAAGGAGTTAAATACAGTACATCGTATCCATACCTCCAGCTTCGAACCATGCTTCTCTAACATGGCAAGCCTTCTAATGATGCACATTTTCATGATGGACTTCTAACCAGCCATGAAATATGTCACGTTCCTGTCTGTCATGTAATGGCTAACAAGAGGGGTGTGATTGTGTCCATCTACGTAAGGCAAATCAAACTCTCTGGTAATCTACCGTTGGGTAACAATGTGGCTTGGATGCGCCCCATGATCTCACGCAGCTCCGTCTCCGCAAAAACTGCAGCCTCTTTAGCGACGACGAGCTTTTCTTCGAGCTCCTCCGCCGTCATCGGTCGCAACCCACAACCATCGTGTATCATACCCAGCGAGTCGAACTTTTGCAACGTCCCACCTGTACGCGGGGCAAAACCGTGCGGATCCCATCCTGAGTCGTTGAATGCGAGCACAGCCCGGACAGCAGCAGTGTTGATATCGCGGTGAAGTTCCTCGAGTTTGGAGAGCTGCACCTCCATCCAGCGCGCGCGACGTTCGAGTGCAAGTGTGAGGGCAGCGACTTCGTCTTTCCCTGTGCCAGCTTGTGATCGGTCCTCACTACCGTCATCAAGGAAGTCGTCTCCTTTGAGCATATCGTGCAGCACCCCGTCAAAAGACGAGCTATCGTCCCATGTTGTGCGAGGCAGCAGCCGAAGAAGGTCAGATATCGTTTGTGTGAGGGTTTCGAGAAGCTGCTGAAAGGACGAAACCGCATTGTCGACCGAGCCAGAAGGCATGTTATTGGCAAAAGACCCGCCTCCAACGGACAGAGCCGAGAGTGCATGGGCTAGAGGACCGTACTCCAGCGTCATCTTGGACGCTGGATTGACTTTCTGAATGTCGAAGAAAGGGTGATGAACGAAGTCCATCATTGGGTATTGACGTTCGATCTCTGCCAATAGTTCTCCGACGGACGTGGGTACGTTTGTCATCCTTTCCACGGACTGACCACGAGAGCTCGTTGAGTTAGTATCCAGAGCGCTGGTACTCTTCTCCGGTGGCAGTTGTGGTGCTTCGGATGTCGCAGCAGAGGTCAAAACGGATGGAGCCTCCGACGTTGATTCATCCTCTTTGGGGATCCGGATGGGCTTTGTAACCGGACGGTTTTTCTTGGGCATTTTGGAAAGGAGGGGGCCTTGGCTAGGCGGTGAGATCGATACCGTAGATGCAAGGACTGGAGCGGGGGTGGATATCTGCTTCGAAACTGGTGCCGATCTAGCGTTTGATCGACGCGTGGACGCAGACGGTGGAACCACTTCCGCTTTCTGCGATTTGTTGGACGCATTCGCCTTCTTTTGCGCCTCTGTCCTGGCGGCTTCCTCCTGTAGTTCTTTCGCCTTCTCGAGTTCGCGTTGCTGTTTCTCTGCTCTCTCCCTCTCCAACCTCTCTTGCTCTTGTTCCTTTTCCAATCTCTCCAACTCTTTCCGCTCACGCTCCAGCTTCTCCCTCTCCAGCTTCTTTTCCGCCCTCACACGCTCCTTCTCTGCGCGCCGCTTGGTACGTTCTGCCGCTCGCTCAGCGGCAGCTGCCTTCTTTTCCGCACGTCGCGCGGCCTTTTCGTCGTCGTCGGCAGCACGAGTCTCAACGTGGAGATCGGACGAAGCACTGGGAGGCTGTGGATGCTGCGCCGTCAGCGCGGGAAAATCTGAGGACGAGAGCAGCGGCGAGGGTGAGCGCGCTAGGGGCACTGTACATAGGGATACAATGTTTCGGGATGAGGAAAGAAAAGGAAATGTACGTCAGCGTCCGGCCACTAGTGAAGCAAACCAGAACGAGTGAGGGGGTTTCATACGAGCAGTCGAATTATACGCGGAAAGTGGAAATTACGGGAAAGAGAGCTAAGCAATCATGCACGAGCGTCATACGAGTCACGCAAGACATTCCGTCCTATGAAGGCATTGCGCTCGGTACTCTGTACACATGCAACCGTCTCAGAGTCAAAGAAAGAAGACTCACCGTCGTTCGCCACGTTGCTCCGCAAGCCAGAAGGATACACAAGGCCAGGGGGTCCGAACGCTTGCGATGCGAATACTTCTTGGGTTGGCACATGTGGTACACCAAAACTTGCTGACATGATCGCAGGGTCACTGTACTGAGATTGCTGCTGCTGAGCGAAACGATATTGCTGCTGCAGACTGAGCGAATGTTCTTGGTCTGCGACAGAAAAAGACGGGCGAGTCATGTTACGTAGTAACAGTACATAGAGCGGTGGAGGTTATTCCAAATGTCAACGGTTGCTACGATATTATACGAAAAGTGGCCTCCTACCAACTAGCACAGCGTCCCTCGCTGCATTCGTGCGCTGTTGCTGCTCTCGACTGTTCTGAATGAACTCACGGAGAGCAGCTTCGCTGATGCCAGCGCTTTGATCGAAAGGATGAAACCGACCAGACGACGGTTGGTGTTGATAAATTTGACCCTGCACCTGCGCCTGCGCCTGAGGCACTAATGGAGAGCTCGCCGCAGAAACATTATGTGAATGAAGGGGATGGGTATGATGTTGATACGATGACCACTGAGAAGATGGAGAGCCAAGCTCGGTCGAGCTAGGGCCGAATAGGTGCTGTCCGTGGTTGGTGCTTTCAGCTGGACTCAACGGTGTCGATGAGACTAGTGGGCTTGATGTTGAGCTAAGGTTACCGTTTTGCCGCGCGGTTCTTGCAAAACCAAATCTTGACATCTTACGTGAAAAATCGTCACCAAGCGTCGATCGTCTCAGAGCTGCTGAAGAGTCCGACTCATTGCTTTCTGCGAATGGGTTAAACGACCCGGTGTAAGAAAGAGCAGGAGAGGCCTGGCTTGGCACTGGTGAACTGTGTGGGTCGTAAATGGGGCGTTGTGTATGCGTGAACGTGAGACCAGGAGGGTGAGACGGTGTTCGTAGTGCGGGAAATGCATCTATAAATGAACCATGAAATGGTGAAGTTGCTTCTGGTAGTTCCGAAGCGTTGCCTTTCAATTCTACCTCAGCGAGCTTCGGGTCGAGATTGAAACTGAATCCTCCAATTTTGCCTTCCACTTCTGCAAGGTTCTGCAGCGTACGATCAAAGTCAGGAAAGGGACTTGTGTATATCGTAGGGAGTGCTGATTCGCGCCGAGCCTTGACGTCATTGAGCAGAGCCTGGACTTGGCTCGACATTTGGTAGGAAGGGACACCAGGAGGGCCGCGGCTACTTGGTGGAGGAAGACCCGGGGGGACGGCAGGCAATCCCGGGGGAATCGCTGGCGTTGAAGGTGCTGGAGACAGAGACGGTCCGTCTTGGGACCCAGAGCCTACATCGGACTCGACGGTCACAGAAGAAGTCGGAGATCTTGGTGGCACAAGGACAGGAGGTGACGTTGGCTTGTGTCTGGTGGTCTTGCTGTTCGCAGGGGTAGGTGGGCGAGAAGTGGACGCAACAGAAGAAGCCTTCGCAGAAGAAGACTTGGTATCCCTGACTTTCCAGGACGTTGACTGAGCCTCAGGGACCTCGTGGGTTACAGGAGTAACTGGTCGAAGACGAGTCCCCCTTTCCCCTCTCCGATTGGACCTAGGAGCAATAGTTACAGCGGATGCCAGTGCCGTGTTGGTATGATTATTCAACGGTATCGCGGCTGAGGGCCTATCGTGGGACGCTTTCGCCCAAGAGGCAGACCGAGGCAGCCGAGCTATGCGAACCCGAATGAGTAGGTGCTCCCGTCGTGAGGCAACAGACACACCTGACGAATCATCCGCTTTTTTGCCCAAGACAATGCTCTTTCTCGTCACCTCCGTGTCCTTGATGGTATGTTGCCTATCACAGCTGTCAACTGGTAGGAAAAAGAGTATGTCCAGGACACGTACAAAGTGGTGAGGTCCTCCTTGGTGAAACAATCTTTCTCATCCCCCCACTCGTGTAGGTTCATACAGTTGTGATCCGGGCAATTGACACCACGCAAGAAAGACATACAGTACTTGGTCGTACCATAACTCGCACGCATGATCTCGTTGCCACCACCGGGGGATGCAGACCCATCAACTGCAGCAATGCAGCGAGCTGCGTCTTCTTTGCGGTGATATGTGATGTATAGCCCAACGACGGGCGCTTGGGCTCCCGGAGGTGTGCGCTTTACTATAATGATCTTAGAAATGCGGCCATACTGGCCGAAATAATCGTTTGAACGTAAAGTGGAAATTAACTTCGGCAATTGAGTGAGTCCAAAACCCATGATAGATACTAGTCGAAGGGCGTACTTCTTCTTTGGCGAAGCGAGGGCCAATGCCCACAACATAGACCACGTTACGTTGCACCACTCGAACATTGGCAAGGTGACGCCGACCAAGTGTGTCAAGATCCTTTCGTTCGCGTTCGCGCTGCCTTTTCTGCTGGACAAGACGCCGTTGGCTAGAGTGCCAAATTAAAACAAGGTGACAAAACAAAGAGAGTATACTACGCACTCTTCCTTATTGATAGGTTTAAATTGACCAACTTCGTCGGAGAAATCCCTTCTGCACGCAGGACACTTATTGTTAAGGTTTCGTCGAATGTGATTCCAGCAAAATCGACAAATCTACGAAGCGATAAAGGATAGAAGGAGAGGACGAAATAGAACAAGGAAGCGACGCACCTGGTATTCACACTGGCAAGGTTTGAAGTTGAGGTCAGATATGTCCATCTCCTCGAGACACAGAGGGCATTCTTTCGCCTCCTACAGAAGGGCGTGATAGCAAAATAGGTTAGGGCGTTGACGCGAACGGAGAAAAAAAGCCGCCGAACCTCTTCCTCGCTCCAATATGCATCTTGTACGCCGGTAAGGACCGAGGACTTTGCTTGCAGTGATGCACCTGCATGTACTACGGGAGCTGGAAGGGATGGATGAAGCCTAATAGAAGACATTGTATGTTGAGATGACCACGGCGGAGAGGAGGGATTGTGTTTGACAAGAGAAAGAAACGACGCGACAATGAGGTGCAGCGCCCTCTTTCCCACGCTCTATCAAAGGAAAGATAAACCCGTCACGCCAGTCACACCGGTCACCCTCATCATGGCTGATCCTGAACTCGCTGCTCTTCGCGCTGCACGTCTAGACCAACTGCAAAAATCTACAAACGATGCCGGTGAAGATGCAGAAAAGAGGCGAGCAGAGGTGCAAATGAGGCAGGATCTCCTCGCCACCGCCCTCGAGCCCGCAGCTCGTGAACGTCGTATGTCCACCCTTTACCACTATGCGAGCAAACTGCTCATCAGGTATGTCTAGTTTCTCGAATCGCACTCGTATCTCCCGCACGATCCAAGCAGATAGAATCCATTCTCCTTCGAATGGCACAGTCTGGACAGCTTCGCGGTCGAGTCAATGAGGAGCAACTCATCAACTTGCTCGAACAGGTCCGTCTTTCCTTTTAGTTCATCGCTCTATTCAAATGCTACGAATGCAGGCCGAAGAGGCTCAGAAGAAAGCTTCTGGAAATGGTGCAATCGTTGTACGTACTAGTTGATGGTTCTTTTCGACACCTGTCCAACTAATCTCGTCCTGATCAGTTTCAACGACGAGTCGACGTGGATGACGACGACGATTTTGATCTTTGAGGCTTCCCTCCTATGTACTGTAAATATTTACCCACGGAGCTAATGTTGCTTTTGTTTTCTTGCCCATCTCTTCTTCGCAACTCTGACATCTCTTTCAAACCGACCCTTCTTCCTCTGTCTGTTACCCTCAACCATATCCTCACCATCCTCCCGCCCCCTCACTTTGGAACGTGCGAGAGCCCCTTCCTTGCGTCCCTTTGTCCTCAGTTCCTCGTACCCATCGTTGATAGGAGCCTTGCCTCTGTGTTCGCCCCTCAAAACATCTGCAAACTCATCCTCTAATCCGCCACCCCTCCTCTTGCCCATTATCCCTCCCGCACCTCCGAGAGCGATATCGCTTTCATCCTTCCTTCGTCTTCGTTCGTCTTTCTTCTTGAGTACCAGTCGTGTCATGTTCTCCTCTTCGAATTCTTCCATGCGCCGCAACTCCCGCGCTCGCGCGCTTTGCATGGATGGTACGATGCCTAATCCGGTGGCAGACTCCAAGAATGGTCGCTCAGGATCAAGATGCACGAGCGAGGCGAGGGCATGGACAGGCGGCGGACGGCGTGCACGAGCTTTTGCCGTAGGTTCAATATACGGCATTGGCGCCAACTTTGGAGGATGGTAAATCTCATCTTGAGACTGTTCCCCTATGCTTCCGCCATCAGAGCCTGCACCCACGAGTGCTTCTGGATTTGGGCGAAACGCGAGCGGGTCTTTGCGCCCAAATATCAGCACCGACTACATAGGCAACGTGAACAGACCGACAGACCATTGATAAGTTTGTCATCTGAAGGGTCCTCTGCGGCGAGGTGGACGAGCTTCTCTATTTGGTAGCGCATCTTGCTCTCCAGAAGCTTGATTTTTTCGAGTACGATACGCCCCTCGATCATTGAGTCCACTAGATCACCCGCATTTGCGCCCCTCTTCCCACGTTCAGGGGAACTGAATGATCCAGAGGGCAGTGAGCGGGTTGTGAGTGAATGTCCGAGCACGCGATGGCAATGGAGCAGAACCAGAGATTGCATGTATGACAGAAGAAGCTGGTGCTTCAAAGAGAGAAGGGAGACACCGTCTTTGAAATCAAAATCGGTCGTTGTTTCTTGTCTGTGGGTGTGGTGTATGTCAAATGCATGGAAGGGCATCATCGTTTAGAGCGTACTTTTTGCGCAAAGCTCGGATTAACTCGCATACGGAGGCCATACTTTTCGTCATCTCGTCTGCCACATCGCAAAAGTTCTGCTGGTTCGCATCAATGGCCTCATCCGACATCTCAAGGACACCCAATATCGGGGAACTACAAAAAGGACAGAAATACGTTAACAAGTAGACCAAGGGCAACCGTTTTTGATAGAAAACGAAAGGTTGTCAGTTAACGGTTTTCTAGGCCGCCGCCCTTAAGGCGTAGTGCATGGCAGCAGTGTTTTTTTCTCAGAGCCCAGTGCGTTTCATCCCAGCAATATTAGACAAGGAACGTACAAACGTACCGATTTTTGTTTGTTTTTCTGCCAAGAGTCGGTCTGGTGGTTATTGAACGACCGGGAAGACCGGCCTTTGTTGTTGCCTCATCCGATGCCTCATCCGATCGCACTGGAACGCCACGAGGCGATGGTGCACACTACGCATTCGCATTGTCTTTCCTTTGTATCCCTCTGCCCCATCATTCTACATGCTTGCGTCGTGGTACTTACCATAGACACTTCGGATACCCTAGAAGAACCACCGTGATGACGAGCAAGAAAGACAAAGTCGACGAGAAACGCGCACGCAACTTCATCGAGTCCTTCAAGACACTCTCGCTCACGGGGGACAAGAAACCAGAGGCCAACTTCACCCCCGCTCCTAGAGCAAATTTTGCCGAAGCTTCAGCACCCCGCTATTCGTATCCAGGCGGCTTCGTTGGGGGCTCCCCGCAGCCACACCATCTCCCATCGCCTCCTCCACCATGGCCGCCCCACCATGCAGCCATGATACCGCCGCCTCCGGTCTTGTATGACAGGATGCCACTTCCCCAGCACACGTCTTTGACGATGCAGCACGCCATAGCTGGGTCGCTGCTCCCGGATACGCCTCCAATGCCACCACCCTTCCCTGCACAGGGACCTGGTGCAGGTCCCTCAAACTCCATAGATGCCGGTAGTCTTGGTCCCCGTCCAAATTCTGACCCCCCACCTTTCGTGCCTCCCCACGTGGGTCTAAGAACACCTCAGCCACTAAAGGTCAAGCCCCCGCAGACACACCGCCGTACTCAGTCGGAGCCACCCTCTCCAACCTCCACTCACGGCAATGGTGAGAAGAGACAATGTTCCGGGATGACCACTGCGGGGAAGCGCTGTCGCAATCAGGTGAGGCCGTCTGGTGCTCAAGCGCACACGGACAGCGACGTATTCTGCCGTGTACATGCGAACAAAATGGGCGAACCAAGCGGTTTTTACGATCGTAAGTCGGGGCAAACATTCATCAAGTTCAGCGGTGGGTGCATGGATCAACCCGCTCGACACGTGTTTGCAGCACCCGCTGATAATATGATCGTATACAGATTGGATTCCGGTGTATTTACAGCCAGCTACACAAATGGGACTCCGTGCAGAGATGCAAAAGGCGCGTGCAGTGAGCGACGTGGAAGGATATATCTACGCTTTTGAAATCCTTGGTTCGTTCATTTCTCACATCCCTGCGGCACACTGCCAGCTCATGGATCTTTCGCGCGATGTCAGATCCTGACGAAAAGAAGCTCATACACCTGAAGGTCGGCAGGGCGACCAATCTGAACCGACGCATGGACCAGTGGGGCAAGCAGTGCGGCTCGAAAGAGCAAATCCTTCGCGGGTTCTGGCCAGGCGGCATGGGCAAGGAAGGCGTGCCGATGAAAGGGCTTGTAGAAGCGGGTCCAAAAGGGCCTTGGTGCCATCGCCTGGAGCGGCTGGTACATATCGAGCTAGCGGATCTGGCTGCATCAGCACCGTATCTGGAAGCTGGGTACCCAAACGTAGAGGGGAGTAAGGAGGTGGATAAGGGAAGGAAGGGCGATGTGAAGAAATGTCCAGATTGTATGTGTTTATTTTTGAGTGATTGTCTTACTCATATGAAATACAACAAAAAGGTTTCACGATGCACAAAGAAATATTCACTTTTGAAAGAGCGACTAAAGGCCGATACAAAGGCAAAGAATGGGAAAGTATTGTCAAGCCCGTCATCGAGAAGTGGGGCGGGTTCGTGCAGGCCTATTTATAGAAGTTCCATTCACCGGCCCGCTCTTTGTCTTATTATGTGCGT
>Ga0137359_10004199_pt1 | contig 11777 bp, 15 predicted proteins | sample Mad1_40_16metaG_FD_108281 | JGI IMG/M metagenome (GOLD analysis project Ga0137359, IMG submission 108281) | Vadose zone soil microbial communities from Angelo Coast Range Reserve, California, USA - Mad1_40_16 metaG | ecosystem: Environmental > Terrestrial > Soil > Vadose zone | place: USA... | reverse complement strand
TACCTACCTCATAACATTGCATCGAACCTCCATGATACTACCGTTCCATTTTGCGCGAGCCTCTTTGGTGGACGCAGTGTGCTTGTCGCGTCCTTCTGGTTTGTCTTCCTCTAAAATTTGCACCTTGTACAAGTATTGGGTAGGGTCGTCAGCAGCATTGACCTCCTTGGCAGAAATCTTGAGGTCTCCGTGGATTTGATGAGGGGCACGTTGGTCGTCGACGTGAGGAGATGAAGACGTTGAGGCAATGGGAGCAGCGTCGGTCGATTCGCCATTGACTTTGAGATTTAATCGCGGTAGAAACACTTCCACCACGCGTGCTACAAACCTAGCATAGAGATAGATTAGCTCATACCGAGTTGGGAGGGCAAGGGTGTGGTACTTGTCTCCCTGAATGTCTACATAGATCTCTGCGACATTGTTTCAGCTCTGCGATTATCCATGATTTTAGAAAGCTGGCGCACTCTCATCGCGGAAGTAGCGGTCTTTATACCGCTCGTAGACTGCTTCGACCAGATGGTCAAGTCGCCCCATTACCTCTTTAACGGCGGGAGCGCTCAGCGACCTGGAAAGGAGGGGTAGGGGGTGAGGTGTCACTCACGCCATTGAACAGCTTTGAGAATGGCAGGCTTGAGTTGCTCAGGAAAGCGCGAATGCATCGTCCGCGCCTCGAGTTGCTCACTCTCTAGCGCCTGGAAGTAGTCGAGGCCGCTTTTGCCAGTGACCTCGCACTGGAACTGTTTCAGGCGATAGAACGACATCCGTGCGGCATAAGTCCTGTCGGAGGTGAAGGAAACGCGTCAATGGGGGAAAGGGCAGAAGGACAAGATGGGTACTTGCTCGAAAGTGTCGAATATTTCGCCCGTCTTTGAAAGGTAGTAAACATGTTTGTTGGGATCGGATTTAAGGGCTTGGAGGAGGGTAGGTTGTGGTTCTGTGAGGAGCACGCGCTTCCGCCTGCATGTTGGCATGTCGGATGAGGTAGGGAAGGTGAACAGCGGGAGGAGAAACTGGGAGAGGGAAAGAAAGTGGCTGTGTGTTTTGGGGGGGTCGGTTCGGACGCGTTCCTACGTCTGCCATTCGTCCGTCCGGTGCGCGCGCCGCGGTACAGTGGGCTAGTGGGCTGGGCAGACTCAATCTCATATCCTTTTCTAAATAATACAACCAGCTACTAATCACTGAGCATAATACTCTGGGTGGATGTCTTTCCTAGGTCCCCACTCTCGTAATCGAGTACTTGTTGAATAACCGCGTTGCTGTGGGTAGAGATGAGATGGGTCAGCTTTAAGCGAACGAGCAAACTTCGAGTAAGCGTGTACTTTTGCTTAAATTGTGCCAACACAGCTCTGGGGTCGCTGTCGTCTGCGGGAACCCTTTGAGGGAAGCATCTCAGCCTGGGTCATCAGTGCTTCATTGCTCGTACTACAAACCTCGACTCGAACGTGGTCGTCTCCAGGACAAACATCTTGCTACTCCAACACGCGTCCCCCTCCGCAGAGCTTGCTCCTGGCGCATCTGTTATCCTTATCCCAGTAGTGGCAGCGTTTCCCGAAATGCTTTGCACACGCGTCGATGCCGGACTCAGTGGATCGTAGTCCAAGACCAAAACCTGCTCGTTGGTGCATTCGGGAAATAGAGAAAGAGGTCTGTCGTTGGCATAGTGATATTGGAGGATAGGATGACTGAGAACAGGAACCGCTGCCCCAGTTGCTGCAGTGGGTTGAACTCGGGATGAACCAGAAACGAGGACGTAGTGAGGTATTTTGACTTGCGGCGGCGGCGGCGGCTGTTGTTGTTGATGTTCAAGTTCCATTCTGTCGCCCATTCATTCTGCCGCCCATTTTCTCTGGAAAGCTCGTTCCGTGTAACATTTCTCTTGGTGACACTAGTAATAAGGTCGTTCATTCTTTCTTTGATGGATCCCGTTGTCCCTAGCGACCCATATGACACTCGCGCAGCTATAAGACTGGCCGTATCACCATCCATGACTATTTCATTCTCCAGCCTTTTCATTCTCTTTGTTGTCTTGGGCAGCCATACTTGCCCTTCCTTCTCCCAATACGCTCTCTTCTCCCTCACGCTCGTTCACCCTACTCAGTGCTTCCATGTCCCGCCTTTTTACCTTGCTCTTCGTCACTCTTGCGCTTGTTTCCTCACAGGTCGCCTTTGGAGCGCCATCCGGCTCGTATGGCATGACGGATGCAGGTCATTGCATCTCCAAATGCAAGCACAAGTTCGGATGGTCTGGACATAGACATGCTCTCCATCTGTCTGATGATGACACTAGAGACAGTGCCGTCAAGAAGTGCGGTGATTTGAAGTACGCCGCCGATCTCTGATATGATATATCACCTTACTTCTAATCTGCCGTAACACCTAGAAACCACACTTCTAGCCATGTGCCCCACAGCACAACGACATCCCCAATTCCACGTCAGCCTTCGCCATCTCCGGCTGAGCCCACGGCGGAGCCTTCTACATCGACCCTTTCCCCGTCGTCAACACCTATGCCGCCTTCCTCCTCTTCTACAACCTCATCTACTCCCAAATCCTCACCCACCTCGAGCAGTTCTGGTACCGTATCGCCCAGCGACATCTCGGCTTACCTCTCGGCTCATAACGACGTCCGTTCCCAACATGGAGCTAACCCTCTGACTTGGAGCGAGGAACTATCCGCCAAAGCACAACAATGGGCCGCTGGATGCGACTTTAAGCACTCTGGCGGCTCTCTTGGGCCATATGGCGGTACGTGCAAGCCGTCAGGAGTGATTCCTTGACCCCTCAACGGCACCACACAGAGAACCTTGCCGCTGGTACGGGTACCGGTTACACTATCGCATCCGCTGTCGGAGGTTGGACTGATGAAGTTTGTGAGTCGAACAATGACGACTGTGTGCGATTCGCACGTTGAGACAACCCTATGCAGCTAAATACGACCCCAACAACCCAGCACCTTCGCATTATACGCAAGTTGTCTGGAAGTCGACCACTCAAGTTGGTTGCGCTGTCCAACTTTGTAACGGCCTTTCTGATACATATTTCGGCCCGGGGGTGCGTTCAAGCCTTTCTACTTCTACATTCATTCACTTCTCACTGTGGGGCCACGCTAACGTTTGTACGCCGTAGCCTGCAATGTTTTATGTATGCGAGTACTCTCCCGCGGGCAATGTATTCAGCCAGTTTGCGTGAGTCACATACATTGGCCCCCTCTGAATTTTATCCATGCTTAGTCCCCCACAGCCAAAACGTCCAGGTTTAAATGTAGAGGTGATATTGATCGCTTTGAAGCGCTGTATTGTTCACCCTTTTTTTATTTTCGTTCTTTTGATAAGAATTGTCGTGTCAGAATTGTCGTGTCAACACTCGTTAGATACATCTGTTGTTGTTACCTTGAGCCCCTAACCATGGAATAGGGTCATCAAATGTTGTTTCTCTGTTCGCACTTTGTGCTTGTCACCATCCATGCTACTACACGTCTGAGTGCTGCGCGCTCTTGTCCCTGAAACAAGCATGTCGCGCCGTCTCAGAACGCTGTTCACAGGTGTGCTTAATATTTTTGCCTGGCTCGTGTTCGGGTTTGCCGTTGGCGTGTCCTTGGTCGAATTCCTCTCTCAAGCCGTTCGCACGTCGAGCCGGAGGTCATTCAAGAACAATATCGATGTCTTAATCATTAGTATTGCCTACAGCATTGTAGTACGTCTCTCTTTGCCTTATTATCCCCTCAGTGGCTTGTGTTTTTGTGACGACGAGAGAAGCTCTTCGTGTCCTTGGCGTTTTGCTTGAAGCGCAGAATATCAATGTTTAGAAAGCTGCACCGGTTGTCGAGGGGTCGCGTTGCGCTCAGGAGAGGCGATATCCCAAAGGTGCACACGCAAACATCGGACCAGCTGACTGGCGACTGATGAGATTTGCCTCGGCACGTATATAGCCTGTGCACGAATTCGCGATGCAGGAGTACTCACGTGCTTGTCTAATTTCGTTCGAGTCTTTACCCAAAGACGCATACCGTGAGGGATGGGGTAGGCCAGGTACGCTTTTTTTTCTCGTTTCTCGGGCTTACCTGTGGGTTCAGCGGACAACCTTTGTGCCAGGCACTCGGTGGGACGGAGTCTGCTTCCGGCGTTTTCTCCTCGATACGGTCCCAGATCTCGGTTCGTCCCGGCCTATGTGCTTTCAGTTGAACACCGTTTCGACACAGCGTTAGATGCCCAGGCTCGTCTGTTGATTCCAAGCCTACCGCCGCTCAGACAGAACGATCGCATGTCCCGTCACTACCGCTTCATCGCTCCGCTCATGCCTACGGACGAGGTTGGATTGTCTCCGCTACACTACTATGACTCTGCAGTACAACTGGCAAGACAGGCTGACCGCGAGCCCACTGAGAGGGAGTTTGAGGTTGGCATCGCAGCGGCAGATGAGATTAAGAGAATGTAAGCTCCCAAGCAGTCTTGGCTACTCCACAAGTGCTCATATCTTGAAGTTTGTTGGAAACGAGACAGGAGATGCTTGAGGGTTCGACAACTGACCTCAATAAACTTCCTCTGACGCTATAATGGGCAGGTTTATACGCATGACATTTTCTCATGTTTCTTAATATGTAGACATTTCCCGTACTAACTTGGCTTGAAGCACTTGAAAGAAATGCAGCATATTGAGTCTATTGACAATCTGTCCGGCCATTGATGATCAGGACGATCCATAAAATCTACGTCCTCGTGAAAATGCAGATATTTCAAAATAAGAACACCTAAGAGTGAAAATAAGCACGAGAATCAGCTATGTGTAGGGTACCTTACCTGGTCTGCGAGCTTGCTGACTGTGCGAGGGGCTGGGTATTTGAGTTCGTCAAGGTGTTTTCTGTCAGAAATCGGTCAGATACTTGGCAGATTCTGACGTGTGAGACGTACTTCATGGCGGTCATCATGGGGGGAGGACCTGCACGCAGAATCATGAGCAAGGTGTAGTCTGCATATGACGTTCTACGTACCGCAAAGGAGGATTTTGATGTCTTCATAACTTGCTGGGAGGTGCGTCTCGATCTGTTCCTTGGACACAAATCCGACGCCATCCGTCCAGCCAGTTGGGGGATTGTTCAAGACATAGAAAACGTTAAATCGCGTGGGGTATTTGTCAGCCAGTTCATCAAGTTCCTTCTTGAGGAGGATATCTTCGTAGTTGACATTGGCATAAATGAGGCTCAACTTTGTACGATCGTGGGGGTTTTTGAGCGCAGCGCGGATGATTTGGAGCATGGGGGTAATGCCTGTGCCCCCAGCAATCATGCCGATTTCACGTGATAATGTAGGGGCATAGTTGAATTGACCTTTGGGACCTTTGACGCGAATATTGTCACCGATTTTGAGCAAGGAAATATAGCGGGAGATGTTTCCCTTCTCGTAGGACTGGACCACAATGAGAAAGAGTGAAAGGGCAAGGGCGAGGCGAAACGAAAAATACCTTAATAAGAAGGTCAAAATGGCCAAGGTCCTCGTCGCTGCTGGTAGGAGTGTAGCTACGCATGACTTCTTTGCCGTCTATTTCGGCAGAGATGGAGATATGTTGGCCAATGGGAAGGCCGAGCATGTCATTTTTGTATGGAAGAGCAAAACGATAACTATGGATTGGGCGTCAAAGTAAATGTGAATGAACACGAAAAATTGAAATACTAACATCGCAGTATTTGGGGAGACGATGATCTTCTCTTTGAGAAGAAATTCTTTCCATGTCTTCGGATCGAGGACAGGGACTCTAGCTGCTTTGTGGCAGGCCAAAGGGTCAGGGAATGACGTGCGAGGTAAGTTAAGGCTGACGACGTGCCTGAACGACCAAACTTGAGGTAGATAAACGCGGTACTGGCAGCTGTGAAGAGAATGGCGAGGGCTTGTGTGAGGACGGACTGAGGAACGCCGAAGAGGGAGGGTTCTGGTGTTGACATGTGGGGATGAGGGGGACGACGGAGCAACAAGTTAGAGATATCGTAAGAGAGAAGATAATTGGATAATGTAAAGAGTGAGAAAAAAGTGAGTATGAATGAGGCGAGAAATAATAGTTGAAGATGATTGGGCATTGACAAAGGCAAGTGGAACGGAACAGCCGATCTGACCGGAACGTGCCGTTTGCACCGCGGATTATTAGAAACGCTTGTTTTACACTTTACCAGTAATCGCCTCGTCGTCTCGCCTCAACTCGCCTCCCCACACTTTTCTCTTTATTTACAGTCCCTCTTTCTTCTTGTTGACTATCCTTTTCTTTTCTTTTTTCTTTTCTTTTCTTTTCTTTATTTTTTATACGAAGAGCCTGTAACATCACGCAGCGCGTGAACCATGCTACCTTCCTCGACAGCAGCATCAGCACCACGCAAGAGGGGTCCGCCTTCAGGCCTCCGCATTGATACACCTACCCAAAACGCTACTTTTACCCTCATCCCTGGGTATAGTTCTGCATCTACCTCCGCTGTCTCTCCAACAACTTCAGAGTCCGGCTCTTTTCAATTCCCCCCTCCCCCAAAGTCTCGGTCAAGGAATATGAAGAAATTATCCCTTACCTTATCCACACAGTCCTCTTCCAGTTCTTTGGCAATCCCCCCCAGTGATTTCCAGCTTGATCATGCCACGCAGGAAGCTCGGAGCAGACGGCCCTCTACCATATCAACCTCATCCATGCTTCTCCGCAGGGAAGAGGATGGCTCTCCGTCGGCCCCTTATCCCGATGGCCCTATTGAAATTATTCCTAAGATATGGCTGGGTGCTGAGGACAACGCCCGCGACTGGCGCGGTCTTATCACAAGGGGGATCGGCTCTGTTCTCAACGTTGCCAAGGAAGTAGTCTCTCCGTTCGACTCATTGACGCCGGCCGAGACGCCGCAAATGGAGGGGACAGATGAGCTCCCAGGCGGAGCTGTCGTCAATCGAGCAACATATTATCCGGCGGACGGTGTTGGGAGACCCGGGCTACACTACCTCAAGCTGGAGTGGTCTCACGGGCAGTCTGACCTCGTCCAACGTGGTTTCCCTGAGGCTATGGCCTTTGTCGATCAGTCTCTCGCTCGTGGGGAGGGCGTCTTGATTCAGTGCGTTGCAATCGATCTTCTATCACTGATCCACCATTTTTTTTTGACACTTGGTATGTATCACCAGTTGTCAATGTGGCATTTCTCGATCCGCTACCTTGGTGATCGCCCTCGTTATGCGAGCCGCTACTCTCCGTTCCCCTTGCGTTCCCCAACAAGTTTGGCATCTCAAAGGAATGCATCCAGCTTATGCATATGTCAAACAAAAAAGTAAATGGATCGGCCCAAATATGTCGTCAGTATAGCCACATCCGTCACGCTACCCCGCAATCTTATTTCCCATTATAGACTAATTTGCCAACTCGTTGATTATGAGAAAGAACTCCATGCCCGTTTCTTGTCCCCCACCCCATCGCACCATTCCCAGTCAGAGTCGGCTGCCAATGAAGAATGGAGTCGTCGTCGAAAGCTGCTTGACGACGACGACGGTCCCGATCCAAACAATTACGAGATGCAACGTGAGGCCGAAGCTCTAGACAAGGAAATGGAAGATCGTTTGGCCCGCAAATCGTCCTCCTCTTCTGTCGGCTCTGGCATCGGTATGGGTCCAGCTTGGAAGAGTCGTTACTCGGCTCGGAAGAGGACCACATCCATCGCGAGCAATATGACTTGTAACAGTGTGCTTAGCGAAAACTTGGTCGAGGAAGCCGAAGAACAAGAGCTGCTCGGCATCGGCGGTGGCTTCGACAAATCTACCGTCCGACCTTCCTTTTTTGACGGGCACGTCACTTCCGATACTTCGAGTGACGGTGAAATCGGTACAGCGACCAGTCATGGCTCCCGCGTCCCTCCCTCGGCACCCGCCAGGAGAACCTCTTTCAAGCTCCCTCCCGTCCCCGTTACCGCCTTCAAGTCAACTTTTGACACGTCTCATCGTCCCATCCCAAAGACGAGGCGAAGACCCACCCCTCTGGACATTCTACCGACCGTGCCTGACTCTCCTGTGAATCCCGTCCCGACACCAACCGTCTCAACAGCTTTGTCAATCCCACGGACCCGGAAAGAGTCTCGTGCCTCTGTACCCGTCAATCTACATACCCGCAAGTCATCACAGTCTACGCAACAACCTCCGAGTGTCCACAAGCCAGCTCTCCAGACTCCTTCTCAGACCCTCTTCGTCTTCCCACCTTCCCCAACACCTTCAACGTGCACCCCCTCTGCCATGACTCTGACTTGCAACCCTGTCTCCGTCCCATTCCCCTCATCTGTGGCCCCTCGGTCGAAATCAGACGCTCGGAGAAGGTCTTTAATCGGCCTCATGGTGCCTTCGACTCCAACGACTGCACACGCGCGTGTAGATGCAAGGGGTTGGGTCGGGATTCACTGATGCATTAATTTGGTCGTTATGGTGATATGGACAACACGGTTGCCATCTAGTGTGTAGTGTCTCAACCTTTTTTTTTTTTTAGCAGTTCACGGACCCTGTATTCTACTATTAAGATGTTTCGGATTCTTTCGCACAAGCACGCTTTGTTTACACACTTCGCAACGGACTCGGGTACTTATTTTTTTTTGGCCCAGTTATTTCGTGTGATACCTGACATGCTTTGCACTTGCATCTTCCGAGCTGTAGCACATACGCAATCGCACACTTCGCACTTCATTGTTTCGGTTTCCTCTTGTATATGTTTACCGTTCTTTCGCGCAGTTTGGCGCAGAGTGCTGATGATAATGGGCCCGCGAAGCAGGTCTCGCTGGCGTTGTATTATAGCATAACTAAAAGGAGCGAGCGGGCAAACTATGATCCAAAAACTTTGCCTACGCTGTTCTTCACAACGCCGGTCAGCATCTGTCCACCTAGACCACCGATAGACCAGTTCGAAGAGACAATGTTCTGAGCCCATCGCTGTTTGGCGTCACGGTCGCTAATAAAACGTGGCGAGAAAATGGTTGAAAGGACTCAGTAAATTCGAAGAAACGCACGCATATGTAAATCCGATTACATTTGTGACATTGAAAACGAGGGCGAGCACGACAATGGGAACGAATCTACGATGTGGTGAGGCAAAGGTTAGTCAAAGCACATATGAATCGCTTTCTGACTGACGATAGATTGAACTTGAGTAGGGATACAAAAAAGAGGCCAAGCCAGAGGGCCGGAAAGACGTATAGCGCTGTCCAGAACAATCTGGGAGGAAGAGTGAATTCACTGAGGGAAAGCACGTAGCAATGGGCTTACCTAGAGTCTATGGGATTAGCAGGCCGCGAGGGCTTTTGCGCCATGAATGTAACTCAAGGTCAGCGAAAAGTAGTGTGAAAGAGACTACAACCCACGTCTCTGCTTTCAAAAATCCAATAACTTTCTCCGTCTTCGTCCACCTGTTACTCGTTAGTCAATCGCTTGGGTGACTGTGGGTGCGTGCTGAGGTAGCGGACCTGGTTCCAGAAACGCAGGCCAACCAGAGTCCGCCCGGCAACGTTCTGACGTGACCAATGATATGAGATAACGGGTCGTTCCAATCCAAACTAGGGACAACGCACGCGACAGTTCCAGAAGTCCATAGCGAGGAGAACGACGACGATCACAGTCTGCGAACGGGAGGCCGTCAAAATATGCATAGAATAAATCGGACGTGTTGGACGGACAGAGACGACATAGTTGTCTGTGAAGAAGCCGCAAAGGATGTAGGTCGCGATGGCGGCTATGCGAAAGAAGTATAATACGAAGAGCGCAACTGGGTGTGCAGACTATGGGTGGGTGAGGATGAGAAGGCGTCGTTGCGGTGCCGGGAAGCTCAGACCTGATGAAAGATAGCGGCAAGGCCTTGAGTTGGATGATTGTGACCGTTGCCTGATTCTAGGTCTGCGCTCGAGGTGGGGATTGGACCGGAGGGACGTGTGACGGGGGCTGTTTGCACGTCAGGTTCTATCGTGGTGGTGCTCATTATTGGCAAGTGCAGCTGCAAGCGAGTGATGGCTCAACCAACCGAAACAACGCCGCTCATCCTCAGTCAACCTGACAACTCAAGCCCTACGTTGCCTCCTCTCGCCCCAATCATCGATCGCATCCGTCTTTGTGGTCTTCACTCGTTGGATGATGATCTCTCTTCCTTCTTGTCTCCCTCCGCAAGTGTCCCTGCGCAGGTCTCCTTCAAGATGATCGTCCTCTTGCAGATGTATCTCAGCACCAAGGTACCCCAATCTCCCGCAGTGAGAGACATTTGGGAACAGTGGTCAAAGGAACGTACATCGTCTCTTGATGCAGAGGATTTAGACCGCCGCTGTGTACTGGTTTGGGAGGAGTTTCTCCAGGTCAGTAGGAGCACACAAGAAATCGAAGAGTGTCTCTGGTCGGCGTACCCCCTGGAAGAGGGTGGATCGCGTTCTGTTCGCGGTATGCATCTCAATGGGCTTTGCTGGTATCCAGCTCTGACCTCCCCCGTCACAGTCATCGACGTTTTGCAGGACCCGGATGCACCGCCAAGTCTTCTAACTCATAGACTTGTCATCCTGAGCCTGCTTCACACTTGGACCCATGGAAAGGCCTTCATTCCTTCGGGGTCTCTCTCTCGGCGGACTCTGCAACGCCTTGGTTCCCTAGCTACCCCAAGGTGAGCCTTAGCTTGTCCCTTTCCAGCACCGTTTTTGATGGCGTTCTCCAGGGTTGTGCATGCTGTAGATATTCTCTTACAACTGGTGTATTTGGCTCTTCTCTCGGGCTATGTTCTTCACCCTCCAGGACAGGCGACAATCAATATGACATTGAATCCGCCGACAATATTCTTGATGATCTATTCCACCGCCTCGCTTCTCAGGGCACCCACGTTTCTAGTCGCCCCATTTGTGCTTACTGCGGGTGCCTTCCTCTTCAGCCTTCCTCACAACCCTCTCCCGGGAGATACATCGTACAGTGTTTTGCTGTGCGCCCTTCTTCTCCACGTTTTGTTACTGCATCTCCCTCGAACCCCGAGTCCCAATTTCCTTGTTTCCCCTGAAGTCACCCTGCCATTGGCCACTCTTCTGTGGCATGAATTTAGCAGAACGCTTTACCCTAGCGTACTCTTCTACTTCCCAGCGACACTTATCGCCTCTTTGTTCCTATCTGCCGCTTTGGAAGATTCGATTCCTCACTTTCTCACGTTGACGTCCTTCGCGGGACCACCCATGGAAGTCCGCGTGACTTTCGCGGCTTTATGGGGCACGCTCGTATTCCTCATATTTGTTTCCTCAGTGTTACTCGTTCTATTCAGCGCGTCTTTGCTCCCCATCTCATCTCGACAGATCTGCCCGTGGGACAGGTATTCGGTGGTCGTTGGTCTTCGAGCGCGTAGGATTTTTGCGACGGCTGTCGTCGCGTATTCAGTGCCCAACTTATTCCCACCCCCATTTAATCTACTTCAACTCATATTCGTACACACGCCCCGGAATTTATTGCGACTATCGGGCAGGAAGGAGAGTCATGTCGTTGGTCAGGTGGAAGGGATATTGTGGTATTTGACGACCGGGTTGCTTGCGTTCATAGTTGCTGGGTGCTGGCTTTGGACTGTATCCACGCCGTTGACAATAAGGTAGAGGACATCAGGAACGGGCACCCCTTATATAAGCCCCTAACCCTATATTAACCCTAGGGTTTGATTATGTAAGCGTTTCAAATCCAGTGTTTGATTCTCAAAAAATAGAACTTGAATTGTGGCTAAACTAAGATGAGAGGAAACATAGTAAGGTATCATTCTGAAGGAATAGAGGCTTTGATTTCCTGAATTACATC
>Ga0137359_10004197_pt1 | contig 11782 bp, 14 predicted proteins | sample Mad1_40_16metaG_FD_108281 | JGI IMG/M metagenome (GOLD analysis project Ga0137359, IMG submission 108281) | Vadose zone soil microbial communities from Angelo Coast Range Reserve, California, USA - Mad1_40_16 metaG | ecosystem: Environmental > Terrestrial > Soil > Vadose zone | place: USA... | reverse complement strand
TTAAGGAATTTGTTGAAGGTGCGAGTGGAGGGGTGAGGTCCATTAGCAGTCATTTCTTCCAAAAGGTGAATCGCATCAGACTCGTGAGAGCTAGCAAGGTGGGCTCCAATCATAGTGTTGTGCAGTAGTTCGTTGATTGGATCCGAGTGGAGAAGACCGGCCGCCTTTGATTCGTCAAAAAGTTCCGTCGCCTCTTTCCATTGTCTTGCATTCGCCATCACTTGGACGATAGCCTGATATGACGAGCTGTCTGGGGCAACAGAGGCCTCCTTCATGGAATGCCAAAGAGCAAGAGCGTTCCTCGAGCCTTTCAACTCGCCTATCCCCCTGATGAGGACTGTCCAAACGCCAGGCCCTGGTTTGTGACCATATCTAATCATGTCGTCCCATACTGATTCTGCTAAGTCAATTCGTTGGACATCTAGAAAGGCAGAAATGAATGCCACCCAGGTACTCTCGTAGATGATCACAGGCCGTCTGTCTGATGAAGGACCAGAATCTACAACGGCCCATGGATAGTCCTCAGACAACCCCTCGACCATCGTTGCATATAATCTTTGCAATGAACGCGTCAAGGAGCTGTCTACCAAGATGCTGAGGTGTTTGTGGAAGATTGAAGGTCGTGAGAGTAGCCTCGCCGTGTCGGCATGCCGAACAAACGTCAACACCTTTTGTCGAAACTGATGGGAGGGTGCGAATGCACCCATAAGAGCGTCAGCTACATAGACCGAGGGGACACCCCAAATGGCTTGTGTTCCGGTCTTAATTGCAGATAGGAAGTCATCTTGAATGGCGTGGGCTATGATCGCAAAAATGCTCAACTCCCTATCGACGAACATACCAGACTTGCGAACGATTGGGATTGTCGATAACTCGTCCAGAACTTCCTCGCTACTGAACAAGTCTTGGTCTCCAAATGTACCCCGGTGCTCAATTTGGGACAGAAAACGGTCGTATAGTCGAAGGACACCTTGAGGATCATTTGTGATGACGAGCGCAGTGAAGCACGCTCTGAGGGCCGAAGTAGATATCCTTGTTGAAAGACCTAGAGCAAGTTCCTCGACTGTTTCCCTTGAAGGGCCACTCCACTTGGAGCTCTGCTCGACGGGGCAAAGACTGACGACAAACCGAGAGCAGCGTTCGAGGTCAGACGGTCCCAGTAAATGTAAGAGATTGTCTTTCTCCAAAGTGTGCCAGAGGCGGAGCACGGCTAGAGCATCACGCCGAGTTACTCCGGCTTGAAAGGAACGAGGTTTGTCTAGGATGCAATTGGGAGACCCCGACCATAAGGGTGGAACAGATTCATTGGAGTGTATGGGCATTTTGAGGCTCTGAACGTTCTGCATCGGTGGGGAAGAGTCCCGAGTGTGTTTTACTTGGCAAATATCCCAGTTCTTTCCAAGCATCGGTGAAGAGGTGCGCGGTGTGTTCTGGGATGATTTCGAGATGTAGTCAGAAAATAGGCGCATGTTCTCGACTTGAACCCTGGACCCGCAATGCGAGCCAGGGACAAGATCTGCTGCCTTGAAGGCACGACGTGCCAACATTGCGAGGAACTATCCACGGTGTTATGGAAAGGGATGGATACATAAGTGTAGCACTCACAAGGCTGGCTACTAGAAATGTCAAATCGAGCGCGGCTGGGTGACTTGCTCAACCAACAACTGAACTGGTTGTTATTCAACGTCCACCGTCCACCATCCACCATGGGCCATGGAAACTCAAACAAGCTATATGTAACTCATGCAGAGCACTCTGGTTTATTCGGGCAGCACACGGCCTCGTCTTCTGGCTTTAAAGCGTGCGTGAACTGCTCCAATCTCTCTCTCTCTCTTAGTCACATTGTCCCAGCAAGCCAGAGGGTCTTAATCCAGCTGCCGTCACACCTTTTGACTGTTGCTCGTTGTCTTTCCAGCCATTCTCCAATCCTGTATGCGCCCGCAATGCAGATGGAACGGGAACCGTCTTCGATCTCACGAACATCATTCCCTGGTTGAAGCAAGTCCTGTTCTCTTAAGCTTTCCTAGTTTCTTCTGATTCAGAAACAGACAGCACAACAATGCTCATCCGATCACGAGTGAACCTCTGACACCAGCTGACCTGATCCAGCTTCATTATACGCGAAAAGCATCAGGAGAATACCATGATCCAATTTCTTTCAAACCATTCAACGAGCACTCTCATATCGTCGCAATAGCAACTACTGGGAACGTTTTCTTGATGGAGAGCATTAAAGGCGGTGTTGATCTCATCAACGACCAACGGTTCAAAAAGTGCGTCTTCCGTGGAGTAATAAGCTTGTACTCTCTAACTCATCGGACACAGAGAGGATGTCGTCACTCTCCAAAACCCTCATGGATTTCCGTCTCTCTCCGTTTCTTCAGCAAAGGTCCAGGAAACCCATCAGGGTAAAGCGATAGTTTCAAATAAAGCGGCGGTGGCGGGACCCGTATCTGCTGTCCAGAAAGGGGCAGCGCCTTGTTTGTTTTACCCTCTTTTCCTTGACCCGAGCTCATCTCTCTTAATTAGGGAACATATCTCCATACTCTTCCGGTGCTTCCGGTGCGTCACTGACGTCCACGTCCATTGACCCGCAAACGGCGACGTCAAGATTAGTGTGGGATGAGGTACACGAGCACGCCTACATGTTTATCGTTGCTGTGCTTACTGTCAATAGGAGGAAATGATGTTCGAAAGTATTCAGAACCCCGTGAAAGGGAAAGGGAAAGACGTTGGCAAACGGCGAGCATATGTTCGAGTTGTGACCAGTTTGGGGGGCAGTTTAAACTTGGAGTTGTTCTGTGAAAAGGTATGTGATATGCACGTATTGTGAATGTTTCCCCGAACTGACCATATGCATAGGCACCGAAGACCTGCTATAATTTCTTGATGCTCGCCCGTGAAGGGAAATATAATGATTGTTTATTCCATCGCCTGACCCCCGGTTTCATGGTACATGGTCTTATGTCCCATATCACCCTGCCACGTATCCACTGATAAACGTGTTTAGGTGCAAACAGGCGACCCTACGGGTACAGGGTCAGGTGGTCAGTCTTATTGGGGCACACCATTCCGTGATGAGTATGATCTTAAGGGGGCCGCGCGACACGACAGTCGTGGTGTCGTCGCAATGGCTAATCGAGGCGCGAATACAAATGGGTTCGTGTCAGTTTTTCCATGCAAAGGACCCGACACCAATTCTACATAGCTCACAGTTCTATATCACGTTCAAGCCAACGCCGCACCTTGACAAGAAACATACAGTTTTCGGCCAACTGGTAGGAGGTGAAGGCGTCCTCGATACACTTGAAAAACTCCCGCGCAAGGACGGGAGCGAGCGCCCAATCAAACAAGTCAAAATTACCAAAGTCGAAATGTACATCCTTAACTCGTAGAGCATTGTCATCGTTCACTAAGATGCTATAGCTACCAAGATCCCTTCGAGGACTACAAAGTTAGGCTCGCGAAGAAGCTCGCGAAGAAGGCTGAGGCTCTGAGCTCTGACGGCATGCAGCAAGCACCTGCAGAGAAGAAAGCCGGCGACGGTATGAACTGGTTCGGGGTCAGGCTTGGTGTAGAGGGTGTTCTTGACACAACCAAGGGAATATCCGATTTAGATGGCGTTGGAAAATACCTTAACCTGAAGAGGCCAGGACAGGCCACAACTACCGCCACAGAACCTAGTAAGAGGAGGAAATTGGGTTTTGGAGAATTTGAGAACTTCTAGTGGGTATATATCTTCGCGCCACATCAATTCTAGTCCTAGGTATAGTTACACTTATCTATGATATGTGTTGAAGACAATGATTCTCACCGTTTGGTCGTCAAGCAGGGATCGTAACTCGCTTTGTTCGTATCTCTTCGTGTGGTTGTCGGATTTCTTCTTCGCGCCATTAAGTCACTGATGTAAGTGGGAAGATGAGACGTGAAATACCGTGTTCTGATGATACGGGTTCGGTAGTGGGAGCGTCTGGGAGCGAGAGGGGTGTTTCTTCGTTCCCCTGAGCAAGTAACTAATCGCCATGTTGTGATGAGCAATCCGAACGATTCTTCTTATCTAAGGAAGGAGCTCACAGATTCCTGCTGTAGTTGATTCAGCTCTGCTTGAACCGCATCCTCTTCGTCCAAGGATAAGCTGTTCGTGAGCATATTGTCGATTTCCTGATATAATAATGACCAACGGCTTCAAAAGAGTGTTGCTAGATGCGGAACGAAAACCCACCCTTTGGTATTCCCTCGCTTCTGCGGTTTCCTCTAGCAACCTCTCGACACTCTCCACGTTCAATTCCTTGTGAATTTCTTTGAGAACCGCGGTACCCTGTTTGAGGCCATGCAACACTGAGACTTCCACGAGCGAGAACTCGATTGTAGAGACCTGCGCGATTCGCGGGTGGGTAAACGGATCGGAGGCGTAAAGCCAGAGTGCAAACCAGTTGTTCCAAGCTTTCCAGCTGGCCATCCGTTTTTACGAGCAGCCCTTCCTGGTACTTACGCCTCCTAAGAGCGACAAGAGCTCGATCTTTATGACCCGCAGCTAGTTGTTGCTTGGCAATTTCGTGTTCACGGTTCAGGATGACTTGGATCTGGGGAGATAGGGCGACTAAGTTCTCCGATGCTCGACGAAGGCAAATTCCGCACTTTCTTCTGGTATTGCTTGAGTTTGTCGCGCTGGAGCTTCAGACTTGAATTAACTCAGGAGACGGCGTAAATGAAAATGAGCGGACTGGGAGAGGCTTACTCGAGAATTGCACGATCCTGAGCTGTAATTTTGGGTGTTGACTGACTTGCACCCATTGTTAGTGGTTAGTTAGTGACCACAGCTAACCGGCCCGACTAGACGCTTTTGCTTTTCTTCAATTACAGTACACGGACGCTCCTTGAACCGCAACCACCAGGTGCGGTGCGGTTTTCCCACAGTGAGAGATGTATGGATGCTCCGCTGAGCATTCTCGCTCACCAATAGCCCCCACCGTCATATCATGGGGATGTTTTCAACAACCATTATGTATGCACCAAGGTCTAAACCAGTCACCAAGCCGTGAGAAGGCCTCCGGATGCACTTGTTGACTTGACTTGGCCATCTAGGGTGAACGAGGTTATACGACACTGATAATACCTTGACACTGTCATACCATATAATCTTTTGTCGACCCGTTCCCAAATAGACGCTAAACAGAAACAAAAGCAAACCGCGAGCACGCTAGCAACTACTTTGCCCACGCAACAGCTTGTTTCATGGAACATACACTTGGATGGATATCACAAAAGGGAACTACTGCCCTGCTATATCAATTCTGTGAGGTTTTAGTGTGTAAGTGTGTATTGAGTCCCACACTGCCCCAACTGGGGTGGGCGTCGCAACTAGAATTTTCTGCCTAAGCCCGGATTCATATGCGCTAGATAGAGATGGTAAATCTCCTGCTATCTAGCATCCAATTTCACAGTAATTAGGTACAAAGTAGTTCACCATAAATAGGAAGAAGCAAAAAAGAGCAAGTACAGTAACTGGTCAAAACAAATGGCTAAGATACTGAAAACAAAAGTGCAATCCACAGTACATTGGTTAGGTATATAATATTAGCGCTGTCACAAAACAAAGACTGGGCTCAAACTTCATGGAGTATATCGACACTGGGGATTCGCCCCCATGAATCCCCATTGTGACCAATATTGCGTCCGCCCTGTGTCGTTACTGACTGTTGCTCCATTTCTGGACCGTCATATACCGGACCAGCTGACTTGGGCTCAATAGGTGAAGGGTCCCTGTCGACAATATTTCCAAGGATGAAGGGAGCGGGGAGATTGCTTCGGCTATGCGCGGATTCGGAACGAATTGACTGATCATCTGGACTATCACTGCTGTGAGGCAGAAGAAAGGGGCGCGTATACGTGTATAAAAGGACGTTGAGCAAGCCAGATGACAGATAGAATCCGTCTGCAACCACTGTGACAGCGAAAGGTGGACTGTGCCCTGAAAAGGTGCTGTAGCGTGCAGCAGCCAACGGGAGGACCTGAACAGCTCAAGCGAGCAAGCCAAAAAGATGAGCTGGAGAACCTACCGTAATGATATAGATAACTGGGTAACTACAAGAGAAGGCTCATCAGCAATCACAACGGTGTCGGAGCTCTACATGTGATTCTCACGCTAGCATTTTGTAAGCCAAGATATCAGATTGGCGGATGTCCGGAGATTGTCGTCCGTATGTCCATCGAACGTGACACCTCTCAACAGTAATAAAACCCCTCAATACGAGAAAGACGGCTAGATAGGCCAGCAAGCTCGAGAAGGCCGAAATCCACATCCACATGAAATCGGCAACGGTCCTCTGGACGTGAAACTCCTGTGCTATCCAGCACCCTTAAGAAGGAACGGTCACTCTCTGTCTCTACGGGAGTGGAGAGGGAACCCACAAGGTCCAGTCGGTCCGTAAAAGCGAGAAGCCCCGTTAATACCGATATTGATAGCGACGTTGAGGATGATGGAGATCCATATGCCTGCTAGTATAAGTATAGCGCGAAACACATTGGTATCGGGCTTTAGACGAAAAATGAGGGTGCTGAACGTATAGATGGCAACATTCTACATGGCTGTATGTCAGTTCCTAGAAGAGTAGATCAGGCCAAGCGCGCTTACCCCCGCCCTGATCCAAAATCGACTGTCAAGTGAGAAGAATTTTCAACGGCGTTGTCACTCACGAGAGAGCAGTTCCCACGTCAGCGAGCTGTTTGATGAGGCCTGTATTTGGAAATGTTTGTACGCCGAGATACTGTACCCTGCGTTGGAATTACGTACCTTGTGCGGTACAGAATGAACCTTGGTGCACTGTCTAAGGTAACAATCGCAACTTAGTGCATGGGTGCGGTGAGGTTTGAGGTATTGTTGTTACTCACCCCATCAAACGCCCACTTCAAGTTCATCAGCCCACCTGAGCCCATGAGAGGTGCATTCTCATGAAACAGAGCATTGCTTACCAACAGCCTGAATTAAGTCACAAACTAACTGGTTGAGCAGAAAAAGATGGACGGGTGATTCTATTCTCCATCTACGCCTTGAGCCCGAGCGGATGTTGATGGCGCTGTACTGTCGGACAGAATACAAGTGAACATTTGCTGACTATCAGAGACCAGGCTCGAGGGGAAATGTACCGCGATATAAATCAAAACGATGGTGACTGCAGCAGCGGAAATAGCAGAGATCTCAGCGAGAATGAAAGTGCCAATGCGGTGCCCAAAAGTGAGCGGATCGCTCGCAGTTGACATAGGAGTGGGGAAGGAGTGATGGACAGTCCAGCAGCGCGCTAAGGAAGTGGAGTGTTTATATTATTATCATCATCTGCGAGACGTTCGGGGTACTCTAGTGGTGTTTGCCCTTTTCTAGAACTGATGGACAAAGCTTTGATTTGTTTGTGTTTCTGGCGCTGGATTCCCCAGGAACGAGGAACTGTCTGATGCGCGCACATGGTGAGGCCGAGGGGCAGTGTCAGGTGGAGGTATGCGGCTGTCATGCAGGAACCAACATTAGTTAATTGCACCCCAATGCATTTCGGTTTAGCGCGATCGTTCTTGTGACTTCCTCGGACAGTGATGAAAAGGCGTGCTTGAATGGCCTATCGAATCCTTCGCACTTGGCGTCGTCCTCGCGCGTCTGGTGTTCTCCCCCGCCATGCGTCCTATCACGACTATGTACGCTACACAACCCCAGGTGATCGGCTTTGTTCAGCAAGCTTTTTTTTGGGGGGGGGTTCTGATATTTTTCCAAGCGGCACCGTACGCGTCCCATTGTCTTTTCCCAAAGTGATGGGTGTTGCGAACTCTCGTGGAGAGCGAGAGTGGGCCCTTGATCTGCCTTCAACATTTCAAATACTGACTGTTGGCCATTAGCTACCAAGAGGACTTCCATTCCTTTGCGACGCTATCCTTGGACCCTCAGGAGCTACGCCTGACTGTTTCCAAACATCTTGGCATTGAGTGGGATCCAGAAAGCGTCGGTCATACGTTCTCCAGGCAAGCTGTATTTGTGGGAATATACGATGGGTACGTGAGAGCACCCAGTAAAGCACGCTCATCGCTCAGGATTTGCAGGCACGGTGGTTCAACCGTGTCACAATACCTACGCCAAGAGTTGCACGGTCTCCTCGAGTCAGCCAACAAATCTCATGTCCCCGAAATGTATGCGTATATTAAAGAGTACGGGGGATATTTCAAACGCTTCAGCGGCGGCCTGCTGTCACCCTGGATTAACTCATCTTTGGACGACATGGGGGAAATGGATCTCCATGCGAGGGCTACGCTCACTTTTTTCGAGGTGCGTGCTACCTCATGAGTACTTCTCCCTACATCTCATCGCAACAGGTGGACAGAAACCTCGAGGCAGAAGCTGCTGCTAAAGTGTGCGGATCTACAGCCTCTATTGCCATTCTTCACTCCTTGGATGCTCCCGCGACACCCTTCTTCTCTGCGCAGAAGATTGCATTGACTGTCGCTCATGTCGGGTGTGCCTACTTTCTATTTTCTTGTAACCCAAGGACTTAGAAAGGCAACTTAAAAGCGACACCCGCGTTCTGCTGTGTTCGACGCATGGTGGCCTTGCCCATCCAATGACCGAGAACCATCGTGCAGAAGGTCGAATCGAATCAATCCGTTTAAGGCGAATGATGGGTACGGGCGTAATCACCGACTCCTTTGGAGATGCTCGGTGCGCCACTCAGCCTTCTTTGAAATCCTGAGATTTATCAGTGTGAAGGTGGATGGGTGCTCTTGAAAATACACGAAGGTACGTTTCGCTTGCTTAATTCAATTTTGACGTCACCGATCGTTCAGTCTGGGAGATTTGAAGTGGAAGCCCTTAGGAGTTACGGCGGAGCCCGAGGTCAAAACTGAGCTTATCCAGGGTTAGTGTATACGTAAAGCTCGCCTTAACTGCGATAAGTTCTGACGTTTGAGTCAAAGGTTCTGATTGGGCCTTCATGGTTCTGGTTTCAGATGGTATCTCGTCAGTCGTGTCAGACCAAGAAACAGTGGACCTTGCTCGCGGAGCAACGAGCCCCAAGCATGCCGCAAAGCGCATACTATCGTTCGCCGAAGAGATGGGTAGTTCGGATAATATGACAGTCGTTGTGTTGCCATTTAGCGGATGGGGCCAGATAAGTGGCCATGATCGGACAAAAAAACTTCGGGAATACCGGTCGAGCCAGATGAGTTCGTAAATTCCGTTATGTGACAGAGTGGATTTTCTGATTTGATCCCTCTCAGTTGGTGCAGAGCGTCAGAAAAGGATGTAGTTTCAATCAGATACCCACTTCTATAGATCACCCGTGAGCAATCGTACGAAATCAATATTGTGTCAATTCTACAGGAGCATTCGTAATTGATCCTCTAGCACAACAAAATTCAAACTAGATGTGTGCAGCAGCATGCCCGTCTGCGCGGGGATCAGACCCAGCTGCCCATACCGTTCTACCAGATTTGTCTTTGATCTTCTGAATCACTTGTCCACGCCCAAACATCATTCTTGCGAATCCCGAGGCAATGCGAGCGTCGTGGCCCATGGCTGATAATTGCATATAATATCAAGTGGAACTGAAACGTTCATCCCGAAGCCGCTTACCTCTAAGTTTCTCCACAGTGTCTGAGGATATTCCCTCTTCGAAATACACTTCACTATTTATATCACCAGCATCTGGACTTCCCGTAGATATGAGGAACCGAGGTGCGTCGAGAGCCGCTTGCGGGCTGAGCCCTCGCAATATGTTCAGGAGCACTTGCAAATGCCCTTGAGGCTGTGATTCCCGTGAACTACCTGGATTTGGGGTTCAACTGCAATAACTTACCTGTATGAAGCCTCCCATCACACCAAATGACATGAAAAGGTCATCTCCACGGGTTACAAGTGCAGGTATTATTGTATGGTATGGACGTTTCCCCCCCTAAGATCGATCAGTCGTACTGGGGGATAGAATGAACCCATGTTACCTTGAGAGCGTTTGGTTGTCCTTCCTTTAGCACAAACCCTCCGCCACGATTCTGTAGGGTGAAGCCACAATCCTTCGGTACCGCTTTTCGGGCATTTGAGAGCCTTTCCAGATCAAAACATTCTGGAACCGTACCTCCAGTCCCAAAACCTGACAAGTGTAATTAACACGATCGGCTGGTGCATAGGCCACTGAACACACCATAATAATTACTCTGGATGAAACTGCATGCATTGCCCCACTGATCCGTGACTATACAAGAATGAGCTATTTCTCTTTGGACGAACATCCCAACACATACCAGAGAAATAGACCGTGTCTGACGAATGGACCGGGTTGCCCTTTACAGCGTCGTCAACTAGGAATAAGTTTCCTTAACGTGAGAGCTTGCATGGAGCACCCGGGGGTTAGCCTTCTTTGGGTTAAAGACAGCCGCTCTGGACGCGAGATAGTCCTACAACCGTTCAGAAAGTTGGGACCATCACAGTAGCCTGAGGGAAACAATCGCACCTTACTCAAGAGCTCCTTGACCGGAACGTGCTGGACATCAGGGTCAGCGACGTAGTACTGACTATCTACAATCACAAAGTTTTCATTGGAGCCTCTCCGATAAAACGGCGGAAAATCACCTGCAAAGGCGAGTCTTTGGCTTTGGAATTAGCCAAATCGCGAGAAGAGAAGCGCACAACAACCTTAAAGCCTCCACTAGTGTGTGAAGATACTCCGCCGAATTATGGTTCATTTTGAGCAGGTCACCGACAAGCCCTTGCTCTTGGATACTCTCCAAGATTCCCAGCGCTAAGAGCGTGGTGATTCCTGCCCGAGAAAGGTCAATCCATCTTGCGTTGCTGCCTATTTCCTGAGCTTACCTTGTCCATTGGGTGGACACTAGGAAAATGTAATTTTAGAACCAATAATTACAAAGACAGACAATTAAAAAATCACCTCATAGACCGTCACCTCCCCACCATATGTGTATTTGATGGGTTCGACGAACGCGCTGGAGTGCTTTTCGAGGTCTTCGAGCTCCATAACGCCACCTTTGCTCTTGATCACCTCTACGATGGCTTCAGCAATTCGGCCCTTGTAGAAACCATCTTTGCCGTGCTCTGCAAGTGCGCGAAAGGTCTTCGCTAGATTTGGGAACTTCATTATTTGGCCGGGGAGCGGGGCCTTCCCATTGAGAAGCATCTCATGTCCATTCGGCGAGGCGTTCTTGATGAGATCTTCGGATCTTTGCCACTATTCGTGACTTAGTAACATACTAGTTGATGTGGAGCTCGGCATCGAGATTCGAACCGAATGACTGTGAATCTCAGACACAGGAACACTAATTTTTACAGTAATGTCAGCTCGGACCTTCGGAAGATGATGACGGGAGCGTGTTTACCCTTCTTCGGCCAGACGGATCCCCGGTTCCAAGACTTCAGCCACGCTTAGCTTCCCGCTTCCAAAAACCTCGACGGTGTCGACCCACGCAGCGGCGGCACCTGAACTTGAGCATTATATGGAGCCCGTATTCAACTAAGAGTAAGATCTGCAAACCTGGTACCGTCACAGAATTGAGGTCTGTCTGGGGGATCTCCCCGGTTATGCCGCGAGAACGAAGATAATCGATGCTGAGCTTCTCTGGCGCGCGACCAGAACCGTTCAGCGCTTTGACACATCGCGTCGTGGCGTCGTAAAAAAGACAGAACGCATCGCTATGGATAATAAAAAAATAGCACCGTAAGCCTGTGCGTAGCAAGCCAAATTGCTACGGCGTTGATCTCGGCATTGCCGTACCCACCCTCCAATTCCGCAGGAACTTG
>Ga0137359_10004196_pt1 | contig 11783 bp, 7 predicted proteins | sample Mad1_40_16metaG_FD_108281 | JGI IMG/M metagenome (GOLD analysis project Ga0137359, IMG submission 108281) | Vadose zone soil microbial communities from Angelo Coast Range Reserve, California, USA - Mad1_40_16 metaG | ecosystem: Environmental > Terrestrial > Soil > Vadose zone | place: USA... | reverse complement strand
GTCGTCCAATCCCTCCCGCGCTCAGTATCGGTGGCGCTCACATTTGCGGCTTTAATTGGCGCGCCGCTCGGATCGGTAACCGTACCCACGATTGCGGCAGTGACTTCCTGACCGACTGCACGGACACCAACAGTAAGCAATCCGGTCGAAACTAAGAGAAACAGGCTAGCCTTGATCCAGTGTCGCATATCAACCTCCAACGAAGACGTTCACTCCAAAACAGCTTACAGATTGATTCCAAAAAAGATGTGCATAATGCTATATAGCTTTTGTATAAGCACCGTCAAGCAAAAAATACGCAATATTGTCAAATTCCTCTGACGAGGTCGGGCCGCAGCTGGCTGGCTTTTGAGGAAAACTGTCCGGCACAACCCAGCGGATCACATGGGTAAAGGGTAATTTTGGCATTTTGTTTGTCGGCGCGACTTTTACGAGAGCAAAAACGATTTTTGAAACATATAGCGACGTGGAGGCTCCCGCAACGAGACATCTAGCTCTATAGCGCTCTTGCGGTAATTATGAGAGTAGGCAGTCGTCGGCGAGACTCACATTGTGAAGCCGGTTTGCGTTGTACCAACGTCTGGAATAGCTTGTAGCGGGTACCGAGACCAGAAATTTCAGGAGAATTGATGAATCGTCGCCACTGGCTTTATGGAGTGGGTGTGATGGCTGGCATTGGCGCCCAAACGTCAGGCGCAAGTTTCATCCCAGAGGAACACGGAAATGAAGCGCAGCCCAGGCGTCTCGATCTTTCCGAATACGAGCCACAAAGCATGTTGCGGGTGCATGAGTCGCGCGTGGAGCGTGCGCGGTTTCCCGCAATTGATTTCCACACTCATATTTCATTCTCAGCCCGTTCCCAAAGAGGAGTGGAACTGGCCCCAGACCGCCATTACCTCGGCACGCCGCAGGAGTTGTTGTCAGTAATGGACCGTAAAAACCTCCGCGCCATGGTTAATCTCACAGGTGGTTACGACCGAGGTTTAGTCGAGGCTGTCAGTAAATACGACGGTGCCTTTCCGGGACGCTTTTACACCTTTACCGAGCCTTCGTACTCGCGATTCAAAGAGCCCGACTATCCAAAGCTTCAGGCGGAAGCTATCGAAACGGCGCAGCGCAATGGCGCTAGAGGACTCAAGGTTCTCAAGACTTTGGGTCTTTATCTGCGCGAGAACATCACCTCCGGAACACTGGTGAAAATCGATGATCCCCGGTTCGATCCCATGTGGGACGCGTGCGGTGAACTCAAAATTGCGGTTGCTATCCACGTCTCCGATCCGATCGCGTTCTTCAGGCCTGCCGATCGATTCAATGAACGTTACGAAGAGCTTAATAATCATCCCGATTGGTCATTTTACGGAGGTGATTTTCCCAGCAACGCGGAGTTGCTCGAGGCCCGCAACCGCGTTATTGCAAAGCACCCGAAGACTCGTTTTGTTGTGCTGCATGTCGGCAACTTCGCCGAAGATTTAGAAAATGTTTCGCATAACCTGGACCGCTTTCCAAATATGAGCGTAGATATTGCCGCCCGCATCGGCGAATTGGGCCGACAACCGTACACGGCACGCAAATTCTTCGATAAATATCAGGACCGAATCCTGTTCGCGACCGATGCCACTCCTCACGGCGATGAGTTTCCGCAGCAAGTTTTTAATGACAAGCTCTATGAGATTTATTTTCGGTTTTTGGAAACCGATGACGAGTACTTCGATTACGCTCCGGCGAAAATACCTCCGCAGGGTCGGTGGAAAATATACGGCATCAATCTCCCGGAGCAGATTTTGCGCAAGGTGTACTACGAAAATGCTGCCCGCGAGTTGCGGGTCACGGTCTAATGCGAAATCATTGGCGACTTATTGCTGTGATGCTGGTCTCTTGCCTGCCTGTCGCACAAGGTCAAGTGCACATCTGGCAGGGGACGCTAAATCTCCCCACGTACGAGGAAGGGCTGCCTGATCCGAATCCGCCCTTCGACCAGTTCGCCACTAATCGTTTCAACTATCCCTATACCTTGCGGAACAATCTGACGAACCATCGCACCGAGCACGCATGGCGCGCGATCCACCTGGAAAATGAATATCTGAAATGTTCAGTGCTGCCGGATATAGGTGGGCACGTCTATACCTGTCTCGACAAGATTTCTGGCAAACCGATGTTCTACGCCAACCCTTCGATCAAGAAGGCGAACATTGGCTATCGCGGCGCCTGGGCCGCCTTCGGAATTGAATTCAATTTTCCGGTTTCACATAACTGGGTTTCGATGTCGCCCGTGGATTTCGCATTCGGGAAGCACAGAGATGGGAGCGCATCCGTTACGGTCGGCAACATTGACCGTGTCTATGGGATGGATTGGACCGTGGAACTGATTCTTCGTCCGAAGTCCACTGTGCTCGAAGAACGCGTGACACTGAGCAATCTCAGTGATGTCAGGCATCGCTTCTATTGGTGGAACAACGCCGGCGTCGAAGTATGGGAGGACTCCCGGATTGAGTACCCCATGCGCTTTACCGCCACGCACGGTTTCACAGATATTGAGCCGTGGCCTGTGGATCGCGACGGTTCGGATTTGAGCATTATCCGTAACCAGACGAAAGGCCCGGTCTCGCTATTCGCGCATGGTAGCCGGGAACCCTTCATGGCAGTCTGGAATCCCAAAACGAATACCGGGACGGTGCACTTTGCAGATTATGCCGAACTGCCAGCAAAGAAGATTTGGTCCTGGGGCGTAGATGCCGACGGCCTGGACTGGCGCAAGGCGCTTTCGGATAACGACAGCGCTTATGTTGAGATTCAAGGAGGACTCTTTCGCGACCAGGAGACGTATGCCTTTCTCGAACCCAGGCAAACGATTAACTTCTCCGAGTACTGGATGCCGGTTCGTCAAATCGGCGGTATTTCGCGCGCCAACCTGGCGGGAGTACTAAGTCTTCGCCGGAACTCGAATCATCTCATCGTTGAGTTCAACGCGAACCAGCCAGTTCCACTTGCATCCATCGCCATTACGGATGGGGATAAACGTCTGGTCGAGGAGAGAGCTAATCTGCAGCCGGAGACAACATGGTCGCGCGAGTTACATATCCCCGATCCCCAGCGGCACTTCACCTTCGAGTTGCACGATGCCAAAGGCGCGCTGTTGTTGCGGCAGACCGAAGGGGAATACGACTGGACGTCGGAATCGGAAATTCATGTTGGTCCTCAGCAAGCCGACGTTATGCCCACTCCGGATGAACGCACGGAGGATGATTGGCTCCAGCTCGGCACGCAGCAGGAGCTAAACGGGGAAGTGTTGCTGGCTCGCGAAACTTACAGACAAGCGCTCTCCAGATTTCCTCGCAGCTCTGTCGTGAAGAAGGCGTCTGGGCGTCTAGCCACTAGCGTTCTCAGCTTTGATGAAGCGAAGATTCTTTTGGAGTCCGTTCGCCGCCGGGATACCACTGACGCGGAGGTCTCGTACTACCTGGGTATCGCGTACGACGGACTCGGCGATGAGCAGCACGCCCGAACCATGTACGAGCAGGCAATGTTGTTGCCTCAAATGCGCGTGGCCGCGTCGCTGCGGCTCGCCGAGCTTTTGGCGCGGAAAGGGGAGCTGACGAGCGCGGCGCGCCATCTCCTAGAGAGTTTGCGGGCCTCGCCCGACGATTTGCGTGTGATGGAAGAGTTGGTTGCTGTGGAGCATGCGTTGGGAAATGATTCAGAGGCGAACGCCCGTGCGCAAGAATGGCTAGGACGTTTTCCGCTGAGCTATTTTCTTCGCGAAGAACTCGGGAAATCCGATCTCAAACACCTCGCAAACGATACCAGCCGAGTCCTCAACATCGCGTCGGAGTACATTCGCCTTGGGCTCTATCAGCGTGCACTCGATGTGCTCTCACGTCATTACCCGTCACCAAGCCCTGATCAATCGGAGTCTGGCGCTCTCCCGCCAGAAAAACATCCTTTAGTCGCATATTTCAGAGGTTATTGTAGAGAGAAACTTGGACAATCTGGTCTGGATGACTCCCACGCCGCCTCCAAGCTTCCCACCTCATATATCTTTCCGAACAGCGCCCAGGAACTCGCGGTCCTAAAGGCGGGGTTGCAAGCAAACCCGAACGATGCCACGGCACATTACTTGCTGGGAACGCTTTATTTTTCCCGTGGATTGACCGACGCTGCTCTTGAGCAATGGTCTGCAGCTCAGAAACTGAATACCACTATTCCTGTTCTCGACGCGAGCAGAGGACTGGCGCTGCTTCGCATGAAGAATGACCCGCAGCAGGCCCTTGTGGCTTTTCGCGACGGACTGCGAAGTGATCCGAAGAATGTTGCCATTTATTTTGGACTCGACCAGGCGCTTAGTATTTTGGCGCGGCCGGCACAGGAGCGGGTCGAGGCCTTGCAACAATATCCGGACTCGGCGGAAATGCCTTCTGATTTGGTTTTCGAACTCATCTTGAATCTCGCCGAAGCGGGAGATTACGAGCGCGCAACGGCTTTGTTCCACAATCGCTTCTTCCCTCGTGAGGAGGGAGGAACGAACGTTCGTCAGGTTTGGATCGAGGTGCAACTCCAGCGCTCACTCAGGCTGGCGGAGCAAGAGCATTGTGCCGAAGCATTGACTGTTGCAGGGCAGTTGGCTTCGCCGGTCCAGGGACTGTCATTTACAAACGACGGACTAGAACCCATTCTGAAGTCGCCCAGAATTGAGTATCTTCGAGGGTCCATTTTTTCGCGGTGCGGCAAGCTTGCGGAAGCTAAAGGAGATTTCCAGGCTGCATCGGCAGCCCCTGATCCAAATGAGATTGTGTGGGCTTGGTTAGCGGCCCAAAGGTTACCTGAATTCGATCAGAGCAAGTGGCGAAAGGGCCTTGAGAGCTCTCTAAGTCGAATGGACGGGAATACTGAATCTAGCCCCTGGCGGCTTTACACGGTTGGTTCCATTCAGCGGGCTTTGGACAGGAAAGAGGAGGCAAGTGCGACATTCCGGAAAGTTTTCTTGCTGCCAGATCATTTGCTTGTCTATCACCTCACTCGCCTGGCCCAATCCCCCGCAATGCAGTAAAGTCGCGCTGGGCCGCAGAATAGGAAGATATGAAACACCTGGTGGAAAGCTTGATGATGGTGTGCCTACTGTTTGCGGCCACAGCGCTTGCCATCCCTGCCGAGGAGGGCGTGATCGAAAGCACCAAGGCACCGAACGATGCCACTCTTACCACAGATCCGCGCGCTGCGTTTTGGCAGCATGCTCGTCCGGTCTATGCGACAAAGGACAAATATGGGAAACTCCTCCCCCGCTACCGTACCGAAATCCGCTCGCGTTGGACCAGCAAGTACGTCTACTTTCTCTTCGTCTGCCCATACGAGAAACTTAATCTAAAGCCTTTACCTAACACCTCCGACGAAACCCCGGAGCTGTGGAATTGGGATGTAGCAGAAGTTTTTATCGGCTCAGACTTCAAGAACATTCGCCGCTACAAAGAATTCGAACTCTCACCCCAAGGTGAGTGGATCGATCTTGACATTGATCTCACGAAACCTCATCACGAAAGCGGCTGGACGTGGAACTCAGGGTTCCAAGTTGCAGCCCGCATAGATCGTCAGGCAAAAGTCTGGTACGGAGCCATGCAGATTCCATTCTCTGCAATCGTGCAGCATGCGCCCGGTGTCGGCGACAGTCTGCGGATAAATTTCTACCGTGGCCAGGGATCGCTCTCGGACCTTAAACAAATTACCTGGCAACCCACAATGAGTGAGACCTTTCACGTACCCGAGCGCTTTGGAATTTTGAAACTTATCGATTCGCAACCGCTTTCTCCGTGAATTTCTGCGCGGGCCAGATCTTCAAACTTGCCACGAACCCTGAAACCTCGGCTGTGGCCCCTTCGATCACGCAGTCCGCAGAAACAGACGCTTTTCGCGACGCGGATCTCGGCGAGCCTTGTCTTAGAGAGACGCCGAGTTACAGGGGTCCGGTTGGGAATATAGGAGCGATAAAACGTGCATCACTTATTTGCCGGGGTCGGCGGATTTACTTTTCCTTTTAGATGAACGCGGCCAGCAATGTAAACAGAGGGAACCAAGAATTCAGTGAACCCATCGCGAATGACAGGCTTGAGGGTTTCACAGCAGTCGTGCTCGGGGGTTTCGTAGCGAACAGAGGAATAGGCTCCCTTGACCCGTATTTGAACCTCCAGCGGGTCCTCTGCGTAATTCAGAAGCTCAACAATCTTGTCCCCGGTGTCCATTCCTCGATAGAGAACCGCAATTGTGGTCAAGGCATTCCACAGGCTCATGCGAATGTCTTTATTCTCAATGAGCCGGCGAACGTCTTGGGCAAAAGTTTCGGGATCGGCAATGGGCTCGGATAATTCAATGATTCGGCCTTTGCCTATCGAATATGACACCGAAGCGTTGCTGGTGCGGAGAGGACGAGCTGAATGCCAGGGGTAGGACACGTTGTTCGCGTTTACCAAGACAACGGTTCCACCTCGGCCAGCAAAATGTGAAATTGTCTGCATACCTGTCTTGGTGGGAGTAGAAAGGACTACAGCAACGTCAAAGTGCTGCAGATTAAATTCATTGAATAGGTTGGGCTTCAGAACGCGTACCCCGATGTTATGTCGCGCTAGCAAATTTATCGGCTCAAAGGATGCAGGATCCTCAGCGGTGATCACAGCGACGTTTGCCTCAGGAACTAAATGGCGTCGCTGAGCAGGAAAAAAGCGAACATATTGCTTCACCTGGTCCCAAGTGGCCCACGCTTTGGAATCATCGTGCGCCAGGCCGCCCTCCAAATTTTGGTGAAGTGCCAGAATCAAATCGGCGCCGAAAGCTGCTGCTTCGGCCACGGCCAACGCGTAGTCCGGTACGTCAGGACCCTGCTGCTGCGCCGCGCCAGTCAGATTCCAGCGAAAGCTGTAAAGTGGAACCTGCGCCGGGCGGAACGCTTGCTCCAGTCTAACCAGGGCCAGGTTAGTATCCACCCAAGGCTGTGCCGTGGGACTGGTCACTTGAAGTATGCCGTCTCGGTTAATCACGAGCGTGCCTTTCATTTCTGGCTGTATTGCATTTGGATTCGCAAGCAGAAAGGCAACCTTCGGGTAAGTTGTCCGCAGCCTGCGAATCGTGTCATCCAGAGAGGACAAAGGCTCATCTCCCGGACTGACAACGACGCCTGCGATCCCGGTCTTTGCTGCGGAATCCGCCGCGGCCGAAGCTTCTCGCACGCCGGTCTCGGCGTACACGTGATAACCCTGGTTGACAGCAATTCGGAATAAGGGAAGCCGGCCGGGCTCCCATGGAACCACAAGTTCAGTTACTCCCAGTCGCTTCGCCGAGGGAACGATGTCTTGCGTCCATCGCACCAGGACCCTGCTCCCGGCTGTGTTCGAGAGCAAAACGAAAAGTAACGGAAGAACTGGCTTTGTGACCGCGATAAGATTGGACATCACTTGTCTGCCTTCCGCTCTCGGGCAATCTGGGGATGTCCTTCTCTGACGAACGAAATCCGCGGTCCACTAGAGGCTGTTTCGACCTGACCTGAAGGTGCAATCCAAATGGCAGCGGCTTCAGAAATACCTTTGACAACCGCGGAGCCCTTCTGGGGTCCTAACAGCAGCAACGTCGTCGAAAGGGCATCAGAATCAGTGGCGGTTTGCGCCAGCACCGTAACAGCAATGGCTGTCTTCACCGGTTCCCCATTTTGAGGATCGATGATGTGTCCCGCTTGATTATCGCCAAACAAGCTCGACGCGGTTTGCTCGGAGGTAGACACACTATTTTCTGACAACAGCACCTCAGGATTGTTTTTTCCGGAAGGATCTCTCAACCGCACTCGCCATGCCGACTCGCCGGGAGGAAAGCCCATTCCATATATCGTACTTCCGCCGGCGTTCACGAGAGCCTTTGATATGCCATGCGAGCGCAGGATCGCCACCACGCGATCGACAGCATAACCTTTTCCGATGGCCCCCAGATCAATTTGCAATGACGGACAGCGAAACTCGATGCGATCAGGAGGGAGAAGCACAATTTTGTTGTAACCCACGCATTTTCGAAGGTTGGCTTCGTCGCCAGGAGACCGGGAGCGCTCTCCGCGTATGACGGACTTCCAGAAATTCACCAGGGGACCGACGGTGATGTCGAATTCTCCATCCGACAGCTTGGAGTACCGCAGAGATGTTTCGATTACGCGGTACAAGTCGGGGGAAACCGATTCTGCATGAAAATGGGCTGTGCGGTTCAACCGGCTCAGATCACTATCGGATTTGTAGTTGCTCATGATGCTATCGAGCCGAGCGATTTCTTGGAAAGCCTCATCGATTGCATTCGAAGCGTGGGTCGGAGAATCGTGGTAGGCAACAACCTCGAACACAGTGCCCATCACGTACTTCTTTTTGTGTACAAGAGTTAGCGACTGGGAGTCGGCGAGCGCTGCCGCAAGAACCGATAGCACCAGACTGGAGATCAGTCGTTTACTCCAGCGCATAAACGTCTCCGTCGAGACTTGCGAGATAGATAACGTCTTCTGCCAGAACAGGGGCCGATTGCACGGCCCCCCCTACGCCCGCTCTCCAGGCCAACTTACCGGAGGCGATGTCGAAAGCAAAGATTCCACCGGTCTGGACGCAAACCAAGCCACCCGCAATCACCGGTGGCGCAGTCACCACCTCACCTGCCTGAGCCTTCCACTTGAATGTGCCGGTCAAGACTTCAAGCGCGTAGAGATACCCGTCTTTGCTGCCAACAATAACCAGGTCGCCTGCGACAGCCGGAGAAGACGCTATGCCCAGTCCGGTTTCATATTTCCACCGCACGGCTCCCGTGTTTGCATCCAGCGCGTAGAAGAAGAAATCCTCAGATCCGATCAGCACTGTCCCGGAAGCAACGGCTGCCGAAGAATCAATGCCGTTTCCCGTCGGAGTTCGCCACAAGACCTTGCCAGTTGCTGCTTCTACGCCGTACACATTGCCGTCGCCGCAGCCGAAATAAAGCTGGTTTCCGGCGACGAACGGGGTTGAGTAGATGCGGCCGCCGAATTCCTGCGTCCAACGTTTGTGCCCTGTCTCAGCATCCACCGCATACAGCCTCGCACCTGCACTGCCGAAGAAGACGACTCCACCGCTCACGACAGGAGATGTCCACACTTCTCCCGAAGCAGCAGCATCCCACACCATCCTGCCAGTGTCGCCATTCACTGCATATACGGTGCCGCTGTCGCACCCGAAAAATACTTTGTTGTTTGAAACAGAAGGGGTGGAATGAATCTGATCTGCGATCTGAAATCTCCACTTCGGGCGGCCGCTGCTGACGTCTATCGCGTAAAGCGTACCCCCAGTTACAGTCACATAAAGAAGTTCGTTACGCAGCACAGGAGCCGAACGAATCGAGCTGCCTAAGCGGGCTTGCCAGCGAACCCGTTTCGGAGCGCGTGGCGTGAGGCTATTTTGTCCACCAGTCCTCAGATTGCCTTTCAGCAGTGTAGGCCAGGCGCCACCATCGTTTGGATGCGTCGTGTTCCCGGGAAGCTGGCTCATCTTCTATTACGCGACCCGACGATGGTCGATCAGTTTGCGGTCCGCTACGCCCAAGCCGAGCTTGCCCGCAGATGCAATGTGTCCCGGTCGCCGATAGAACAGATTCTTTCGTGGATCATGGAAGAACTCCTGACTATTTGAAGTGATGCTTCCAGGATCGTGCTCCCACACAGACGGTGCTCCTTTTTCCTGTCTTTTCTTTTCGATGGCCTCGAGTTCTAGCGTATCGATCGCGACTGGATCGGTACCGATACAAATAGTTCCGGCCGGATGAATAAAATCCTGAACCTGAGTCAGTGGTCCCCCATGCCATACCTGGCGCATGCCGTCCATAATGTGCAGCACGGCCTTTGAACGCAGGGGCTCCACCGAGCACATAACGGCGATCAGTGGGTCCGTAAATGAGTACGGTGCACGATGGGACCGGGCTACATTATTAAACGAGCCATAGGCTAGATTTTTCAGGCAGCCCGTGACCCCCGCAGCCGAGTGGTCCTTCATAGTGGGCACATTGATAATCTTCGTGAGCCCATGAGCGACGATCCTCGCCATGTACGAGCGAGTCTCCCATTCGCCGAAGAAGTTTGCTTGGCAATAAGTATGCATGTCGTACCCGGACATGCCGGAGTACGCGTCTTGAATCCCTAGCACCTTCACATTTGCAGGGACCAGCGCTTGATAGCTGCCAATGTCGATCTCGTACGCATACCGGTCGTACACAATAATGTTATGAGCTGGGACACCCACTGACAGCACACCGCTGACAATCTCGCGCACGATTTCCGGAGAGGAGCAGCACGCCGGAGCTCCAGAAGGATTGATTTTTATCCCGACAATGTCGCCCGGTTCGATAAATCTCGTCCACGCCGCCGCAGCCGAGCTCTCGCCAGTCAACTCCTTCATGCCGCGCTCAAGCATTTCGTTTATCAAGGGCTGAGAAACGCGGTTGTGGACAATTGCATCCGGACTCGATACTTCTACAACACGGCCGGGAAACAGACCCGGCATTCCCAACGGTGACGGCTTGGCTTGGGGTAAACCGTGAGTCTCAATCGGAGGGAGTGCCGGGGCCGAAGCTTCGCTCTGGGCGTTTAACAAAACTCCATGCAAAAGTAGACCGGCGCTCCCCAGGCATGTGCTTTTTACGAACTTGCGCCGATCCATCAAGATCTCCGGGCGTAAAGTATCGCTCAGGCTACGCTACGCACCGGCGATTTTCAAGCAGCGTCAGGCTGAAGGAGACTCCAATGCCGTGTAGTGACAATGTGTATGGAACTGCGTAAACTTCTCAGGATTTCATGGTGATCAGATGATTTTCTTCAGGAAAGGTCGTGTTTTCACTATGCGAAAAATGTTGCCAATGTTGCTTGAGCTGTTGATCGTAGTTACGGCAATAGGTGCGGCGGCCCAGATGCGTCAGTACGACCTGCTACTGAAGGGCGGCCATGTGATCGATCCCGCGAACAACCTCAATGCGGTGATGGACATTGCGATCTCTAAAGACAGGATCGCCGCGGTCGCGAAAGATATTCCCGCAGAGCAGGCCGGCAAAGTAGTCAATGTTTCTGGCCTGTACGTTACTCCGGGGCTCATCGACATTCATGTTCACATTGGCCATGGAGGGGCGCCGCTGAACTGGTTCGCACCCGAGGCTCGCGCTCATACCGGGCCGCTGGGAATCCCTGCCGATTTGGCGTTGCAGTCTGGTGTGACCACGATTGTGGACGCCGGCACATCGGGGGCGGAGACTTTTCTTCAGGAAAAAGAAGAAGTAATTGACCACGCAAAGGTAAGGGTGCTGGCCTTCCTAAACATTGTGGCCAATGGCATGAACGGGGGCCTGGAACAGAGCCTCGACGAGATGGATCCGAAGGTTTGTGCCGAGACAATTAAGAAATATCCCGAGCTCATCGTCGGCGTGAAGACAGCCCATTACTGGACCGAAGATACTTGGGATGCTGAGCACGTCCCCTGGGCCGCGGTTGATCGTGCGGAGGAATGCGCGCAGGCGGCCAAAGTTCCCGTGATGCTCGACTTCTGGCCGCGACCGGAAAGAAGCTACGCTGACTTGATCCTGAAGAAGATGCGCCCCGGTGACATCCACACCCACGTTTTCGCACAGCAATTTCCGATCATCCTTCCCAATGGCAAGCTCAATCCAATCATGGCCGAGGCGCGCGCTCGCGGAGTGATTTTTGACCTGGGGCACGGAGGCGGAAGCTTTTGGTTCCGGAATGCTGTGCCCGCCACCAAGCAGGGCTTCAT
>Ga0137359_10004193_pt1 | contig 11792 bp, 13 predicted proteins | sample Mad1_40_16metaG_FD_108281 | JGI IMG/M metagenome (GOLD analysis project Ga0137359, IMG submission 108281) | Vadose zone soil microbial communities from Angelo Coast Range Reserve, California, USA - Mad1_40_16 metaG | ecosystem: Environmental > Terrestrial > Soil > Vadose zone | place: USA... | reverse complement strand
TCGGACGATGTCGTGGCCGCCGATCTTGGCGGTTCCGTCGGTCGGCTCCAGAATTCCACACAGCATCCGAATGACGGTGGATTTGCCGGAGCCGTTCGGTCCGAGAAAGCCGAAGATCGACCCTTTCCCGACGGAAAAGGAAACGTGATCGACCGCAGTGAATGTGCCGAAGCGTTTCATCAACCCTTCACACTGAATCATTGCCTCACTCATTTTGTCGTCTTAAGCGACTTCGTCTTCGTTCGTGGTTGAGCTCGGCTCATTTTACGTTTGGAAAATAAACATCGGCCGCCATCCCAGCACGCAACCGATCATCGTCGCTAGGCAGGCGAACCTTCACGCCGAAAACCTGCCGAATTCGATCTGACACCGTCTGCACATTGCGCGGCGTGAATTCGGCCTGGCGGCTAACCTGTTCGACCGTTCCCTCAAAATCCTTACCGGGGAAAGAGTCAACACGAACGCGCACAGGATCGCCGACTTTTATTAGACCCAGCCATGGCTCCGGCACATACACGCGCACCCACAGATGATGCGTAAGAAGCAGCGTCGCGACTTCGCGATTGGCTGGCAACACGTCGCCTACCTTCACGCTAAGCACCTCCAGAACCGAATCGGCTGGCGCGGTGACTTGCATTTCGGCAAGCTGCGCATCGATATCGGCAAGCTGGGCACGCGCTTGCGTGACGCGCATCTTGGCTGCCTCGACATTTTTCGCCTGCGCCTTGGCTGCGCTGTCCGCGCGTTGGGCGTCGCTAGGCGAGACCACCTTGCGTTGCAGTAAATCTTTTTGCCGCTTCGCGTCATCGCGCAAGAATTGAAGCTGCGCTTCTTGCGAGTCAGCGTCGCGGATCGCGGTATTAATCTGCGCTTCGGCAAGATCGCGTCGGGCATGCAGTTCGGAAGCATCCAGTTCCGCGATCGGCTGCCCTGCGCGCAGCGTATCGCCTTCCCACGCGAAAATCTTTTCTACTCGTCCGCCACTGCGCGGGCCTACATGCACTTCGTCCACTTCGATTGTTCCGGAGACGGAGTTGCTTCGCTTCTGGCAGCCCGACAGAAAGATCGACAATGCGATCAGAGTGGTGGCACAAAGCCTGCCTCGAAAGAATTCGCGAGCCCCGGTTGTTTCGGGGTTGTCGATCTCGTTTAGCACGAAGAACATTACGGAACGGGATTTGGCCTTGCTGCTCAAGCGATTGAACCGAGACGCAAAGTAAATGAGTGTGACCAATGATGACACGACATTTTGATCATATTGATTTGCAAGTAAAGGACATGGAAGTGGCAAAAAGATTTTACGGGAAATTGTTGCCCGAGCTGGGATTTGTGCACGAGAGCCCGGGCGAAGATTTCCACACGTTTTATTCTGCGGGTGACAGGCCGTCGGAGTTTTTTGGTTATACGAAAGACCGAGATCATCAGCCGAATGGAACGCGCATTGCTTTTTGGGCGGACACACGCGCCGAAGTCGATCGGATTGCGCGATTCGTCCGCGAAATCGGCGGCAAGAATTTGGAAGGACCGGAAGTCTGTATCGATTACAGTCCGGGCTACTACGCATTTTTCTTCGAAGATCCTGACGGCAACAAATTGGAAATTTGCTGCCGGGAAAGTCCGATCATTGCGGAATGAACGAACTTCGGCGAAGAGTTGGGTAATGAGTGATCCGGCGCACGTTCCTGCGATTGTGCAGGGGCCCCGTCGCGTTCGATACCTCAAACTGATCGCGCTCTTCAAGATCGGCAAAGGCGTCCTGCTCCTTTTGCTTGGTATTTCGCTGCTTTTCCTCAACGCGCGCACCCGCTGGATGGATTTGCTTTCGAATTGGGCCGCGGACGAAATCCTGATGGAGCACAGCAGGCCGGTTGCCTACTTGCTCCACAAACTGCAAGCCGTGCTCCAAGGCGGCGTGTTGCGAGCCACCGGTTTTTTGGCGCTGTTTTACACGGCCGTTCTATTCACCGAAGGAATCGGCGTCTATATGCAGCAGCGATGGGCGGAATTATTGATGATTTTTGCGACTGCGTCCCTGATTCCGCTCGAGGTGCGCCACATTTGGCATCATCCAAGCCTGGCTGCCGTGCTCATTCTGGCCGTCAATTGCTTTATCGTTTGGTTCCTTTATTTCGTTTTGCGACGCAAGCCGAATCCAGCGCCTGCACAAGTCGAGCGCGAGCTGGCAAAGATTAGCTAACACGCGCGGCACGGAGCGACGCCAAATTGCCGGAGCATGGGGTAGGTTTGTTCCATCGGCAGGCCAACAACATTGGAGAAAGAGCCCACGATCTTTGCGATGATCTCCGCACCCCGCCCCTGCGCGGCGTAGGCGCCCGCTTTATCCAGCGGATGTACTTTCGCAAGGTACCGATCGATCTGCGCCTTGCTGAGGCGACGAAACCGAACACGCGAAATCTCATGAAAGGCTGCCAGTTGTCTGGCCGCGAAATGATGAATGAAAACGGCGGAGCAAACTTCGTGCGTTCGTCCGCTCAAGCGTCGTAGAATCTGTGCAGCCTCGGTCAAATCTGCCGGTTTACCGATGATTTCGTCCTCGAGAGCGATGAGTGTGTCGGCTGCGAGTATGATCTTGTCTGGATACGCTCGCGCGACCGGTACCCCTTTTCGGATCGCGTTCCACATCGTCAGCTCGCGCAATGTAAGATCGAGATCGAACTTTTCCGCGACGCGCGGAGCCACGGTTTCAAACTCGAAGCCGGCCTCGGAGAGCAATGCGGCCCGTCTCGGCGAGCAGGATGCCAGCACCAGTGAAGCGCTCACGCGCACAACAGTCAGAGGCTTGCGTTATGGATTCGGAGAAGTAGACGGAGCTGCATTCTTTTTATCAAAAATATCCGGCAGCTTCGTCTCCTTAAAGTCGTTCGGGGCGGTAAACTCGGCGTCGCTGATCGGATTCTGATTCGCGGAGATGATCGTAGTCGTTATCTCCGTGGCGCCACCCAGAGCCGCTCCACCCGGCTTAGCCGGCTGACTATGTTTAGTCGTAGTCATGCGTGTGCGGATGGGGAGTCCAGGGAAATCGCGAAGGTCGGGCGCGCCGGCATTGGCCGCGTCCCAGAATTCCGACTTGATGGATTGCAGTTGTGCCAGGATGGCGGCACCCTCGGGATAGTTGGACGCGATCCAGTAGGTGGCCTTGAAATCGGGTCCGTCATAAGTGTACTGCTCGGTTTCATAACCGTCTACCGTTTCCTTTTGGCCCGTCGGCGTCAGCTTGACTTTTCCCGCGCCTTCTTTTTTCGCGTCAAACTTGTTTATCATGTTTGTGACCGCCTTCGCCTTCTCCGCCGAGATGCGCACAACGGTTTTCTGATCGTTCATCAGATTGGTTATTTCTCCGGTCTTCCCATCAATAATCGTAGTGACCTGTGGCGAAGCTTCGATGCGCACTTTGTCACCTTTGAGCTTGATAGTCATATTCGTAGCCGAGCCGGCTCTTTCCACCTTTTGCACGATCGTCAGGTCGGCTCGAGCACTAAGCAGGAAAGAAATGGTTAGGATCAGGGAATACGCGGCGGTTTTCATACGGCAACACATCTAGACGCCGGTCGCTGAAATGCAAGAGACGCAATCCACTTGTGACTGAGCCGCTAAAATTGGCGCTGGGATGGAGCGGTGCGCCGGCTAGGAGGATTTCGGCTAATAGGCGAATGGTCTCTGGCCAGACTCGCGGAATGCCGCCGAGATGTCAATCCAGTTTAGTAATTGAGATCACCCGGGACCAGCTATTCGCGTGATCCGTGGCTCGATTGTGCTGGCTTTTGTGGCTTCAGCAGGTTGATGGCGTCGCGCAATTCGGCGGCACGCTCGTAAAGTTCACTGGCGATCGCGGTTTCCATCTCACGCTGCATGATCTCCAGCTTTGAGAGCGGACGTTTCGCTTTCACTTCTTCGAGCCATTCGTCGAGAAATGCGATCTCCGAGCTTTTTGATGCGAGCTCAGGAAAATTTGAATGGTGAAAAAAATTCGCAATGGCATCGCGCCCGCGTTCGATCTCGGCCATGGCTTCGCCAAATTTCCCCTGGCCCAGAAAAATGGAGGCCTTGGCGCGCGTATTCATCATGAGCACGTAAGGCCGGAACTGTTGCAAGCTCCAAGAGAGCTCTTCGCGATCGGTGTGCTCGGTGACAAAAGTGAAAAGATCGAGATTGCGCTGTGTGTCGCGCACGACGCCCGCGAAATCGTTGACCTGAAATAAACTTAAATAGCGGTGATAATACTGGATGCCTTCTTGCTGAAGCTCGGCACATTCTTCGGGCGTGAGTTCGTAATCTTCGCCCTTTCCCGCCGCGCGAACCGCGCGTCGCTGGTGGTATTCTAGAAGCGACTCGCAGTTGTGCGGGTGTTCTCCATCGGGCCGGCCGGTAACTTCCATTTGCAGCACGCCGAGATCGACCCGCAGTTGCAACTTCTCGCGGCCATCGAGGCCAGTGATCTTGCGTACCTTGACGTTGCCGTTCTCATGCGGCCAATCTTTCAGGATGGTATTCAAATCCAAACTCATCTCAGACGGAACATCGAACATTTAACCTCCGCTTGTCAATAAAGTCGCAGGAGCGGGTGGTGATGGTTCAAATCAGCACCACTGTCTATTTATTAATCGCGCAATTGCCAAAGTTTGGCCTTTCGCGGAATCTTTGGCGACATGGAGCAGGCGATCGACTCGTTCATCCGCTTCCTCGCGGTCGAGCGAGGTCTTTCTGAAAACTATCAACTCTCCACTCAACGATCGCTAAGCGAATTTGCGCAATGGTGCGCCGCAAAGAAAAAGATCGACCATCCTTGCAGTGTGACTTTGCCGGTCATAAGCGAGTATCTCGCTGACCGCAAACGTGCCGGACTTTCCGCCTCGTCGATCAAATTGATTGTGGTCGCATTGAAGATCTTCTTTCGATTTTTAGCCGCTAAGAACGCGGTTGAACGCGACCCCGCGGAGGCGCTCGCGCTCCCGCGGATCGAACGTTACCTTCCCGAAACGCTTAACGAATTGCAGGTCGAGCAGTTGTTGGAAAAGATCAACACGAAAGTTCCTCATGGCTTGCGCGATCGGGCAATGATCGAGTTGCTTTACGCGAGCGGGCTGCGCGCTTCCGAGCTGGCAAATGCGCGGCTGGAGAATTTCAACTTTGAAGAGCGCATTTTGCGCGTGACCGGCAAAGGGAACAAAACACGACTTGTGCCGGTCGGTCGCAAAGCGTGCGAAGCGCTCGCCGCCTACTTGTCCACGGAACGCCCGAAGTTCGTAAAGCGCCGTAGCAGCAGCGAGATTTTCCTTTCGGAGCGCGGCACGAAATTAACAACGGCGCGTATCTGGCAGATCGTGAAAAAACATGCACGGCACTCCGGATTGGAAAAAAATATTTATCCACATCTTCTCCGGCACAGTTTCGCGACGCATCTGCTCGGAAATGGCGCCGACCTGCGCATCATCCAGGAAATGCTCGGGCACGCGGATATCTCAACGACGCAGGTGTACACACATGTCGATCAACAGCGGCTGAAAGCCGTCCATCGACAATTTCACCCGCGCGCGTAGCGTCACACTTCTTTTCTCATGAGGCGAACTGTATTCCTCGTAGTCGCCGGCGCCGTCGCCGCGTTCGCCGTCTGGTACGTCTGGCGTATTTCCCAAAAAACTTCGAGCGCCTCAGTGAGTGCGCTTCTGCCGCGCGAAACAATTTTCCTGGCGCACCTACCAGACCTCAATCGCACGCGTGATCAGTGGCATCATTCCGATCTTTATCTGCTTTACCGCGAACCTGCGGTACAGGATTTTCTTCGCAAGCCGCTAGCCAAACTTCCGAAAAAGGACGCGGCTTCTCAAACGCTGCACGAGATCGAACAACTCGATCCCAAGAATGCTTTCTTCGCGCTGACGTCGATGGCGAACGACAGCCCAAAGATTGTCGTGGGATTTCGTTTTCGTGAAAACCAGAATAACGCGGAAAAAATCATCACTGGATGGTGTTCGGAGGCCCTCGGCGATCCCAGCGCCCGCGAGACGATCGATTATCAGCGGCGTAAGATCCACATTTTCACTTTTGGTCTCTTTTCGCTGGCAAGCGTTTATGACAGAAATTGGTTCTTTGCTTCAAATAATCTCGCTGAAATAAAAGCGCTTCTCGACCGCGCCGACGGTCGAGTCAAAAACGCAAAGAACACACTGGATGCGGACGAATCATATCGCGCGGCGGCCGCTCACATGCCGTCGAGTTACGCTGCCTCTTTTTATCTGCAGCCGCAGACGCTTTCCGCGCGACTTGCTGCCCTCCGCGCCGCCATCCAGTCGTCGGGTGCGACGAATGAACGGCCCCTGTTGGAACAGTTACGCAGTATTTCCGGTGCGATGCGCTTCGAGAGCGGAAAAATACACGATCTACTTTTTCTCGGAGTGCCGAAGTTGGAACAGGATGCGGCCATCACCCGATCGTCACTTACGCTTGGCACGAAAGAGACGTTTTTCTATCTGTCGATGTTGCTCAATATCGGGCAAAAGATTGATGCGCTAAATCAAGCAGCAGGCATCGCGGGCACAATGCAGAAGTTTTTTCAGACTTTTTCCGACAGTGGAATCACAGCCGATGACTGGAAGGCTGCGTTCGGCGTGGAATTAGGATCGTTAGCGGACTGGCCGTCAAACGCACCTTGGCCCTCCTTAATTCTCACGTTGCCAGTCACAGACATGGCCAGAGCCAGCAAGATCGTGGAAGCAGTCACGCGCGCGGATGAGAACGCGATTTGGACGCAAACTGAGAAGGATAGCGTGCGTTATTTTTCAATGCCGTCACCCGCCACCCTGATCGCGATCACCCCGACCATCGCTTTGTCGAATAGGATCCTGATCGCCGGTTTCAATCAGGTCTCGGTTGAAGAGGCGACAAAGCGCGACGGCAGCGTCTCCTCGGAGCTTTCAAATTCGCAAACTTACAAGACAGCGACCAAGTTGGTGCCGAGCCCGACGAACTTTTTTGCCTATATCGACGCGTCTCAATTGTATTCTCGGCTTGATGCTTCGCTTCGGCCGATGCTGTTAATGGCGGCGGCTTTCATGCCAGGAATGACTGATTATATCGATCTTACAAGGCTTCCCGCGCCGGAGGTCATTACGAAGCACCTTAGCCCGATAGTCTCCTCGCAGAGATATGACGGTGATGGCTATGTGGCCGAGTCGGTCGGACCGATCACGTTAGGCCAATCGGCGATCGGCCTGGCAATTCTCAGCGGTGTTGGCGCCACGGCACGTCAAAAAGCCAGCGCCAACTTGACCGGATGGGGTCCTTCTTCGATGGGAACTCCGCAGCCGTCTTTAAACCCGTCGTCTACGCCAAATCCAGCTCCCACGCCTTAGGATGAACCGAACAGTTGCGCCATTTCGGCACTCTTTGGGCGGCTCTAAAACCGGGACAAGAAAACTGCTGCGCTTTGCTAAAAATGTGCTATCCTTCTCGCCTTATGGCTATTCTAAAGAAAAATGCATTTTCCCGTCGAGTTCCGGATCTAGTGACCGAGGAGCTGGTCGCCGTCCTTTCGCGGCGTTCTTCCTTTGAGTTCAAGCAGCTTTTCGATATCGTACATGAGAATCTACGAGCACGGAATGCGGCAAGCGGTGGCGAGGAAATGCTGCGGCTCCGGGCTTACGAGAAGCTGCAAAATCTCGTTGCGCGTGGTGCGGTGAAGAAGAATGGCAAGAAATATAAAGGCCTGCCTTCGGCTTTGGCAAATGCGATTGCCCCGCAGAATGGCCATCTGGCTGGCGTAAGGTAAATCGCAGCGAAACTGATCTTCAGCGAGCCTTCAGATGCTTCGAGAATATCTGCCGGTTCTCCTGCAAATTATCGTGGCGATGCTGTTTGCCGGTTCAGCGCTGCTCGTTAGCATTCTCGTCGGGAAAAGCGGGAAACGGACACGAGCGAAAGATACCGCATATGAATGCGGGATGGTGCCACAGGGAGAAGTGCAGCCCAGATTCAGCGTGAGGTTTTATCTGGTGGCAATGCTCTTCATTCTCTTCGATCTCGAGATCGTATTCATGTATCCCTGGGCGGTTGTTTACAGAGAGTCGATCAAGCAGAGCGGGCTGATCTTCTGGAGTATGCTCAGCTTTATTTCGATCTTAATGGTCGGCTACGTTTACGCGCTCAAGAAGGGCGCGCTGGACTGGAAAAAATAATCGCCGAGCGGGCGGCGGATCGACATTATCCGCTTGCCGGATTCGCACTTGCGCGCCCCGCTCGAAGCACCTAATAGCTTTAGCCTTTATGATTCACCATATCGCTCTCTACAAACTTAAGCCCGAGGTTACTCCCGCCCGCGTGGAGGCGATGATGATGAACACGCGGATGCAGCTCTTGAAAATTCCCGAGGTTTTGAGCATCAAATGCGGCAAGCGGGTTGATCCTGAATTGCCTTGGCCATTCTTCATTGCAATCGATTTTGAGTCGATGGACAAATACGCAATCTTCCGCGAGGACTCCATCTACGTGAAATTCATGGAAGAAGTCATCAAGCCAAACACTGCGGATTCACTGACCTTGGATTTCGAGATGGATCCGGGTAAAGACGTTCAGTTTTCCTGATTGTAAACGACGGCAGTGCAGGACCGTCGTCGCATTTTCTTCGTGGCGTTGCTATTCTGCGCGCGACGCGTAATCATCGAGCCAAATGCGACTCGGTTATCTTTACTCCCGATATCCGGTCATCTCGCAGACGTTTTGCGACGCAGAGATGCTGGCATTGGAACGGCTTGGAGTCGACCTTGAGATTGGTTCGATTTATCCGCCGCTCACCAGTTTGCGACATGAGCATATCTCGCGGTTGCGTGCCCCCGTTCACTACGCACCGCCCCAAAAAATTCTCAGAATCTGGCAAAAAACTGCGGAAACGACGGGCAGATGGCCAGGCGAGCTTGTTAGTCGGCATGAGCAAAAATACGGGCGGCAAATGAAAGCCGAGCAGCGTGCGCGCAATGCTCTCTACTTTGCCGACCTTTTCACCCATAGCGGCGTCGATCATTTTCACGTTCACTTTGCCAATCGTGCAGCGCATACCGCAATCTTCCTAAAAGAAATCTCAGGAATTCCTTTCAGTGTGACCGCGCACGGGCAGGATTTTATGAAGGATCTTGGCAATGACGATCTCCTTCGCGAAATCTGCGCGGCGGCCGAGTTCGTCGCCGCCGAAACCGATTACAGCCGTGAGCTGCTTTGCCGGCGCTGCCCGGATTCAGCTCCGAAAATTTACCGTGTCTATAACGGGATCGATTTGGAAAGTTTCCCGGTCCCGCTTTTGCCAACGACAAACTCAAAGCCACGCATTCTAAGTGTCGGCCGGCTGGTTGCGTTCAAAGGCTTTGAGCAACTTATCGACGCTTGCGCGGAGTTGACGCGCCGGGGAATCGATTTTACCTGCCAAATAATTGGCGACGGCCCGCTGCACGACGATCTCCAGAAAAAGATCGACATGTTGAACCTCTCACCACGAGTCAATTTGCTCGGTTCTCTGTCACAGGAAACAGTGCTCGAAAAATTGCGATCCGCCGATATCTTCGCACTCGCCTCGGTGACGGACCGTCAAGGTGCCAACGATGTTTTCCCAACAGTGATCATCGAAGCAATGGCGGCAGCACGTCCGGTCGTTTCGACTCGTCTCGCTGGAATCCCTGAATCGGTCATTCACGGCGAAACGGGATTGTTGGTATCGCCCGGCGATACGAGCGCGCTCAGCCAAGCGCTCGAGCAATTGATACGCAATCCTGAATTGCGAGCGCGTTACGGTTGTGCTGGACGCGCGCGAATCGAACTGCATTTCCGAATCGAGCAAACAGTCGCGCCACTCCTCCAACTGCTCAAAAAAGCTTCTCCCGCGCCACCCAAACCAAAATCTCCTTTTGCAGTCGACCAGATTGCCTACCTAATCGATCGCTGGCCGGACAAGGATTTGGGGGTCATCGAGCTCGAGCTTGAGGAGATGAACCGACGCAACATCTCGGTCGTGCCGTTCGTGTGCGAATTAGATTCGACAGTCCGTTTGACTCGAAGCGTGGAACGAATGGCAGCGCAGCTGGAATTTTTGCCCGACGCGATGGTGATGGAGGCAGAATGGCGGGCAAATCCCGCTCTCGCGCAAAAATTGGAAGAGGAGCGGGCACAACAAGAACACCGCCCATCCAGCGCGATTTTCTTACGTCAGGCGCGTTTCGCTCTTGTCCTGCGCAGGCTGCTGGCGGATAGAAAAGTTTCCCACGTCCACGCCACAAGTTCCCGCGCCCTCGTCTGCGCGCTCATTTTGCAGGAACTCTCGGGTGTTACAGTGAGCGCTACGATCGAGCCACGTCCAGAGTTACCGCAAAATTGGATCGAAAGCGCACTGCACAGATGCGAGGGCGGACGCTTGAGTGACCGGAAATTGCTCCGGAAGCGGAGCAGTTCCTTCCTGTTCGACAAGGCGGGATTCCGTTCCACTCCGCGGAAAGTAGCCGGATTGCTCGGGAAGAAAATCGGGATCGGTTTGACCACAGGCGCAAGTTTCTGGCAGGAATGGTCGGAATTGCTCGTGCGCTGGAGCCGCGAGCAGTCATCGCAAAACAAGAAATAAGCGAATGAACAAAAAGGCCATTCTTCTTGCTGGCGGTGCCGGGACGCGTCTTTTCCCGCTCACCAAGATTGTCTGCAAGCAGCTTCTTCCGATTTACGATAAGCCGATGATTTGCTATCCGCTCGCCACCCTCATGCTCGGCGGTCTACGCGAGGTCCTGATCATTACCACACCGAAGGATCTGCCGATGCTTCGCGATTATCTGGGCGATGGTGGCCAACTTGGGATTCGAATCGAATATGCCGAACAGCCGAAGCCGGAGGGGATCGCCCAAGCTTTTTTGATCGGCGCAAAATTCATCGGCGACGCGGGCGCGTCGCTTATTCTCGGCGATAATATTTTCTACGGAAAACTCGATTTTTACCGCGCCGCTCTCGCCATTGACCGGGGTGCCTGCATTTTCGGATATCAAGTCCGCGACCCGCAGCGCTACGGGGTGGTCGAATTTGACGCTCAAGGCAAGGCGATCAGTCTCGAGGAGAAACCAATACAACCTAAAAGTCATTTCGCGGTGCCGGGACTTTATGTCTACGACGAGCGCGTGGTCGATCTTTGCCAAACCCTGCGCCCGTCGGCCCGCGGCGAACTTGAGATCACCGACCTGAATTTACTCTATCTCAAGGAGAAACGGCTACATGTGAAACTGCTCAGCCGCGGCATGGCCTGGCTCGACACCGGCACGCAGACAAGCCTGCTCGAAGCTGGCAACTACATTGCGACAATCGAACATCGGCAAGGGTTAAAAATCGCGTGTCTTGAGGAAGTCGCCCTTCGCATGGGCTTTATCAGCCAGTCACAACTCTCGATGATCATGGATCGGTTGCCGAAAGGCGAGTATCGAGACTATCTGCGGATGGTCTGCGACGAGGGGCCAAGCGCCGGTCCGGAGCCGGTCGGCTAGGTCGACTTCGGTAATGGCGGTCTACGGACCCGGCCTCATTATTTGCCCGAGGCTCACAGAGCGCCGCTACAGTTATCTTGGTTGCTCGCGCAAAAGATGACTCGTGTCGGCGAGCAATTTGGTTACTGCGTCCGCTTCGGTCGCTTCATAATAGCCGCGGATTTCTCCATGGCGATCCACCAGCACTATCCTCGTGCTGTGCACCGGAATTCCGGCTTCATCACTGCCGTCGGAGACCGCGAGTTTGAAGCCTTTGTGAGAAAGATCGTAAATCGC
>Ga0137359_10004192_pt1 | contig 11793 bp, 6 predicted proteins | sample Mad1_40_16metaG_FD_108281 | JGI IMG/M metagenome (GOLD analysis project Ga0137359, IMG submission 108281) | Vadose zone soil microbial communities from Angelo Coast Range Reserve, California, USA - Mad1_40_16 metaG | ecosystem: Environmental > Terrestrial > Soil > Vadose zone | place: USA... | reverse complement strand
CGGCGATCGTGCCGACGATTCCGCCGAGCGTGAGCCCGACCGCCACCGCGGGTGCAAAGCGGCCGGAGTGCAGGAATCCGAGACTCGCCACCGGAAAACACCGGCAGCCCCTGTTAGCTTGGCCGATTCCTGCTGGTCGCTCTCGGGAGCCCTGTCCGGCGGCTTCAAGACCGGTCGTTCGGGGCAAGCAAACAAATCGCAGCTATCGGCGCAGCTCCACCGCTACCCTGTTCCCGACGCTTGGCCGGAGGGAGCCGGGTATGAATGCCGGGAGTCTTGCGGGCACTCTGCGGAAAGTTGGGTCGGATAAACGGAAGCGAATTCCCACATCGACAGCCAACCTCTTGCTAAGCCGATGCCTGTATCCCTGCGGGAGTTTTGTGGAAATGCTGCCGGGGTAACGCGAAGCGAACTCCCACGTCGACAACGAGCCCCCCAAAATCAACGGCCAACGGTTTATCAAACCGCAGGTCATCTGTTCGAATCAGATAGCCGGCATCGTCCTATTCAGCCTGACCCTCTTTCGGGTCGAATCTCCTTGGGGACACCAAACAATTCTCAGCTGCTTCGCGGCCGCCGAATTCGAAAACATCGCCCCTTGAGCAAACGGCCAAAGGCTGTGGATGGAACTACACACCCAGCGGGGAACACAGTTTAGGTTTAGGCTAGGATATGGATTCCACGCGGGGCCGATCCGGAGTCACAGTGATCAATTTCTATCTTCGTCCCTGGATCGTCGCGTCATTTGCAGCGCTGATGGCTGCTTCGCAGGCAGCTGAAATGAACTCCGCACCACCGGTCCCGCCCGTCGCCGCAAAGAAGCCTTATCGGGTTCCCTCGCCGAACGGTGCGCGGGAAGACGACTACTACTGGTTACGCGATGACACACGTCAGTCGACGGAAATCCTCGACTACCTCAATAAAGAGAACGCCTATCGCGATGCCATGATGGCTTCGACGCAGGCGCTCCAGCGGAAGCTTTATGACGAGCTGGTCGGCCGTCTCAAGCCGGACGATGCCTCCGTGCCGGTGCTCGAACACGGCTACTGGTACTACACCCGCTTCGAGCCGGGCCTGGACTATCCGACGTACGCGCGCCGTAAAGGCTCGATGACGGCTGCCGAGGAGGTGATGCTCGATGGTAACGCCATGGCCAGGGGCCATGAGTACTTTCAGATCGGTTCCACTGCGATCAGCCCCAATGGCAAATTGCTGGCCTACACCGAGGACGATGTCGGGCGGCGTCAGTACACCTTGAGAATCAAGAATCTGGAGAGCGGAACCGTGCTGCCGGATGCCGTCGCGAATGCCGAGCCTGACTTCATTTGGGCGGCCGACAATGCGACGCTGCTATATGTCGAAAAAGACCCGGTGACACTGCTGTCCGTGCGGGTACGCAAACACACGCTCGGTACCAATGCGAAGACGGACCCGCTCGTATATGAAGAGAAGGACCACAGCTACTACATGGGTGTAGGCAAGAGCCGGTCTGAGAAGTACCTGTTCATCGAGCTTCAGAGCACACAACAAAGCGAGTGGCATTACGCCGATGCCACCGACACGCAGCTGCGCTTCAAGACGGTCTTGCCGCGCGAACCGAATCTCGAATATCACGTGGAGCACCTGGATGACGACTTTATAATCCGCACGAACTGGCAGGCACCCAATTTCCGCATCGTGCGCGCGCCGACGGCCGCCAGCGCCGACAAGAGCACCTGGACGGATGTGATTCCCCACCGCACGGATGTCTTCGTACAGAACTTCGAAATTTCCACTCAATACCTCGCGGTAAACGAGCGCTCCGGAGGCCTGCTGAAGATGCGCGTCAAGGCTTGGCGCGGCCCCAAGGACGTACTGATCGACTCGAGCGAACCGGCTTATGCGATGCGATTGGTCGAAACGCCGGAAATCGACAACGGCAAGGTACGCTACGTCTATACCTCGTTGACCACGCCGAACACCACGTATGACTACGACATGCGCTCCGGCGAGAAGGAGCTGAAGAAAACAGATGCGGTGCTCGGTGGCTTCGACGCGTCGAACTATGTCACCGAATTCCTGCATGCGACTGCGCGCGACGGGAAGCAGATCCCGGTGTCGGTCGCCTATCGCAAAGGCACGAAGCTGGATGGCTCCGCGCCGCTCTACCAGTACGCGTACGGCTCCTACGGGTTCTCCACCGATCCCGCATTCCGCATCAACTGGGTGAGCCTCCTCGACCGGGGCTTCGTCGTCGCAATCGCTCACATTCGCGGCGGGCAGGAACTGGGCCGCCAATGGTTCGAGGATGGCCGGTTACTTCATAAGCGGAACAGTTTCACCGACTTCATCGACTGCACCACTTATCTCGTGGGGCACGGCTACGGCGCCAAAGACAAGGTGTTTGCTCAAGGAGGCAGCGCGGGTGGCCTGCTTATGGGCGCGGTAGCGAACATGGCGCCGCACGCCTACCGTGGGATCATCGCCTATGTGCCCTTCGTCGATGTGGTTACAACCATGTTGGACGAAACCATTCCGCTCACGACGAACGAATTCGACCAGTGGGGAAACCCCAGGGAGAAGGTGTACTACAAGTACATGCTGTCCTATTCGCCCTACGACAACGTCACAGCACAGGACTACCCGGCAATGCTGGTCTTTACCGGGCTGTGGGATTCACAGGTGCAGTACTACGAGCCCGCCAAGTGGGTAGCCAGGCTGCGCGCCACGAAGACCGGCGATCATCCACTCGTGTTCAGCGTGGATATGTCCGCCGGCCATGGTGGCAAATCCGGCCGTTTCCAGCGGTACCACGACACCGCACGCGAGTACGCGTTCATTCTCAATCAGCTTGGCATCAGTGAGGAGTAAATTCAGGCATCTGTTCTTTGTTCATGGCTATCTTGTCCAAAGAAACACGGCGCCTGGGAAAGGCTCTTTCCACTGGTCGAAACCGCCGGTAATGTAAATCGTGTCGGCTCCTTTCGGACCAAATGCCAGGTTGGTTACATACGGCGTCGGCACTTTGAGAATGCGGACGAGCTTCCTGTCCGCGTCTACCACTAGCACCCGGCCAGATCCATTGTGCGCTATGTAGTAGTTGCCATCAGGTCCCAGCTTCAACGCGTCAGGGCCATTGTAGGCATCTTCATGCGGAGTCGAAGGCGCCAGATCTTGGAGCCGTGCCCACACGCTACGCGCTCCGAGCGAGCCATCTGTGTTTATCGGGAAAGCAAGGATACGACTCGCAAACATCTCGGCTACTAGCAGAATTTTCCCATCCTTGGAGACCGTGAGTCCGTTCGAATAGTGGATGGTGTTAGCAACTTCGACCAGATGCCTACCATCTGCAGAAATATGGAGTACCGTCCCGGTAATCGGGGCCTTCAAATCAAAAACTCCAGAGGCGGAAAAATAAATGCCGCCGGCGCCATCCGCGGCAAAATCGTTCGGCCCAACGAACGGTCTTCCCGCGTCGTCGTGTTCAATCGAGCGGAGCACTTTCCCGTTCTGATCCAGCTCAACGATGGTGTTAGAGTCATAGCATGCAACCAAGAGATGGTGATTGCGAAACTCTATGAGAGCAGTCGGGCCACAGTGATCTCTCTCCCAATAGGTGACCGCGCGCTTGCCGTCCCACACTCTCACGCCGCCTCGTCCGGGGTATTCCACGTAGAGAAGCCTTCCCTGCTGTCAGAGCGGTCCGTCGGGCATCGGAGCCTTCACTAGTTCCGTGACGGAGGCGCACCAGCCTGATCGTAGCGGCAACAAGGCAACGGCTAGCACGCAGAGAGTCTTGAAGCCTCTTACTAGCATTGCAGGATGCTCCCGGTGGTGTCAGCGGACCGAAATGCCGTTAGCCTCGAGGTCGCGCGCTAGAGGTTCCAGCTGGTCCGCGTACCGCCGCCATTTACCGACCGACCCCGAATACAGTGGCCGACGTACCTGTGCGGCGCTCGCCGTGGCCACAGCTGCGGGGTGGCTGTGGAAGTCCAGGCAACGTTCCTCCCAAGCGAGGCCACAATGCGAAACAATCTTTCTGCTTATTCCATCCTGGTCCGCTACAAGTTCCTCATAGCTGACCGAAAGCCAGGCGTCCCCGATTACGCTCTCCCAATGTTGCATCAGTCGGTCCCACGCGACGTAGTAGCGCGAGAGGTCCCTGAGATCATAGGTGAACGGGTATGCATCGGCGAACAACGTCCTATACATCGCGAAGCAGCTATCCATAGGGTGCCGCTTGAGCACAATGAATCGCGACTCCGGCAGCGCCACGCGTATCAGTCCCGCGTAGAGGTAGTTGAGCGGCAATTTGTCTGTGAATCTGGCCGTATGCCCGGTTTGCGGGCGGGTGGCGTCGAGGTATGCGCGTCCCAAGTCCTTGAAATCAACTTGAAGAGCGCTCTCAACAAAATCGAGCTTCTTGACGCTTCTGCCTTCTCGTTGCGTAACGGCCTCGACAACAACTTTCGGGAAGGCCTGCAATTCGCCAGCGGCGCACACCTCACTGTGGCTCGCCAAAATGCGCTCGACGAGCGTTGTCCCGCTACGGGGTAATCCAATAATGAATATGCATTCCTGCGTATCGAATCCGGGTCCGAGGCTCCGCAGCGTTTTTGCTGTCTGGGTCGTCCGCAATTTTTCTAGAACCGCGACATCCTCGGCAACGTCATAGCGGAGCAACGCACGATACGACTGGCACGCCGCGTGAAGATGCGAAAATGAGGAAGAATATTCGCCGAGATCTTCGAGCTCCTTCGCTAGCGCGAACTCGACCGCGAATGCGGCGCGCCGACCTTTTAGTCGACGGTGCACGGCCTCCAGTTGAGCCACGTGATTGCGCTCACGCGTCTGTTTCCGAAGGTCCGACCGTGCGCTGTATGCCTCCGCATCGTCCGGCCGAGCCGCTATTACAATATCAAGGTTGGCCTCGGCCGCCTCGAGATCGCCCGTCATACGCTCCGCCATCGCCAGGTTGTAACGGAAATCCACATTCGTTGGCGCACTTTGCGCCGCTCGTCGGAAATAGGGCACAGCGCGGGTTGCTTCCTCAACGTGTGTCAACAGTGTGCCAAGGGCATCCTGTAGCTGCGGTCGATCTAACACGAGCCTTTCGGCCTGCAACGCGATCGCCAGCGCTTCTCTGCGCCGGCCAAGCCGCATGAGGCACTGACCATACTGAATGAGCACCGACGCATCGTGCGGTGCACACTCCATCGCTCGACGAAGGAATTCTATGGCCTCGGTGGGCTTGTTTGAGCGAAACCCAATTTCCGCGGCAAGTCTCCAGCCGCGAGGATCCATTGGCGCGACTTGAACGAGCTTCCCGCAACGCTCGCTCGCGTCCGCCAAACGGCCCCCAGCGACCAGCCGGCGGACGTCGGTTAGCTCGGACTCAATGCTCACGGCGCCGCCCGCGCGGCACTACAAGCGCATCGACGGCAACGACGCCCTGGGGCGTCGCAATGATCGGATTAATGTCCATCTCTTCGAGCGCCAGCCCTATGATTGCCGCCATCGCACTAAAAGACGCAATCGCATCTCCTAGCGGACCGAGGGCAACCGGTGCGCGACCACGCGCGCCGCTCAGCACCTCAAAACCTCTGAGCCGTCGTAGATAGGTCACGGCAAGTTCTGCATCAACCGGCGGCATGAACGTTATAACGTCCCTCATGACCTCAACGAAAGTGCCGCCGAGGCCGATCGTGACGAGTGGACCCCATTGGGCGTCGACCGTGAGCCCTAGAAACATCTCTACGCCGGGGTCCGATGTCTCTTGAACCAGAACCGTTGGACCGAGGCGCGCAGCAAGTTCTCGCCATGCCGTCAGGAGCTCGTCCGGGCTTTCGATGTCGAGCACGACCCCGCCTGCGTCGAACTTGTGATCAATACCCGGCTTAAGCGTTTTAAGTACGAGCGGAAAGCGTAGCGTGGAGGCCACCTGCCGCAGCTCCACCTCGCTGTGAGCGATCCGCGAAAGTGCCGTGGGAATGCCAAAATCGGCAGCGAACGCAAGGCTGTCGTGCGTATTGAGACTGCTCTCCTCGCCGGCGAAACGCGCCTGCCAACGGTGGAGAATCTCGGGTGCGATCGCCGGTGGCCGGATGACGCGCCGCTCGCGGCGCCGGCGGTGCCACGACACATTGGCCGCGATCGCTTCCAGGCCAGGGGCCGTACCAAGTAGGACGGGAATGCCTAGCCCTCGCAGCCTTGCGGCCTCGTCGCGATCGAAGGCGCTAGACAGGTTGCCAAGCATCAGCACAGGCTTCGTAGTCCCACTGTGAACCGCCTCGGCGACGCGGCCCCAAGCATTCAGCAGTGGGCGGCCGCTCGGCATGTTGCTGGCGAAGACGACTTGGCCCACTTGCGAATCGTCGGCGAGAGCCTGAAGGCAAGTCCTTGCGATACGCTCATGATCATGGCCGGTGCCCCAGAGGTCCAGAGGGTTCACGGGCGCTAACCCTGCATCAAGGTTTTCGGCGAGAACCCGCGTGGTTTCAGGCGAAAGCGACGCCCAGCGGAGTCCCAAGTCGGCGGCGATGTCGACGATCATCGTGCGCTCGCCGCCAGAATCCGTCGCCAGCGCTATCTCGTCGGTGATGGGGACGCGGTTGCAGGCGAGAAGCTCAAGCGTATTGGCCAACTCGTCGAGTGTTTGCACGCCGATGACGTTGTAGCGCTCGAAAACCGCGCGGTGGGCGGCGTCGCTGCCCGCGAGAGCGCCGCTATGGGCGCGCGTCATTGCCTTCCCATGCTCCGACCGGCCAAGCTTCAGAATGACGACTGGGACACCTTTCCGATCCGCCGCTTCGAGCGTCGCCAGGAAACGCTCGGGATCACGCACCGTCTCGAGGATGCAGCCGACGACCCGCGTCTCTTGCTGGGTCAACAGGAATTGAAGATAGTCCGAGACAGTCGTTACCAGCTCCTGCCCCGATGAGATCATATGGGTCATGCCGAGCTGGCGGGCATTGAGCGCGAACGCAGAATAGGACGAGCCGCTGTGGGAGATGAAGCCGATATGGCCCCTGGGGGGCGGATATTTATACGGCCAGCCTCCGACCATGATGTCATCGATGAAATTGAGAAAGCCCATGCAGTTCCCGCCGCAGATAGCCATGCCCGCATTGCGCGCAATGGCGGCGAGGCGATCAGTGAGCGGCGGGCGGCCTGCGGTGGGTTCCTCGACGGCCGCGCCGAAGATAACAGCGGAGCGCGCACCAGCAGCGGCGGCGGCCTCCAGGGTCGCTTCAAGCTTATCATCGGCTACGGCAAGGATGGCGCAGTCAACAACCTCGGGTAGAGCATCGACCGCGGAATAGCAGCGCAAGCCCGCGATGTCGTCGTAGCGCGGATTCACAGGGTAGAGGCGACCCCGGTAACCGGTGTCGATGAGGTGGGTCACCACGTTGCGCCCAAAAGCGCCGGCCTTACCGCTCGCCCCGATTACCGCGATTGAGCGCGCCCGCAGCATGGCGGCGACGGGATCGTCGGACGCCGCACGAGTAATGTCGCCTGCCAAGGTATTACTTGAAACGGCCATTGCGCCACGCAAGAGCTGCGTTGAGCCCCTGTTCCTTGGCGATGCGATTGAACTCGACGCGCTCCGGTCCCGACGCACTTGAAACCAACGTAGCAGTATCGAGCGCGGCGAGAAGCGCCTGGCGCATGCTCATCATCTCATAGGTTCTATTGATGGCTCGCTTCGTGAGCTGCACCGAGACAGGTGCCGCCGCGCAGACGTCCGTGGCGAGGCTCATTGCCTTGGGGAATTCTTGTCCCGGCGGAACGACATGGTTCACCATGCCCATCTCGCGGGCCTGCGTGGCACTGACCTTGTCGTTGCCGGTGAGAAGTAGCTCCTTGGCAATCTTCGGCGTCGTCATCCACGGCAGTAACAACGCGACGATCCCGGCGCCAAATCGCACCTCCGGCTCGCCAAAGTAGGTACCTTCAGCGGCGACAGCAATATCGCACGCCAGCATTACCTCAAACGCACCAGCAAGGCAGTGGCCGTGCACAGCTGCGACAGTTGGCTTCGGGCAGTCCCAGAACTGCATAATGAACGCGAAATCCTCGTCCAGCAGGGCACGCCACTCCTCGATGGAGGCGACCTGCCGCTGTGCTGATTCCTTAAGGTCAAAGCCGGCTGAGAAAGCGCGCCCCTCACCGTGGATGACGATCGCGCGTACCTGTGGGTCATTGACGAAGGCCGTCATAGCCTCGCCAATCTCGCGTACCATCGCTGCGTTGATCGCGTTCAGCACGCTCGGTCGGTTAAGGGTCAACACTCCAATCCGGCCGTCCACGCGCGTTCGGATAGTCGCCAACATCATAGACCTCCTTTCATCGATGCCTACGGTTGCCTCCCATCACGCCGCTTTGGTGCTAGGGTCCGCACAATAGCGTTCTCGACGAAAAGCGACCTTTTCTTCAGCTCGTTCGCTCCAGTGGCTTTCCGTCGTCGAGTTTGGCTTCGGCGACTTCGGCTTCCGATCGCGCGGCCATATTGCTTTGGGGCGCGCTTGCTACCGTCGCAACGCTTGGAGTCCTACACGGGCCAGAACGCTGAATCGCGTGCCTACATTGCACAAAAGGATTTGAACCGACACACCTTTACTCAAACGCCCGCAGCCACCGAGGCCTCGAGTGCCAGAGGAAGAATTCGCTGCACGGCGCGACGAACGGCTTGATGGATAGGCGAGGCGATTTCCCCCCAGCCGCGCGCGTGCAAGACATACCCTCGGCGACAGGGTTATTGAATCTTACCGAACGCATACCTTATTCCGATGCCAAACGTCCGCGGGCGAGTCACGTTTCGGAGTGTGTAAGGATAAGGAGTGTTAGGAATCGTTTGAGCGAACTCGGATCCCGAGTACGCCGTATCGCTGGTGATGTTGTTGACGAATATGTCGTAGCTCCATTGCCGACTTGCGGTCAACGTCGCTCGTGCGTTGACGAGAAAGGCGGACGGTATCGTCCAGTTAAAGACACTCGTGGGGGAGATGTTGGCCTGCTCTGAACTGCGGTAGTTAGCATCCAGATGAAACGACCACGTCCAATCGGCGCGGCCGATCACGCCTCCCGGAAGTGTGTAGTCCCCCGACACCGTCAGGCTATGCTGAGGCACGCCTGGCAGCTTAGCGTGAGCCGGGATGGCCCCGTAGAATATGGACGTGGTCTGACCTGTGCCACCCAGCGACGGGATCAACGCATAGGGCGGGTAGTCCAGGATGTCAAACGACTCGCGGACTTCGGCCTTTGTATAGGCGTAGCCTAATCCCAGAATCAGTCGATCCGTGGGCGCAGCATCCACTTGGAACTCGACGCCTTCGGTGCGCGCATCCTTACCGTTGAAGGCTGAGGGGATGCCGCTCAACGAGAGCTCATTTAACTGGAAGTCGTAGAGGTTGGCGAGATAGACATCGGCGAAATAGCGCAGCCGGCGATTAAGGAGGCTACCTTTGATCCCAAGCTCGTAATTCCTCAAATATTCGGGCTTGAACGTGAGGTACGCTGGCTTGCTCGCATATGGGCCCGATATTGGCAGTCCTCCAGCGCCGCCGCGGCGGAAGCCTTCCGAGTATGTTGCATAGAGTTTTGTGATCGCGCTCAGGTCATAGGACGAGTTGAGCTTCCACAAGTGGTTGCTCACGACGTCAGACGCTTGGGAGACAGTGCGCCCGCTGGGGTCGACGAGACTCTGCGAGCAGATCGGACCACAGATCGGGATTAACGAAAACTCGTCGAGAACAAAACCCTGGCGAAAGAAGCGCGCACCGCCCGTGACTTGCCAGGCGTCGGTCACGTGGAAGGTTAGCTCACCGAAAATCGCCTTGTCCGAAAAGCTCACGTGCCGATTGATTATAAAATTCTCATCATCATAAATGGCCGGGGCCGGATTGGGCTGCCCTATGGCAGCCAGGTATGCGATTACGCCTGGATCCACCTGGATCATGTCCATGTGGTTCTTTTGCTCTTGATAGTAAAGGCCGGCGACGTAATCGAAGCGCCCGCCTTGCTTCGATACCATGCGCAGCTCTTGAATGAAGGAGTGATCGTCGTTCTGTGTGTGTTGCGGGTTGGTTGTACGGGGGAAATAGTTGTAGGGGAAGTAGGTAATAAAGCTTGTGCCGCCAATATTGATCATCCCGGGGGTGCCATCCGCATAGGTCAGGTTCTTCTTGTCGTAGTAAGACGATGCAGAAGTGATCGTGGCGAGTCCTACATCGAAGGTCCCCACTAAGCTGACCAGATCGGTCTCATCGTTGTATGGTTCTGCGACAAAGTTGGTTGTGCAGTAGTCACAGCCAGGGCGCAGGACGACCGAGCCGTTCGGCCAGTGATTACCAGAGTCATCAAAACGCCCACCCTTGTAGACAGGGCTCCCCCATTGGGTGTCGGCGACATTCGTCTTTTGGTGGACGTAGTCAAGCTGTAGATCTATGGGGGCACTCGGTTGCCAGCGTAGGGCGCCGCGCGCGAACCACTGATTTGAACTGTTCACGCCGCGCTTAACCGGTTCTAGTACAGGTCCGCTTGTCAAGTCGCCGGGGATGCTCGGAACTGGTGTACCCGAAAACCCCGGCATCCCGGGGCCTAGTACGAACCTGTCCACAGCTTTCACGAAACCGGCGAGGTGATCGTAACCGGCGACCAGACGCAACGCGAGCTGGTCGGCGATTGGGACGTTCAGCATGCCGTGAACACCACCGTTCTCATTTGGGGCGAACTCCGAATAACTTCCGTTGGCATCAGTTTCGGCAGAAAACGCGCCGAATTCTGGCCGCTTCGGGACGATCCGGATCGTGCCCGCCTCCGCTCCGGAGCCATAAAGTGTGCCTTGGGGCCCGCGCAGAACCTCGACCCGCTCTACGTCCTGCAACGGCATCTGAAAGAACACCGGTGTCTCGCCGAAGTACGTCGATATCGCATTGACAGTTAGGCTGTCATAAGCTTCGCCGCTCAGGCCACCGCCAGGGGAATCCGCCCTGATTCCACGCAGTGTGAGATTGTTATAGCCGGCGCGGGCAGCAGGACCTTCGTCGACCGTCGTCAACCCTGGGACGAGTCGCGTGAGGTCGTTGAGCGAGACGACGGCCGAGCTCTCAAGTGTGTCCCCACCAAGTGCACTGATGTTGTAGGGCACATTCTGGATCGTCTCGCTGCGCCGTTGCGCGCTCACCACGATCTCCTCGAGACCGGGGGTGGCGGCCTGCTTACCAGAGCCCTGTTTTTCCTGCGCATGGGTGGTCACGCCACCCAACATGAGCATTGTCGCTGACGACACCAAGGCCGCGCGGCGATGCTGACGAAGAATGCCGCGGACTGCCGAAGGAAGCTCTGCCCGCTTGCGGTACCCAACCGAGGCCGATGTGCTCATCTCGCTATACCTCCAATTGAGTGCAGGCAAAGTCTTGACCACCAACATCGACTCACGCGCCCGCATAACGCTCCGCCGTGGCCCCTGTAATGGGCTAAGCCGCGATGTTCGTCTATTTGGAGTCGGCGGCACGTCCCACTCCGTAGTCCCGACTACGCGCTAACGTGCCCGCTCGTGTGTTTCCCCCGCAGAAACTTAGTCTCGTATTAGGCAACTTTAGTCTGTACACTGCGGTCCGTCAACACCCCACGCAATACGGTCCCGCTGTGGACTTGCGCCGCGGCCGCCCGGTGGCCTCGGAGTGGTCGGGGGCCGTACAATGCGATGAATCGGTTTCCAACAGTTCGAAGTTTTCTACGGGAGATTTGTGTGACAACTCCGCGGCACCATAACGCACGCGCTGTGCTCGGCCATCGTGTCCGGGAGATTCG
>Ga0137359_10004191_pt1 | contig 11795 bp, 11 predicted proteins | sample Mad1_40_16metaG_FD_108281 | JGI IMG/M metagenome (GOLD analysis project Ga0137359, IMG submission 108281) | Vadose zone soil microbial communities from Angelo Coast Range Reserve, California, USA - Mad1_40_16 metaG | ecosystem: Environmental > Terrestrial > Soil > Vadose zone | place: USA... | reverse complement strand
TGTAGGCCTGTGCGAGCGATGATCCAACGGGTGTTGCTGGCCACGTTTTCAAATACGCTCTCATCATGCCGCCCAGACGCCTTTTGCCCGCCGTTTCGTCACTTCGACCCATTTGGCACCGAGTTTTGTGAGCCGGGGCGGGTTAACCATCCGCAAAGAGATTCTCGATTTCGACCAGAAGAGTCATCAGATAGCCAATTCCAAATCAAAAATCAAAAATCAAAAATTACAAAGATCCTTCCAACTTTCGTCGCAACTCCTGACGACCGCGCGCCAGGCGGGATTTCACCGTGCCGACACTAATCTCCAGCGTTGCAGCAATTTCTTCGTACGAAAAACCTTCAATATCGCGTAGGACCACAGCTTCTCTATAGACTCGTCGGACACTACTGAGCGCGGTCCTGAGCGCGCTTTCACGCTCGCGCGCCAATGTTGCCTGCTCCGGATCGCTCGAGCTGGTAGCTCTTAACGCGGTGACTAAAGTTGGGCGGCCGTCAACGTCTGTAGAGTCGATCGAAACAGTCGAATCACGACGCCTTCTGCGCCACCAGCGCCAGCGATTGCGGGCCTGATTAATGGCAATGCGATAAATCCACGTTTTAAGGTCTGCATCGCCGCGAAAGTGGCCAATGCTTTGAAACGCGCGCAGAAAGGTTTCCTGTGTTAGGTCGCGAGCCTCTTCACTGTTTTCCGTCAGACGATATAGCAAGCCGTAAATCTCGCCCGACCGTTCGTTCACCAGTTGCTCGAAGGCTGCCGCATCACCACGCCTTAATCTTTCAATGAACTGCTCTTCAGCCGCCGGCCGCGAGTCATCTAAGGCTGCCGGCGCAACCTGCTCCAATTCCATTTGCCCGCGGAGGGCTATTGGCTCTCCGTAGCTCACTGATCACCCCCTGGGGCGGGAATCGGAGCGGCTAACGACCTTTGCCCATTCCCGGACAGGCGTTTCCTTAGACACCTGTGAAGTGAACTTTGTTCCAACAAAAATTTGCACGTTCCTTTGATGCTTTTCCCCTTACTTCTGAGCAGAATGCCCTGCAAACAGCTTTTGAACAGCTGCTTGACAAGGTTTCATACGCGCCCGTAGAGTGACATTTTCGTTTATCATACACCTAAAAGAACGCAGCTCACCATGCAGACTTGCGAGAGGGAAACACGTGGCAAAATATAAGAAGAAACGGGCACGCGAACTCCAGCACGACCGCTTTAGAGATACAGCAATGACCCTGTTCGAACGTCTCGGCGACCGACTTGAGGGTCGCGGACGTTCGATTCTTTACGGCCTGGGCGGGCTGGTGCTGGCCATATTGGTCGTTATCTTCTTTCTCAAATGGAATGGACGTAAGAATGACGAAGCGCGTCAGGCGTTAGGCCGGGCAATCAGTATTGCGACTACACCAGTGGCAGACACTCCCGCACCAGGTTCAACGGGAACAACTTTTCACAGCGAGCAAGAGCGGGCGCAGAAAGCCATCGAGGAGTTTGAGAAGGTGGCCGCCAAATATGGAGATCCATATCGAACTCAAGCCCGCTACTTCATTGCTACCAACCGGCTTTCCCTTGATCGTCCAAAGGCTCTTGCAGAGTTGACCGAACTGACGAAAAGCAACATCCCTGAGGTGGCCACGCTGTCAAAATTCGCACTCGCGCAGGCGAAGGAGAGCGATGGGAAACTCGATGAAGCCGCCCAAATCTATGCAGAGCTGGCGCGCTCTAATAGCTACGTCGTGACACCGGAAACAGCCAATCTGGCTTTGGCCAAGGTGTATGAGAAGCAAGGCAAGAAGAAAGAAGCGGCAGATCTCTTATTTAACATTGTCGATGCTTCTCGCAAGGCTAAGGGGACAGATCAAATGCCCTTACCGCCGTCGGCTGCTGCAAGAGATGCGGCCACCGAGTTACAGAAACTCGACCCTGATCGCTACGCGCAACTTCCTCCCGAAGCACCACTTCTAGGTTAGTTAGTATGTCCGATATGCTTTAGCTTGTCGTCATCGCGCGTAGGAGTCTTCCTCCAGAGTCAACGACAAGCTGAAGCGGATCGGACATTGTTGGACATGGCAGCCTCCAGGAATGGATAACCTTACGCATTCACTCGTCGGACTTGCTGCCGCGAAGGCTGGATTAGAAAGGCTCTCACCTCGCACAACTATCCTCTGCATCGTGGCGGCAAATGCCGCCGACCTTGACGTCCTATCGCTGGTCTCCGGTGATCGCTGGACTACTCTGAAATATCACCGCGGTGTCACGCACTCCATCATCGGCACGGTCTGTTTAGCTTTCATTATCCCAATACTCTTCTATTTGGCCGAGTTGGCGGTGTCGCGATTACGTGCCCGACCTCCGCAGGTCAATCTCAACGGATTACTCGTCGCCTCATTGATTGTTAGTGCGACACACCCGTTAATGGATTGGACAAACAACTACGGGGTCCGCCTGCTAATGCCCTGGAACCCTCGATGGTTTTATGGAGATCTCGTCTTCATTGTCGACCCATTCCTGTGGGCACTATTTGGCGGCGCCTCATTCTTACTAACGTCCAAGACAAGACTGCAATTGATCGGCTGGTCGGTGCTCGGGTTGGTCGTCACATTGATTGTTCTTCTTGGATCGGCAGAACGAAGCATCATTTCTAACCCGCTGCCAATTCGCGTCTTCTGGATTACAGTTCTCATTTCTCTCGTTGTCTTATTCGCGACAAGAGCGGGAAACCGCTGGGGCCGGAAAATCGCAATCGCCTCGTTTGTGATTGTACTGGCGTATTTGGGCGGCCTTGCGTGGGCACACAGTCTGGCAATCAAGAAGGGAATGTTCGAAGCGTCAGCGATGGCACATAGCGGTGAAACTGTTTCGCGTTTGGCGGCGATGCCAACTCTGGCAAATCCTGTTACATGGGAGTGTGTGTTCGAAACAGAGCGCGCCACTTATCGTTTCGACCTCAGTCTTCTGACTGGCAATCCCGCCAGGGATATCGTTCGCTATGAGAAGCTCTCGCCAGAGGAGAGTTTGTTGGTTCAAAAGGCTTCTGAAGACCGGAGAGCACAAATACTTTTGGGCTTTTCCCGCTTTCCCGTTGTTCAGGTATCAGATATTGACTGCACAACTCAGACTCTCGTTCAATTCGCGGACTTACGTTACACTGAACCTGGCAAGTCGCGAGGAAATTTTGCTCTTGAGATTCCGGTGGATTGCCGAGATCAGACATCGAATGGAAGTAAATGAGCGACACCAAACAGCTTGAGACACTGTCGGCGCTAGCTGAAACAAGCAAGGAGCGTGACCGCGAGCAAAAGAGGGCGCCGGTGGCAAGCGTGCGTGTCTCCCCCGGATCATATCTGGCTGTTGCCAGCGTGCTTACCTTCTCGTCAGCCCTGCTTTTGCGTTCTGAGAACGATGCACTCGCACTCATTCTGTTGCTGATAGCATGGGTGGTAATTCCCATAGTCGCGCTCACCGATCGAATTGTTTTTGATGGACAGTCATTGAGCCGGCGCGGGCTCGTCTCTCTTGGCTTGCGTCTGGTTTCTGGTTACCGGAAGCAACTTGGGATTCATGACTTTGAGACGGTGGAAACCAACGCTGTTCGGACGTTGCGTCGTGGCGGAAGGGTGCGCTATCGCTACAGGACTCAAATTGCAGGTAAGGGTAAGGAGTTTATTTTTGCATCGGGCGGCAGAAATTACCGAAGAATAGTTCGCGAATTGTTTCCACTTATCCACGAAGACAAGCTCGACAGTCGCAGTCGGGACTTACGAGACTATCTTAATGAACCGCGTTCGTTGAATCGAAAAGCCCGTCAATCCAAGCTCGCCTCTGACGACGCTCTCGACGTCGTCAAGCCAGACTACAGGCTGGGAGGAAAGCGGGAAGGGCGTCAGGAAGTAAGCGGAGAGCAACCCTCTGTCGAAGATATAGAGAGGGCGCATTTGCTAAGACGCCTGGGAAACGAACTCCGCGTGTCCGGACGCTTGAGAGAAGCCAGCGAGGCTTTTCGCCGGGCTTTGAATGTCAGCCCAGGGGGCGCCTGGCTCGTATACGATTTTGCCCGTCTGCTTCGTTCCCAGGCCAGCGCACAAGGTGACGCGCGGTTGTTGGTGCGTGCTCGTGCGGCGTTGCGATTGGCTTGTATTCGAGCCGATAGAGACATGGTGCTGCTGCCGCTCATAGGGGAAAGTTTTCTCGAGTGCGGCGATGCAAAGCAGGCTCGAGTAGCTCTACAGAAAGCGGCGGATGTTGACTCTGGAAACTTCAAGGCTCGGCTGGGTCTAGCGGATATCGCTCTTCGTGATGGGAAACTGGCACACGTTATCCATCACTATCACGAGGCGGCGCGAGTCACATCGGAACAGGCCCTGGCGCGCTATGCCCGGCGCGAGGCCGATTATTATTTGCGGCTTAACGATGATGAAGATTACCTCGCTGCGGAATTGAAGAGAATCAGCTGGCTGCAAAACTTTACTAAAGTTCGGCGCTTGGCCGCCCGCACCACAAACGCCGGTATTCTTTTGGCGCTTGTCGGTGGCTATCTGGATCCAATTGCCTCGAGCCTTGGTTGGTCACTCGCCTCATCCTCATTGATAGCCTGGGTGCTGACTCTATTAGGTATTCGTTTGCTATTCACCAGATCCAAACCACGTTCAATTGCCTAACTCATCCTCGAAGAATCTGATTTCTTCAACACTTTCAGACAATTTACCCAAGGTAAGAACTCGGAGCTATCGGGTACAATTGCCTTATGGCAGAGTATCTCGATGTTAATAACTGGGCTCGTCGCGATCAATTTGAGTTCTTTCGCGGTTTTGACAAGCCCTACTTCAATGTATGCGTGCAGCTCGATGTCACCGAGTTGCTGGCGCTGCTTCGCAAACGCCCGGGCTCCAGCGTTTCGTTGGCCTATCACTATCTCGCGCTGCGAATTGCCAATGAGGTCGAACCGTTTCGCTATCGCTTGCGAGACGGCAAGGTGCTGGTCCACGATGTGATTCATGGTGCCACGACCGTCTTGCTTTCGAATGAGAGCTTCGCCTTCGCGTATTTTGACTATACGGCGGACTATAGGAAGTTCACTGCTGACGTCCAAAGGGTGATCACGGAGGTGAAGAGAGAGGGGATATTCAAGGCCGGTCCCAGAGATGATCTGGTTCACTTTACCACATTGCCCTGGGTATCTTTTACGAGCTTTTCACACGCACGGAATTGGGGTCAGGAGGATTCCGTGCCGAAGATTACGTTCGGAAAGTTCACAAACGAAGGCAAGCGCGTTCTGATGCCATTTTCCGTTGAGGTCCATCATGCGCTGATGGATGGTCTCCACGTAGGACGCTACTTGACCAGGTTGGAAGCAGCGCTGGCGGATCCGGAGGTAAGCCTCGGCATAGCTTTGCCAGGCGCTTAAGAGAGTGTGTGAGAACTCAGCGTTCAGATTGCGAGCGTCGGAATAGCGCTCAGTACAGAACCGCGAGCGTAGCGACCGGATGCCGCCATTCCACCTCAAAAGCGAAGTCATTGCGCGACACTGAGAGCAACGCGGGAGTTGAATGGCGGCATCCGGTCGCTACGCTCGCGGTTCTGTACTGAGTGCTTTGATCCTGATCAGTTTGAGTTTTCACACAGTATCTTAAGCCCGGGGAGTAGATTTCTTCCTCTTTGACGCCGCCGGTTTTGCAGTGTCTGCTGGCGTCGACTGCGCTTTATCGCTGGCCGTACCAGGCGCGGGAGTTATGGTTCGTGCTTGCTGTTCGGTGGCTGAGGCGACTGCATACGCTCGAGCCGGTTCAGGATTCAGTATCGCATCCCAACGATAGCGCGGCCGTGCGCGCGGCTCCGCGAGACGCTTAAAGACAAGCTGAATAACCGCGCTGGTGATCCAGTTATGATAAAACTCGCCTACCGAAGCGAGTTCCGCATCCGGCGCCGGGTTCATAAAATCTATGGCGTAAGGGATACCATCCTTGATAGCAAATTCGACAGTATTGATGTCGTATCCAAGCGCAGTACATAGGGTGCGCACATCGTTGGTTACGCGCTCGGCTAGTTCTTTTGAGAGATAGTTGGGATTGTGGACGTATTGCTCGCCTGAGAGGTATGGCTTGCGAGGGTCATACGCCATGATCATCACATCTTCCTGCCCTACGCAATAACACCGCACAAACTGATCGAAATCGATGAACTCCTGTAGAGTCATACAAAGGGTGCCGGTCTTGTCGTATTCGGACCAAAGTTCCTCCAGCGAATTCACCTTCGAAACATTCTTCCAACCGCCACCATCAAACGGTTTCAAGATCGCCGGCATGCCGATGAAATCGACAATCGCTCGCCAATCGAGTGGAAACTCCAGATTGCGGAGGCTCTCGCCGATTATCCCTTCAATGTAGGCTTTCTGAGGAAGAAGAATGGTTTTGGGAACAGCCACCCCAAGCTTGCGAGCTAACGAATAGTTGAAAAACTTGTCGTCAGCGGACCACCAAAAGGGATTGTTGATGATGATCGTCCCTTCCAGAGCCATTCGTTTCAAGGTCGCGCGATAAAAAGGCACCTCGTGGGATATGCGATCAATGACCAGGTCGTATTTGGGAGGGGCGTCATGGCGGATCCCTCCTAGCTTGATAAACTCGGCTATGGTTTCCCCGCGACCACGCTCGTTTATGCCGTTGATTAGCGCTTCAGGAAAAGTTTTCTCCCGGCCAACCAGAATTCCTACTCGCTTCATAATTCCTCAAACGTCCTTTCGCCGAAGCCTTAATCTGTATCCTGCTCCTTTCGTGACCGCTGAGAAGCTGAGCTAAGCCTCTGGCAGGTGATCCCGGCAGGTTGGAAAATAAGCAAAATAACCGCCGCTTAGTTTGTTGTCAAACATGCTGTGCGAGGCAGGCATCCGGCCGGTCAGTCGGCTGCATCAATTGGAAAGCCAACTCCCCCGGACAAGCGGATTTTTGGTGGGCGTGTGCTACAATTTGTGCCTCTAACAGTTAGACTTCCCCGGCTGTAGCCGTTTCGGAAACGACGATCTGTTCCAAGGAGAATTCATACAATTGCTTCGATCATTTCTAGCTCTACTACTTTTGTGTGCGCCTCTAACGCTAATGATGGGGACTGCCTCTGCAGGCGCTGCGATTGGTGTGGATGATCCCAAGAGTTTCACCGTAGAGCAAATCGTAGAGTCATCGATTCTAATTTATGGTACCCGGCCCCGGCTCGATCAGATCAGGCACTACGGCTTGGAACGAGGAAAAATCACTCGCTTCACTCCAGATGGTAAGAGCGAAGAATCAAACTATGAACGCCGCTTCGTTCGAGGCGAAGATCTCGATAAGGACAAGATTCGCCTGGATCAGAGGTTGCCCACTATGGAGTATTCGCTGATCTATGGCGACGGTAAGCTGTGGGGCCTTATCAACGGCGCCGCGTTTACTCCACGTCAGGATGCGGCTAACAGTTTCCTTTCACAGCACCGACATAGTATCGACTCCTTGCTGCGCTACAAGGAGAGCGGTTACACGATCACGCTGGTCGGCAAAGATAAACAAAAGGGTCTGGATCTCTATGTGGTGGATCTGTTCGATAAAGAGAAGCGGAAGACTCGTTACTACATTAGCTCAAAAACTCTTCGTATCCTTTGGCTGGAGTATGAGGAAGGACTGGAAGGGGTTCCCGTAAAATACACCAGGAAGTTTTTCGACTACCGGGGTGCACAAAACACTCTTGTACCTTATCGCACTGTCCTGCTCGAGGATGGTCGCGAGACCCAGGAGACCAGAATCCTCACTGTGACCTTTGGCGTAAAGGTCGACGACTCTATCTTCAAAAACCCTGAGGCTTAGGCCTTAAGGTGTTCGCCGTCCAATTAACCGATGTTACTGCCATCCTTTGGGAACTCTTCCGAACCCTGAGCGTGTACAACTGCAGGCGGTCGCCTGTGTTCCTGTATAATCGGCTTCTGGCGGGCCGCTCATTTGTTGAGCCCGCAAGCGTTGACTTCTCGAATCGAGAAGCAACCGTTTAACTATGAGAGCCTGCCTGCCCTGATGAATACGCTGACCACGATCGATGAGTTGGCTTTTCCCTCCGCCTCGCGTCAGGAGGTGTTGGAGGACCCAGCATCCGACCATGCGTTGCTGGAGGCTACGCGCACGGGTGATCATGATGCTTTCGCCGTACTTGTTGGCCGGTATAGGAACCAGATAACGAGTTACATCTATCGTATGACGAACGACTATGATGGCGCTGTCGATCTTGCGCAGGAGACTTTCGTCAGGGTTTATAGGGCTGCTGATAGGTATCAGAGAACTTATGCATTTTCGACGTACATTTATCGGATTGCCACAAACCTGGCCATCAGTGAGCTGCGAAAACGCAAGCGACGCAGACTGGTTTCTCTTACCGGGTTTTTTCAGCCTGGCGACGGAGCCGAACCTCAGGAGTTGAACCCACCGGATGAGCGACCTTTGCAAGATTCAGAACTGGTCGAAACCGAGCGCCGCACGGCCGTGCAACGAGCAATCAGTACGTTGCCGGAGAAATACAGAGCGCCGCTGATCTTGCGCGACGTTGACGGCCGCAGTTATGAAGAGATTTCGCGGATCCTAGAAACTAGTGAAGGCACGGTGAAGTCGCGAATCAGCCGCGCGCGGGGCTTTCTGCGCGAAAAAATGAGAGCGTATCTTTAAGTGAGATAGTATGAGAAACACAAACTGCAATGCGATTCGTCGAGAGCTCGACGAGATAATGCTGGGCGAGTGTAATAGCGCGCCGGTATTGCTCCACTTGCAACAATGCAGTGATTGTCAGGAGTTCCATCAAAGGCGGACAAAGCTGCGCCAACTGGTTGGTAGCCTGGGGACGGTTGAAGCGCCTGCTGATTTCGACTTTCGCCTGAGAGCGCGTTTGGCAAATGAAAAGCCTGGATCGGCCCATTGGGCTACGTTTGCAGGTGGGTCGCCTGGGGCTCGCAGCGCTGTTCTGGCCGGCTTTGTTTTGCTGTTGGGCGCCGTTGTCGTGCTAAACCACTGGCGTGGTCCAAAGAACACGGCAACCGTAGCCGATGTAGTGACCCCAGCAAGGCAGCCTCTTGTTTTGCCAAAAGGTACCGATGGAATTGTCCTCCCGAATCCTGTAGCAACACCTAGCGTAGCTGTCACCGCCATAAACTCGACTGCGAAACCGGGGCACAAAAACGTTGTGGCTATATTCAGACCGAGGCCATCTCTGGTCGCCAGGGATTTTAGTCTTTCATCTAGTTCCGTAGTGCGGCACGAAGAGTCAGTGGCAACGGCTGAAGGCCCTGCAGTTTTTCCAATTGATACTTCCTATCAATCTCTGAAGGTTTCGTTAGACGACGGAAGTGGCACCTGGCGCATAATCTCGCTGCCCACCGTCAGCTTTGGTTCGCAGCGAGTTTTAGCGACTGGAAGTCTTTCCAATCAGTTGTCCCCGAAGGGTGTCTGGTAAAAACGTTCATGAAGAAGCATTAGAAGAGCAAGACGATGGTAGTGAAAGAAGCTTTGCGAAGAGTCGTTCTGATACTTATTGCAGTTAGCTGGTCTGTGGCGTCAGCGTCGGCCCAGACCGCCGTCTCGTTTCAGCAGCCAAACAAACCGAGGACGCCTTCCCGTGTCGCAGCACCTGTGGTATCGGAGGGGCGGGCTGCTGCCCCCCAGGTAGTGACAATTGTGCACCGCCTGAACGGACTGAAAATGTTCAGGCTCCTGCTCCGTACTCAAGAACGTGTCCAGGCTATCGCCGGGTTTGATGATGCCTTCAAGTTGATGGAAGACGTGCACACAAACGTCATCGCGGGTTTAGCTCTTGACGACGGCCAAACGGTAGTCACCTGGCTGCCCGAAGCGGAAATAGAATTAGGTCTGCCGGCAATTCCTTTTGCAGCTCCGCAAGCGCCACTTCCACCGAGTGCATGGCCCGACTCACCTCGCGCGAGTACGACAGCGAAGAATCAGCTTACCGGGATGAATGACAATCTCTCCGATCCACCTGACTTAACAGTCATTGGACCTGATGGTAAACAGCTGGCGGCCCGCTATGTCGGGCTTGATGGTGTTACAGGTTTATCTATACTCAAACTATCAGACAAGAATTCAGGTACGACTAGCGTCACAAAGGATGACGGTACTTTTGCGGGCCAAAGGGTGCGGCTATTTGGTCCTGAGCCTGTGTCGCAGACGGTGGTCACAACCAATAGCAACAGCAATCTCTATGTGCGCATTGGTGAAACGCCCGGCACTATATCTATTGTTTCGCGAGCGCCATCCGGTGCGGTTTCGAAGTTCAAGGCGCGCTTGGCTCGCTTATCACCTGCGAACATTGGTGGCGTAGCGATAAATGATGCCGGCGAGACAGTGGGGATTGTGGATGGCATCGACGGCTCTGAAGCAAGCATCTTGCCTACGGCTCTAATTCGACTGGCTGCAAAGCGCGTGCTGACGCAACAGTCGAGTGTGCCGAAACCATGGCTTGGAGTTACAGGTGAGCCGGTAGCGAAACTTGATATGGACCAGTTCGTCAATCGAGGATGGCAGGTTGACAGGGCGACAACCTTAGCCGAGGACCATCGTGGGATACTCCTAACGTGGATCGCTCCGGGAAGTCCGGCAGCTTTCGCAGCGTTACGCGCCGGGGATGTTATTCTGAAAGTAAACGACGAAGAGATACAAACCGCTGACGACTTTTCCTGGTGGTTGCAACAGGCAGGACCCAGCAACTCGGTTCGTTTTACCGTGGCGCGACCAAACCGCACGACCCCAGAAGCTATCAATGTAAGATTGAGCGAATCTTTAGATCCAACTTTGGCAGTGAACATACTTAAACATCGTTCTCTGCTGGCAAAAGGATCATCACTACTAGATCAAGGGATCGAGACAATCGAACTCCAACCCGCAGTTGCATCACGGTTGGGCGCCAACGCCGGTTTGCTCATCATCTACGTGCAACCTGCTACTGCCGCCTCCAAAGCTGGACTACGCGCTGGGGATGTAATCGAATCGATTGATGGCCGGCGGATCTCCTCTTCCACTCGACCGCTGTTGCTCTCGAACTCACCCGCCGATACTTTCACATTTGACATAGTTCGCAATAAACAGAAGATGGTCCTTGTGGTCAATTCCAAAAAAATGACCAAATGAAAAATGTCAAATGATAAGTGGAAAATGACAGTCTCTACCCCTTCCTGTTTTTAAAGTTGAATAGTAAGTGGACGGTTGTGCCAAGGCGCCCCAGTACCGTTGATTTGGTAGTGTCCTTATTTCACGTCCCATTGGGTTCTCCGTGTTCTCCGTGTCTCCGTGGTGAAATGGTTTTCGGCACTCTTATTCACCACGGAGGCACGGAGAACATGGAGAATGCACTAAGACAACCTCAAATTAGGAGAGCACTTTTGATTTCGGACGATGGTCGTCAATTGAATTCGTGTGATAACCTAACCCCTCCGATTAGCAGCAAATCCAGAACAGGAAAGTTGTTTCGCGTCTATGTTGACTGAAGCACTTGCGCGTTATCACGATCTACTCACGGACCATGATTTAGCTGAAAGCTCGCGCGTTATGCTCGATGAAGGACTCGAGCGGTCCAGGTTGATCTTTGGTGGCCGGCGCCTCTCACCTTATCTCCGCCCCCACTTTGTCACTGAAAAGGACTTCGCACGTGTCTGTCAGATCTGCGAGACAGTCTGGTCTGCTATTCAAAAAGTAAAGGACGCAGCCATCGACGACCACTCACTCGTCGACGATTTGGGATTAACCCAAATTGAGCGTGAGTTGATTGCCATTGATCCGGGTTATTCC
>Ga0137359_10004189_pt1 | contig 11798 bp, 12 predicted proteins | sample Mad1_40_16metaG_FD_108281 | JGI IMG/M metagenome (GOLD analysis project Ga0137359, IMG submission 108281) | Vadose zone soil microbial communities from Angelo Coast Range Reserve, California, USA - Mad1_40_16 metaG | ecosystem: Environmental > Terrestrial > Soil > Vadose zone | place: USA... | reverse complement strand
GTTCGTATTTGCCCAACTTTTTCAAATCACACCCTTAGCGACGGCAAGAGCAAGGGACATGAACCCATTGAGCCTGAACTGATTGGCGCGCTTCGAATAAGTCTGGAACGCAGGCTACGCGATGCCTTTAGTCGTCGTTTGACACCCGCCCTAAATTACGCCCAATCTGATCCTGCATCCAGCAGGATAATCCCAAAAACCTCGAATAAGTGTCAATTAATTGAATACTTCGAGCTAGAACGCCAACGCATAGGGAGTGCTGCCTCAGTTGCTTAGAATCGGGATTAACCTTTTTCTGCGACGCAGAAGACGGCGCAGAGGGCTTTGCTGATTCGGGTACTCCCCCTTCTTCTTTAGTCTTTGCGGTATTACGGACAAGATGGTATTCAGACCTTTAGCCCCGCTCCCAATCCGATCGAGGAGGCAGAGCCTATGAAGTTCTTCGTCGTAGCGGCTGCTCTAACTCTTGCTCTCGTTTCTGTCACCACTCAGTTTCCTGACGCACCGACGGGCTTTGACAACAAAGCGAACGGCATTGTTGATGATGGGACGCATCAGGCCGACCAAATGAAATTTGACGAGGTCGAGCAGCCTAGCGATGGCCTCGGACCGTTATATAACGCACAATCCTGCCGCGAATGCCATCAGAGTCCGGTTTCCGGTGCGGCATCCCAGGTCACGGAATTACGCGTCGGCCATCAGGGACCGGACGGACGGTTCCGCACTCCCGACATCCCGATCGCTCACGGAGCCGAGGTCATCACCGGCCGCTCTCTTGTGAATGATCGCGCCATCTGCCCCAATGCCGCTTTCACTGACAAGGAAATTCAAGAACGCGTTCCTGAAACCGAAACGATCCGCACACTGCGCCTTTCTCTAAACCTATTGGGAGATGGCTTCGTCGAGGCCGTTGCCGATCAAACCCTTATTAATCTTTCCAAGCAACAGTGCAAATCGTCACACGGGAAAATCTGCGGACAGATTCTGTATGTGCCTGTCGTAGAAGCGCCCGGACAGATGGGAGTAGGCCGTTTCGGATGGAAAGACCAGCACGCCAGCCTGCTATCGTTCGCCGGCGACGCGTATCTCAACGAGATGGGCATCACCAATCGCCTGCAACCCAATGAGGTCACCAATCTATGCAACAGTGCTTCGGAGCCGAATGATACCCCCGGGGCCGACGGCCTTTCTGATATTGATCGCTTCGCCCGCTTCATTCGCGCGACGAAAGCGCCTGCACGTGATTCGCAGCTCGTCAATGGCGCAGCCGCAAAGAAGGGCTCCAGTCTTTTCGACAGAGTCGGCTGCGGAACCTGCCATGTCGAGACACTGACCACCGCTCCGGCAGGAACAAAAATCAACGGCGGCACGTTTACGATTCCATCCGCGCTCGGGTCCCTCACATTGCACCCGTATGGAGATTTCCTGATGCACGACGTGGGTACCGGCGACGGAATCCTGCAGGCCACTCGCGAGCACTATGGTCAGCAAGTCTTCCAGCAAATGTCCGGGTATCTTTCGAAACAAGATTTTGAGAGCAGCCGGAACAAGATTCGCACCGCCCCGTTGTGGGGAGTTCGTTTCCGTCCGCGATTGATGCATGACGGTGCGTCCCTGACGCTTCTCGACGCCATCACGCGGCACCGCGGCGAGGCCACCCACGTCATCCAGCAATTTGAAAAATTGAAAAGGCCGGACCAGGAAGCGATCATCGAGTTCCTAAAGTCCCTGTAACCTTAACGGGAACTTGACGGCAATCAGTTGTCTGATAAACACGGTGAACTCAACAGGTCAATGCAACACCAACTAACATAGATCTTCTCTTCGAAGGTGGTGTCTATGACCCAAGGAAACGGGCGAGGTTTTCTGTGACGCAGGAGACCGACGCATGGTGGCGTTGGAAAGCGGCTTCCGGATCGTTGACGGCAACGGCGTCCGTTGGTTCGGTGTCGCGCTGTTCATTGTAGGAGGTGTGCTCAGACTTTGGCCGATATTCACGCTCCAAGGGCGGTGTCGGTGGATTGGTGGCAATCCAGCCCGAACATAAGCTAATGACAACCGGGATCTACAGCATCGTCCCGCAATCCCAGCTATCTGGAATTGCCCGTCAACGCGCAGGGCTGGGGACTAGCTTTTCGGTCTGGAATTGGGGTGCTACTCGCGATACTTAATGTCCCGCCGCCGTTAGCACGCATACGGTCGGAGGAGATGCTGCTAAAGTCGCAATTCGGAGGCGCCTACCGAGCCCGCACCTCCCGCCTGATCCCTGGCGTGTCTTGACTTAATACATGTGATACATAACCCCTCGAGAGGACAATAGAGTCGGTGAGGTGTTTGGATACCCAGTCGGCTATTATTCCGATAACATGATGTTGTCGAGATCAAAAGGCGAAAGAGAAGAATTGCTAACTGCACGAACGCACCTGTTGGAGCAAGGCAAGAGCGCCGCGATTTCAGACTTCCACGCTCACTTCAAACACCAAGAACCTAACGAATAGAAGTGATTTCCAACACGTCTCCGACCTGTGTCCCAGTCCGATAGATCGTGTGCGGCGGCAATTCAAGGACGCTTGTCGCTTTCAGAGAAACCTTGGAGACGCGAAACGGCCGAAAATGCTCTTCCACGTGAACAACCTTCCTCTCTTTGTTGAGAAAGACAAGGTCGATCGGAAAGAGCATTCCGATAGAGTGTACGCCCCGGGAAGGGATGATCCAAAGCCCGCGGCCGAGTTTCGCCCAGCGCTTGGTCTTACCCAATAAGCCAATAAGGCGGCGGAGGTAGTTATCCGCTACCGCCGCCTCGGTGGCCACAAAGGTTTCCCGAGTCTTGTTATACACGTACACGTATCTGCTGTAATTGCCGTTACTGCCCGCCATTTTTTCTCCGTGACAACTGCCGGCCGACGCCGGCAGGACCTTCTTACTCGAATTAGTCGATCGACTGACGCTTGCGACGCCAAATGATGATGCCGAGCACGACGAGAGCAAGTACCCCCGCCACGATCCGGATCAGCGTTACGTTGTCCATATTTCGCTCCTTTTTTCGAATGGCCGGTCGCCCCGCTTGCGGGCGAACGGAAAAAAATCGGCGTTACTTCACTTAAATACTCCCAATTGACGGAACAGCGTGATTACAGCCGGCCCCAAAATTACGACCATTAAAGCCGGAAAGATAAAAAATACGAGCGGCGGAACCATCTTCACACTCGTTTTCGCGCTCATTTCCTCAGCACGTTGGCGGCGTTTGAGCCGCATATCATCGGAATAGACCCGCAGCGATTGTGCGATGCTGGTGCCGAACCGTTCAGTTTGAATGAGCATTGCAGTCAAAGACTTGATGTCGTCCAGTCCCGTACGCCGTGCCAGTTCGCGAAGAGCATCGATACGCGTCTTACCAATGCGCATCTCAAGGTTCACGAACTGCAGTTCTTCGCTGAGTTCGGGATGCGACAGCTTCAGATCCTGCGCGACTTTCATGAGCGCCTGATCCAAGCCCAAGCCCGCTTCTACACAGATTACAAGTAGATCCAAGGCATCCGGCAAAGCGCGACGAAGCCGGAGCTTGCGTGCACTCACTCGCCAGGTAAGCCACATGTCCGGAATTAAGTACCCCAGCACGAGAGCGGCAACCGGGAAAAAGAATGCGTTTATACGATAGAGCCCGGAAAAATATAGACCCGCAACCGCGACTACCGGGAAAAGCAACTTCACGCCACGCATCGCAAGCAGCGCTTCTGGACTGCGATAACCTGCACGAATCATTAACAACTGCGTGCGACTCGCCTTTTCCGTACTGGGAGCAGGCAAGATTTTCCCAACATTCGCCAGCGTGTCGCGCACTCGCTCCTTTTGCCGGTCTGCAAAAGTGGCTTCTTCCTGAACGGGTACGGAAATTCCCGCCAGCCGTGCGAGGCGGGAAGCGATGCTGACTTCACCGGGAGAGAAGGCGTAGACTAACGCAAGAATGACTCCCGCTGCCGCAATGAACGTAAGTACTGTGATGATCCAGATCATGCGCGATCTTCCTCCTCTCTAAACCTCAAAGTGAATGATCTTCCACAAGATTGCCGATCCTACGACCTGCAGTATTGCCGCCGTTATCAGCGCGATCGGACCGAGCGGGTCGCTGAACAATACGCCCACATAACGAGGGTTAAGGATGCTCATCAGCATCATCATCCCCATGGGCAGCGCGATCAAGATTCCCGCAGTCAGACGTCCTTGCGCAGTGCGAACCTTGACTTCCCGATAGATGCGAAAACGATCACGAATTACGCGTGCGAGACCATCCAGGATTTCTGCGAGATTGCCCCCCGTCTCTTTCTGGATCATGAGCGCGGTGACGAAAAAACGAACGTCAACAATGGGCACACGTTCACAAAGGTTGAGCAGGGCATCGCGAAGGGGAAGCCCGAAATTCTGTTCTTCGAACGTGGTGCGAAATTCACCGGCGAGTGGCTCCGGGCTCTCCTTGGCGATCATCTCCAGGCCAGTCGTGAACGCGTGTCCAGCGCGAACCGCGCGGCCAAGCAAATCCAAAGCTTCGGGAAAATACTCCTCGAACTTATGAAGGCGGCGGTTGCGCATGAATGCCACGTATGCCAGCGGCAGCAAGCCGACTGCGATGCCAATCGGAAGCGAGAAATAGAAGTGCGCAAGAAAATAGCCGGAGATCAGGTACGCGCTGAGTGCCAAAATCGCACTGGTCAGAACCAACTTGGCCGGTTTTATGGACAAGCCGGACTGCATCAGGTAGTCCTGCAGTTTACTCGACCAAGCCCACTTCATCATCAACTGATGCATCCATGGCACGTTGCTCATCATCTCGTCGCGCACCAGTTTCAATGAGAGACCAGCCTCGCCCCGCTTTTCCGCCTTGTGGACTGCGCTCATGCGCTTGCGGACTTGTTCCTGGCTGCCTTCAGAGCCGGCGAAAACCCAGACACCGAGAAACACGACCACCACTACCAGAAACGTTAGAATGGCAATCAGCACTCCCATGGCAAAACTCCTCAGCGAACCGGCGCGGTATCAAACATATTGGTCGAGAAATGAATTCCGGAAACTAGCAGGCGTTCCGCAAACTTCGGACGAACACCAGTAGGAAGAAAATCGCCCAAAACCTCGCCGTTTTCTTTGATCCCGCGCTTGCGGAATACGAAGATGTCTTGCATGGTCACCACATTGCCTTCCATGCCCGTGATTTCGGCAATGCTGATGATCTTGCGCGTACCGTCACTATGACGGCTGACCTGCACCACCACATCGATCGCCGAGGCAATCTGCCGACGAATCGCGCTGTCAGGAATATTCAAATTGGCCATGGCAACCATGGTCTCCAGGCGACTCAGCGCATCGCGCGGCGTGTTCGCGTGAATCGTAGTTAGAGAACCATCGTGCCCGGTGTTCATCGCCTGCAGCATGTCGAGCGCTTCTTCACCGCGCACCTCACCAACGATGATGCGGTCCGGACGCATACGCAGGCAATTGATCACGAGCTGACGCTGCGCTACCTGGCCCTTGCCTTCAATGTTGGGCGGGCGCGTCTCGAGACGCACTACGTGCTCCTGGTTGAGCTGCAATTCGGCAGCGTCTTCGATGGTCACGATACGCTCTTTGTTGGAAATGTGTGAAGAAAGGATATTCAAGAAAGTCGTCTTGCCGGCGCCCGTGCCGCCCGAGATCAGGATATTGAGACGTGCTTTCACACAGCCTCGTAAGACATCGAGCATGGGTTGGGTGAGCGAGTGATTGGTGATCAAATCTTCGGCCGTGACACGCTGTCTACCGAAACGACGAATGGAGAGGCAAGGACCATCGACGGAAAGCGGAGGGATAATCGCATTGACACGCGAACCATCGGGCAGACGCGCGTCCACCATGGGTGACGATTCGTCAATCCGCCGTCCGATGGCAGACACGATCCGGTCGATGATCCCCATTAAATGGGCGTCATCTCTAAACTGCACGTTTGTCGGTTCGAGCAGCCCTTTGCGCTCTACGAAAACCCTTTTGTACGTGTTGACGAGAATGTCAGAGACGGTAGGGTCTGCAAGCAGCGGTTCAAGGGGGCCCAGTCCAAAAACCTCGTCCAGTACTTCCTGTACCAGGCGCTCACGCTCTTGCAGGTTCATGGGAGCAGATTCGCCATGAACTATACCCTCGAGAATCAGACTCACTTCGCGGCGAACGTCTTCGCGGCTCACGTCGGTAAGCTTGTCGAGATTGAGTTTTTGAATCAGCTTTCTGTGAATGGCTGCCTTGACGGAACCAAAGTCAGTACGTGCTGTAGTTGTGACAATTGGCGACATGGATTACCCTCACTTCTTTGTCGGGAATGAAAACAGACCAGACAAAGGGCCTTTCTTTTCTTCAATTGAAGTATCAATTCCGACCAACTGGCCGGCGATCTGTCGGTAGCGATTAGTCAGAACATTATTGTGGTTTTCCATGAGCGGCGTACCCAGATTCACGGATTGGCTTGCTTTGCGAAAATCATTGGGAAGGCTTGCAAAAATCGGGCGATTTATGTCTTTTTGTACACTCTTAAGAACGTCGTCATCACCCTTGTGCCAGCGATTAATGATGATACGAGCACGATCTTGCGGAATTCCGAATCCCTTCAAAGCCAGTAGCCTCCGCTCGAGCGTCCAAAGCGATGGTACGTTTGCCTCTGACACGATCAGAATCATTCGCGCAGAACGCAGTATCGCGATCCACTCGGAGGAAAACTGCGAACCAATGTCAACCATCACAGTGTCGAACCCATTTTGCGCCACGTTGACCACTCGGTCCAGCACATTGACGTCGATCGCCTGCCACTCTTCCGGCTGGGTGGTGCCGCCCAGAATTTCCAGCTTGGTTTTGTGCTTGGTCAGCAGGCCTGCAAGAAAATGGCTGTCCAGCCTGTCTAAACCGTCAATCGCGTCTCGAACTCCGAATTTCGGGTGGAGATCGAGCAGCAGATGCACATTCCCGAGCGGACGCGCGAAGTCGAGCAGTACCGTGCGCTTGTGAGCAAACGTCGCAAGCTGCACCCCTAAATTCACGGCCACGGTTGTCGTGCCGACTCCGCCCTTCGCTCCCATCACCACGATCAGCTTGTCCTGCGAAGGAAAATCCTTCGTTTTAAGGTCTTCTCGAATGCGAAGCAGCAAATCCCTCAGGGAGTCGGCCTGCACGGGCTTTCCCAGGAAGTCCTGCACACCGCTGCGCATGGCTTCCAGCAACAGTGTGGGCTGCGGCGGAACTGCCGCCGAACAAGCGATCAGCTTTACAGTCGGCTTGAGGCGACGGAGCTGGCTGGCAAAAGCAAAAAACGGGTCGGGATCTCGTGCCAAATCCAGAAACACGACATCCGGCATCTGGTCGGGCGAGTCCGGCAACCGATCAGTGGGCACTACCCACTGGATGACCGACGAAACCACACCGGTCTGCTCAAGTCCGGCCAGAAGTTGCGCCGAGCTCGTCAGGTCACTGCTAGCAATGGCTGCAGTCAACATGGAACGAAAAGCCCGCTTCCTCTTCCCTTGAAGATATCGCTAAAATACCAAACTCCGCTTTACCGCGTTCATTTCGACGCAGGCGTATTGCTGCCCTGCGCCGGCGAGACTGGATCCAAAAAGGGCTGGGGGAAATTCGGTCCGTGTGGAACCTGGTCCGGACTCAACGGCCGCACAATGTGCGGCGTCACGATCACCAACAACTCGGACTTACTCCTGTTAAAGGACCTACTGTGAAAAAGCTTCCCGAGAATAGGAATGTCTCCGAGGCCGGGGACCTTGTCCAACAATTCCGTAACTCGGTTATCTACCAGTCCGGCAATGGCAAACGTTTGGCCGTCAGCTAACCTCATTTCAGATTCTACACGACGCGTCGACAGCGCCGGCAAGCTGAAACCGTTGAGCGTGATTCCGTTGGCAAAATCCAGGGTGCTCACTTCCGGCTTCACCTTCAAATGGATCGTGCCGTCCGCGGCGAGGATTGGGGTAAAACTGAGCCTGATTCCGAACTCTTTAAACTGAATAGTGATCGAATTTGTAGAGCCAGTACCCACTCCTTGAATCGTAGGGTACGGAAACTCGCCACCGGCAAGGAAGGTTGCTTCTTTACCAGACTCGGTCATTAGATTGGGCTCGGCGAGAATCTGCAGCAGATTCTTAGCCTGAAGCGCCTGAAGCGCAGCCCCCAAGTGAATATTCGGGTTGAAGAGAAAAAGGTTCAGTGCGCTGGCTATCTGGCTCGTAGAAAATGTTTCTCCCGTATTTGGTTGTGGACCTTTCACGGGGAAGGTGTCAGAAATATTCCAGGATTGCAGTCCCCCAAACTGTTGCGTCGACAGCGACCCAATCGTTTTGCCGGCGCCTGTAGACAATAGATTGAATCCGAACTGGGAGGCCGCAGAACGATCCACTTCCGCGAATCGGACCTGCAACAGAATTTCGCCCGTGAGTGGCGGCGGAACCTCCATCATGCTGGTAACTTTCCCCGCTGCACCCCTTACCACTTCAAGAATTTTGTCGGCCACGGCCGACGACGAAATTTTGCCGGTGATAATTACGACGTCCTTTGACGTATCAATGTGCACATTCTCGGCCGGGAAAACTTCGTGAATCTTCTGGCTAAGCCCGAGAACGTCAATGTCCACTGATACTTCAAACGCCTGGCTCTGGTCCGTTTCGTCCCAAAGTAGCAGCGAAACCCCGCCCGGCTTCTTGCCATTCACCAGTATCTGCGTCGGGCTCACCACGATCGCTTCCGCGATCTCCGGATCCGCCAGTGACAGGCGTTTAATGCGTGAGGGCGAGGTAATCACGAGAGATCGTCCGACCAAAAGGTGTAGGGTCTGTGGCTCAGAGGATTCTTGGCCCTGACTGGCGGCGGGCGTTGGCGCAGTCTGCGCTGGCGCCTGTTGCGACGGGTTCACTGCAGGACTGGAGTCCTGCGCAAACACTGCCGCTCCACCAAGAAACATCGCGCCGATAACAAGGGCACGGAACAAGCGCAGAGTGTCAATCATTTGAAATTGTCTTGTCATGATTTCCTCTTAGTGTTTTTCCGTTCCATTCGGGAACGACTTGTTCTCTCGCTTGTTGCCGGTGATCACTTCAATGACGTAGGGGGGAGGGGGCGAAGGCGGAGTTACAGACTTCTTTCCGCCTCCCGTGGCGGGATGCTTGATAGTCAGTTTCGGCCCACTTGCGGTGAATAATTCAGCTTGCTGAATGGTCGCAGGGTCGTTCTTTTTGCTGTCCACTGTATTCCGCAACGCCAGTTGAATTTTCCCGTCGTTCGCGGCCATGGTGAGCTTGGTGGCATCGTCAGGCGAGACCAGCAGGGTAATGACTGCAACCGTCTGCGGCTTACCTTCACGATCCTGCTGAACTTTCTGTCCGGCAGCCAACACGCGTACGTTCTCCAGAATCGTGCGGGTCAGATCGCCGGCCATGCTATTAGGGCCCATCGCGTGGCCCGTAACGAGGACATCAACCATCGTTCCCGGTATCACGAAACCTGCCACTCCAATCACTTCGTTTACACTAACGGACAGGGCGCGCATTCCCTCCGGAATGGTCGCCGACAGGCCCGCACCCGATTCCTTGGGCGCTAGTTTTCCTTCCAGAACCGGTTCGTTTTCCGCTAAGGGAGTGATGATCGCTCGGTTCGTGATGTCCTCAACGCGTGTGAACATTCCCGCCACCTGTTGATTCCCTGGCCACTGGATGGTCCGCGTATTCGAAGCGTCCAACCGCGTACCTAAGGGAAGGGGCAACGCCGCAACCACCAGCGGCTGTGTCGTTGTCGGCTGAACCACGGAGGCCTTTTGAAACTGCTTATAAACAAAGCTGCTGAGCAGGAACGCGATCACCAGCGCGATGACCAACCCGATCAGCAGGCGGTTCGTATTCATGAGTAGTTTCTCCCTGATTCACAAGACTGTCGGACGAACGGCACCGACCATTGTGTCCGTAGCTATACTTGTATCAAGATTTCCAGTGCGCCGCGCAAAAACATACGATGGTAGCGGCCGCAACGGCAACACCGAAGGGCAACTTTAACAGGCGCGGATTGTCCAGTGAGATCTGTGGGTTCTTCTTCAATCCAAATGCGAAAAATCCTTTTACCAGTATCCACATGTTACGAAATGTCTCCATGACACGGCCCGTGCGGTATATCTGAACCACCGCCATAATTCCGGAAGCGACAATACTGCCGAACAGCACAAACAAGAAAAGCACAGGTCCCAAAAACGCGCCGACCGCTGCCATCAGCTTCCAATCCCCCGCGCCCAATGCGCGCAGCAAAACTAGGGGCAACAACAAAATCAGCGCCAGGCCTGCTCCTTTGAGCGAGAACAGCGCGCCTTGCCAGCCTCTTAGCAAGGCATGCACTGCAATACCCACAAGCAGGCTTGGCACCGTTAACCAATTCGGAATACGACGTGAACGCCAATCCAACAGAGCCGCGGAGATGGTCAATGTTAAAGAAAGAGTCCAGATGATTTGCGCTCCGTGCATCGGTTCCTTTGATCTCCGAAAGGGTTGAGCCGGTCAGCTTAGCCCGTTTGTCCTGCGGTACTACGTCAGGTTGGTGACTGCCTCGGAGAACACGCCGTTAATCGCGGTAGCCAGCGCACCCAGTGAAGCCACTGCTGCCAAGGAGAGTAGAACCAACAGTAGCGCGTATTCTGTTAGGTCCTGACCTTCCTCTTCCTTCCACAAACGTAAGAAAACGTTTTTCATTTTTCCATTCCTCCAAAATGAATTTTTCAGCCCTAGCTTGAAAAAGCAGCCGCCTGGCTTCTTTTCCGCGGCGGCTGCCATTTCATTCGTGCCTACAGAATCGTTTCGCTGCAGGTGACGCTTACGTGAGGTTGGTAACTGCCTTCGAGAATACGCCGTTGATCGCAGTCGCCAGCGCGCCCAAGGAGGCCACCGCAGCCAAGGAGAGCAGAACGAGCAACAACGCGTACTCGGTCAAGTCCTGGCCTTCCTCTTCCTTCCACATACGAATCATCAGGTTCTTCATTTTTTGTTTCCTCTCAGTCGAGTGTGAATTCTTAGCGGCGCAGGGAGGTACCGCTTTGAGCCTATATAGAGCATCTCAAGCGCCAATCATCGAGTCTGGCTAGTCCGACGTAACTGTATCATTCTAAGCTACTTACTTCAGACAAAACGCCCAGAAGGGCCTTGGCCCAACTCTCGGTCTCCGATTGATGACGCCGAAACAGGATCATGCAAAATAATTGGTGACGGCGGCGGATCCCACAACAGAAACAACCCTGCGACGGGGAATACAAGCAGATAAAAACGGGTGTTGGCGAAGAGTAGGACGGTCGGGCATACGAGCGCCAAGCAGGCGATCAACACTGATATTCGACTTCGCCTCAGCCCAAGGTCTGTGATATTCCCGGCCAGAATCCAACCCGCGGGCAGCAGCAATAGACTGCTGTCCGCAATCACCTGGTGATAGCTGACAAGAAGTGCGGCCAGCAGAGCTCCAGGCAGCGAGGGCCGCTTCAATGCCTCCCAGGCCATGACCATCGCCGAGAAAATCAGGGTTATCCAGTGACCCGCGAAAACGGATCCGCCAGTCAGCATGTAGGTCAGTCCTCTTATGTTGGGCATGCCGTCGGGATGCACTCCGTATAAAACGCCGTTGCTCGAGGAATATCGGGCACTGACTTCGAGCACCGAGTGCACAAACTGTGCCGACCCCGATAAACCGGCGATCCAGATCGAGATGGCTAGTACGACTGCGCCGGAAAGAAAGAAGCCGCGAAGTAGTCTCCAACGCCT
>Ga0137359_10004188_pt1 | contig 11798 bp, 12 predicted proteins | sample Mad1_40_16metaG_FD_108281 | JGI IMG/M metagenome (GOLD analysis project Ga0137359, IMG submission 108281) | Vadose zone soil microbial communities from Angelo Coast Range Reserve, California, USA - Mad1_40_16 metaG | ecosystem: Environmental > Terrestrial > Soil > Vadose zone | place: USA... | reverse complement strand
AGGCGGCCGTTCTGGAGAATTTCTACCGCGGCGCCGGCGGCAGTTCCTGGCTGAATAGCGTCACCCAGTATTGCCAGGGCGTGCCCAGCGGCACCGTCAGCTGTGGCAGTTCCGGGCAGCACGCCGGGAATCAAACCGGCATTTTTGCCGCAGTCTGGGCGGACAACGCAAGCTCTGCGCCGTCGAAGCCACGCCAGTCGCAGATTGCCGCCGAGGCCGTGCGCGCCGCGGCACACTTCGGCAATACCACCGCTGCCAAAAACGCCAGCGTGCAGTACGTGATCGCCACCTCCACGGGGCACAGCTCGAACGGATTTAAGACGCAGTATTGCGCCTACCACAGCGCCACTAGCTCAAGCTACGGCAATGTCGCGTACACCAATCTGCCGTACATCACCGACGCTGGCGCGAGCTGCGGTGCCAACTTCAACGGACTCGGCCCCAAGGCCGGCATCACGATTGTTTCCGGCCACGAAATGGCCGAGAGTATCACCGACCAGTTCCCCAACGGAGGCTGGCTGGACTCCGGCGGCGCAGAGAACGGCGACAAGTGCGCCTGGATCTCCTCAGGCCAGGGTGCTTCGGCGGACATCAGTCTCTCCACCGGCACGTTCGCAGTGCAGTCTTTGTGGAGCAATGCCTTCAACAGCGGTTCCGGCGGCTGCGTCCTAACCTATCCGTGACCTATCGGACTGAAGGAACCTCCTGATCCGGTGGTGAAACCAGTTCGAAAGAAAAGCCACGACGCCGGCGGTGCCCGACGCATCGCCAGCATTTTTGTTTCATGATCGCCGGGGCCGAATCGCCGAATGTGGCAGCGGCCCGCGGTTTACCTTGCAACGATTGTCGAAACTCCCAGAGTCAGGCAAAGTTGCTATGTTGCTTCGGCTGGACGCGGCTGGCATACTCTCGCTTCCCCGTTTTTCAAGAGGCCGCTGCCATGAAACGTGAAGTCCACCGCTGGTATTCGCACCGCCTGGGGCTGGAACTCAGCGTGATTGTCTACGGCCACTATGGTTCACCGCTGATTGGCTTTCCCACCAGCGCCGGAGACGAATGGGAACTCGAAGGCCAATCCATGATCGGAGCACTCGCCGACTTCATCGACGGCGGCAAGCTCAAATTCTTCAGCGTCAATTCCATCAACGGTATGAGCTTTTACAACAAAAGCGCGCACCCGTTTCATCGCAGCTACGTGCAGTCCATGTTCGATTCGTATTTACGGGAAGAGGTCGTGCCGTTCATCTGGGACAACTGCCAGTCGCCCGGAATTGGAATCTCCACCATGGGCGCCTCTTTTGGCGGCTATCACGCCGCAAACTCACTGTTTAAACATCCTGACGTCATCAAGCGCTGCTTCGCCATGTCCGGCGTCTACGACCTGAAAAATTTCATGGACGGCAGGTTCGACGACAACTTCTATTTCAACAATCCCGTGGACTATATTTCGAATCTGTCCGATCCCTGGCTCTACCAACAGCTTTCCACCTGTGACATCCATCTCAGCACCGGCACCGGTCAATGGGAAAATTCCGGCCCCACCTATCATTTCTCCGGAATTCTGGCTGGAAAGGGAATTCGCCATTCGCTAGACAATTGGGGCCCGATGGGCGGCCACGACTGGCCGTACTGGAAGCACCAGATGCGGGAGTACGTTTCACATCTTTTCTAAAGCATCATCTTCTGAACATCGTCGCATGCGGCATGATCGCCAGTCCTATCCTGGTCCATTTTGCGTCATGGGCGTCGGGTAGGGGAGTGAAACATTCCACTTTTTCTTTCGCGTAAATCTGCCGATCAACCACCGCGCCAGGATGGAAGTCGCAAAGAAGCACAACGCGCCGCACAAGACACTAACGGGGATCAGCCAGTTCCCGAGCAGTTCGCGGACAGGTCCGTCCGTCGCGCCTAGTGTGCCAAGCACCACAAAGGAATTCGGGGGCCGCACCGAGATTCCGTAAATTTCTGTCCCAACGAGACGCCCGTTCCAGTAACCGAGGCTGAGTGTGTGCTGCGGTGCGGCCCACAGTCCGATGCGCGCCGGAAACACTGGCTTCAGCAACGCGCAAGAAAGAAAAACCACGGCGCAACCGTATCCGGCCACAGTGAAGAGGAACGCCACCAGTCCTGCAATACTATTCAAGCCCCAGCGCAGAGTCGCGCGCAACAGCACCCACGGTCGGAATACCCATGACGCCTTATCGCTCGTGGCTTCGCGAAGCATCGCCTGCGTTCGGTATTCCTCAGCCAGTTCTTTCGGGTCGCCAACGGCTCGCAATATTTTCGCCATGATCTCTGGCGTAACTTGTGGCTCGGCCCCAACTCGCTCCAGGATATGGGCCCGCATTTCGCGCACGAGTTCGTCTTTTTCCGGCGCAGGCACCTTATGCAGCTCTTTCCAGAGGCGCTCGCAGTATTCGTCGATCGATTCGATCACGTCAAGATTGGGCATTGAGTTTCTCCTCGCGGCCTGTCACCGGATCCAGCACAGCGCCGAGATCCGCAGAAAATTCCCTCCAGAATCGGACCATCGCCCGAAGCCGTTTCTTGCCGGATTCCGTCAACCAGTAGTATTTGCGCGGATGGCCGGTTCCGGCATCCACCCACTCCGATTCAACCAGCCCATCGTTCTTCAAGCGGCCCAATATTAGGTAGAGCGTGCCTTCGGCCAGCGCGAGACTCGACTTCCCGTCCAGCGTGCGGATAATCTCCAGCCCGTACTGCTTGCTTGTCCAGAGACTGGCAAGAATAGCCATCTCTAAGGAGCCTTTACGAAGCTGAGCTTCCCAGCGCTCCGGTGGGCGGCCATCCAAATCGCTAGAATACTCTGTCATGCAATGTATACTGCAATGCTTTGCCGTACGTGTCAAGCGCTTTCTTTGATCTATTCCTAGGGGAACTTGCTGGTTGCGAGAGCTCAGGCCAAACCGAGGTAGTCTAACTGGTAGTGGCCCTTGGAAATGATCTGGTCGGCGTCGATCCACACGTCGCAATTGCGCGTCAGCACATCCACGTGAGTCTTCGACTTCCAGTCCGCGTGGGTCTGGCTGCCATAGGGGTCGCCGAAAGCGATGTGCACTCCGGGAAATTTTTCGTCTTGCAACAAAATTCCAATCATTTCCGATAATCCAAGATTCGTGCCGAACGCCAGTTCTCCAACGCGGTCGCTGTTTTCATCGGTGTGGCAATATTCCCAAAACTCTTTTTCCAAATCCTTGCGCGCGCATTCCACGCGCACCAGCCGTCCGCCCGCAATCGTCAATTTCATTGGAGTTGACTCTAAATCGCCGTACTTTCCATTGAAATAATCGCCGGCGGTTGCGTCGCACACAAACGTTCCATCCACACTTGCTGGCGTAGTAAAAACTTCGCCCGCCGGCAGATTCGACCAGTACCGCGGACTGATCAGCCCGCTGGTCTTTACCCAGTCCAGCTTGCGATCGAAGTGCGCCGCAAATTTCGTTCCCGCGTCGGTGACCACTGTCAGCGTCTCCGCTCGCAACATTCTTTCCCGCAGCTTGTCGCTCAACCGGTCCACTAGCTTGTAGTCGGTGCGCATGCCCTGCTGCATGATCTGTGGCGTGACTCCAACCATGTGCGCGTAGCGGATTCTCCGCCGCTCCACCACCCGCACTATCGCCATTCGTGCGGTCAACTCTCCCGGCTGCGGGTTCATAGCCAGGATTCCAACGTCTGCTTTTTCCAAAGCGTCCAGCACCGGCTGCGGCGCTTCCAACATCGGCCGCGGGCCAAAATCTTCCAGCAGCAATGCCGTCGTCGTCGCGTGAACATGCTCCAGCGCTGCCGCCAGACTTGCCGCCACCGCCCCGCTAGTTTTATCTGCAATCAACGCCACATGCTCGCCCGGCTGCACCGCGAGACAGGTTTCCACGGCGTTCTTCGCGCCCGGCATCAGTTCTGGTTGTGATTTTCCGAAGTTCATTACAATTATTTTACAGTGGGATCATTGAATTTTGTAGTCGGGCCGCAAAGTTATTTCCCACCCATCAATTCCGCTCATGTACCCGAAACGCCGGAATTTGCCCGCCGCCACTGGTCACATTCGCCAAGCCGGTCGCACTTAGACGCGTCAGGAATCCGCACACTTTTCCGCGGAAAAGATACGGCGCAAAATCCACCAGCATGTCGCGAAACTCCACTTTGCCGTCCGGTTGAATCCACGGAAAAACTTCCCGCCGGATCGCAATCCGTTCCTGCACGATCCAGCAGCCCTGCGACGGCGCCATGGCATTCTCGATTGCGGAGTCCCAGGCCGATTCGCTGCATTCCCATCCCAGCGTCACCCCGGTTCCGCCGTACTCGTCACTCGGCTTCAGCACCAGGTTGGTCCGTTCACCCCGCAAAAACGCCAGCAACTCCACCGGCGTTCCGTAGTGCGAAGTCCGCACATCCGCCACCACCCGGGTCCACGGCACGTGTTTGCGAATCAGCTCGCGCTCACCAAACGAAAACATCCCGTCGTTTCGTTCGTCGGTCAGTACCGCAAAAAACGCCTTCACATGCGGAATCTTGCAGCGAAATTGATTGGCCATGCACACCACATTGGCGGCCACCGCGTCCACTAGCGCTTTGCACTCCACCGGCCGCGCCACAATGTCGTTCATCAACACTCGCCGATAGATCAGATCAATCTGTTTGCCGTTTGCGAACAGGTGCTTTCCGTCAAACACCAGGTCCCGCGGGTCGGCCAGCTCCACCGGCACGCCCATCCTTTCAAACTGTTCCTTTAATATTTCAAATTCGCTCCAGGTCGGCACTTCCCGCCAATCCGTAATTAGCATTTGCGGACGCTTGCTGGTGCCTCCCCAGTCCAGGTAACTCATCACCAGCGCGTCGAGCAGCTTGGCGCTCAGCGGATAGCTGTGGGTCTCGTACTTTTTCGCGAATTCCTTCATCACCGGCAGTCCGCGGAAAATTTCGGCCAGCGTCTCCGTGTACCCCGCACCCGCCGGAGACTCCCCGTTGTACTCCGCGAACTTCAGCGAATCCGGTAGCAAGAACGCATCTAGCCGCGAAGCAGTGCTGACCGGCCCGGCATTTTTTCCCAGCCGCACCAGCCGCATCTCTTCTTCACGAAGATGGAATTGGCCCAGCAGTTCCTTATCGTTTATCGCCGCGTTGGCCACCCGCTCGCCAAACTCGGCCATAGTCTCCGCAACATCGCGCACTCGTTCCTCATCGTGCGCCGAAAGAAAAAACGGCCGCAAAAATGGGCAATGTACCCGGCTGCCGAACGTCAAATGCGCGTCGCGGAGCTTTCCATAAAACTTTTCCGTGAATTTTGGCGAACTGCGCAGCTCCGCCTTCAACAGCTGATCCCACTGTTCCGCGGCTGCGGTCGATAGCGGACTCAACGGGGAAGTCGGCGCTGCACCCATACTCATTTTGTTTTCGCCCCGCCACTTGTTGTTCCGTGAGTTGTTCCGTAAGTTGTTCCACCGCTTGCTCCGCCCGTCGAATGTCCGGTTGAAGGTGTCGCCGGACTGCGGCTCGCCGTCTGCGCCGCCGCTCGTGGCGCGCCCGTAAATCCCGCCGCCGAGCCTACTCCTAGCATCTCTTCCCATCGCGGCCACGGATGCGACGCCACTCCGTGCAACGCGCGATCAATCACCAGCCGTGCCATCTTTTCCACCACCATGTCGAAATAAAATTCGCTAATTCGGTCGCGCTCAAAATCCGGCGCCGGATTCAAAAAGTCGATGGCGTACGGCACATCCCCGGCAATCGCAAACTCAATCGTATTCATCTCGTAGCCCAGCAATTGATTAATGGTCTGCGCATCTTTCACCACCCGCGCGCCCAGTGCAGGCGACAAGTATTCGTGCTCCACCAGGTACTTGCGCTCCTTCGGGTCGTAGTGCACCGGCACAATGTCCGATTTTCCAAACGTGAAGCACCGTACATACTTGTCAAAGTTCACGAACTCCTGCAGCGTCATGCAATACGGCGAAGTTTTGTCGTACGCCTCCAGAAGTTCTTTCGTATCATTCACTTTATAGACGTGTTTCCAGCCGCCGCCGGAAAACGGTTTCAAGATCGCCGGCCGCCCCACGAAATCCAGTAATCCGTCCCAGTCGATCGGATACTCCAGGTTGCGCAGCGATTCCCCGGTAATATCCACGTTTGCGGGATAACCCTTTTGCGGCAGCAGCACCGTCTTCGGAATGGCAATCCCCAGCTTGGCAGCCACCGAATAATTGAAAAATTTATCGTCCGCCGTCCACCAGAACGGATTGTTAATAACGTAGGTGCCTTCCATCGCCGCATGTTTCAAATATCCGCGGTAATATTCCACTTCGTGCGAAATCCGGTCCACGATCACGCTGTAGCGCGGCTTCTCGCCCATCTTCGTCCCGCCCAGCTTCACAAACTCCGCCGCCACGCCGTCCTTCGCGCCCAGCTGATTCACCATCGAAATAAACGCCGGCGGAAACGAATACTCCCTCCCGCAAAGCAATCCAACAATTTTCATAAGTCACGCTCCAACGAATTCTCTGTGCCTCTCTGTCTCTGTGGCAAATCCTCTCCCGCCTTTTCCTACCTCACCGCTCGCGCCGACGACGGCCTCGGATCGGCCACTCCTGCCCGCGTCTCCGCCACCACGTGTTGCACCACCGCCTTCAAATCGCCGGTTTCTTGAAACACTTTCAATTGACGTTCCGCGCTGGTCCCTTCCCGCAACATCGTCTCCACGTACTGCACCGCGCTGCGGCTGCCCAGATCGTCCACCACGTCATCCACCAGTTCCAGCAACTCCGGTATCAGCACCTTCATCGGCACTTCCTGTTCTTTGCCGAAGTCGATCATCTTTCCTTCAATTCCATATCGAGCCGCGCGCCACTTGTTCTCCTCAATCAGTGCTTTCCGGTAGATTCGCCAGCTCTGGTTGCTGGTATACAGGCGATGCAGTTTCACCACAATCGCTTGGGTCAACGCGGCAATCGCGCACGCCTCCTCTATTTTGGTGGTCACGTCGCACATCCGGAACTCCAGCGTTCCAAACACCGGGTGCGGCCGCACGTCCCACCAGATCTTTTTCGGATTGTCGATGCAATGCAATTTCATCAGCAGGTTGGTGAAATTTTCGTACTCGCTCCACGACTCGAAATGTTCCGGAATCCCGGTCCGCGGGAATCTGCGGAATACCGTGGTTCGAAACGATTTCAGTCCGGTGTTTCGGCCCATCCAGAACGGCGAACTGGTCGACAGCGCCAGCAAATGCGGCAAAAAGTACCGCACCATGTTCATCATGTCGATGGTGGTCTGCTTGTCGGGCATGGCCACATGGATGTGCATCCCGAAAATCAGCAGCGATCGCGCCAACTGCTGCAGCTCTTCCACAATGTGTTCGTAACGCTCGCCGGGAGAAATCACCTGGTCGATCCAGCTGGAAAATGGATGGGTACCCGCTGCCGCCACTTGCAGTCCCGCGCGTTCCGCGGCGGCAATTAACTCGCCGCGCGTCCGCTGCATCTCCACCCGCAGTTCGCCGACGTTTCCGCAGATCTGCGTCCCAGTCTCCACGATCGACTGGTGCATCTCATGTTTCACCTGGTCCTGGATCGCCGGAGAAATCTCGTTCACCAGTTGCATCACGTGCGAACGCAGCTCGCAGGTCTGGGGATCAATGATCTGGAATTCTTCCTCTACGCCGATGGTGAAGCGGTGAGCCATGGCTGGCCCTCCGGATCTGTCAACCGCTCTGCGGTTGCCTTGAATAAGGCTTCGCTGGGGACTTCGCCCGTATCATACCCCATCTTCCGGCGCTCCCCGAGTCCATCAAGTCTTTTTCCGACGCGGTTGTGGCGGCCTGCCGGAATTATCCCGACCTGGCCGGGAGGCCGGTTCTCTCGCTGCTCGGGCCGCCCATGTGATTCTCATAAAACGAGATTTACTCCCTCCGTTTTCATGGCTATAATAGCCATATCAGAAGGGAACTCCATGCGCACCGTAAACGTCGCCGAACTGAAAAATAGCCTCAGCAAATATCTCACCTTCGCCAAGGCCGGCGAAGAAGTGGTCATCCGCGAACGCAACCTCCCGGTCGCCAAGCTGATTCCATTTACAGCCGGTGACGCCGAAGATCAAGAGTTGCTGCTGGTCGCGGCAGGCAAGCTCCGTCTTCCCGCTGTCCGCCTGGACCTCCGTCAACTTTCTAGGATCCGGACCGGCACTCTCAAGGGCAACAAAGCGGTTCACGCACTGCTCGCAGACCGTGAAGAGTCGTGAGCAAAACCACTGCCTTCTGGGACGCCAGCGCTCTCGTTCCGCTGTGCGTTCACGAGTCTTCTAGTCGTCAGGCGCAATCTTTTCTGCGCCGGTTCGCTCCGGTCGTCTGGTGGGGAAGTCCAGTGGAAGTCGCCAGCGCGATCTTTCGCCTGAGCCGTGCCGGCGAACTCACCGCTGCCGGAATGCAGGGTGCGCTGGCACGCCTGCGCTTACTTAGCCAGGGCTGGCGCGAAATCCTGCCCAATCACCAGCTTCGCGATACTGCGATTCGCAGCCTGGAAACTCATTCCCTTCGCGCGGCGGACAGCCTGCAACTCGCGGCATCTCTGGTTTGGTGTGACCACCGCCCAGCGCGTCGCCACTTTATCTGTGCCGATCAGCGCCTTACCCTTGCTGCGAAGTCCGCTGGTTTCACGCTAATGCAACTTTCCATTACAGCTCAATGACGCCCCCGCGCGGCCAAAAAGTAGTCGAAAAATCACAACAAAAAAAAAGGCGCCTGAATGTCAGGCGCCCTTTTAGCCGATCCGAATAAAATTCCGTTAAGCGTTACTTCGCCGTGCCCTTCGCTGAGTAGCGCACTCCATGCCCCAAAGAATCGCCCGATCGATCTGCCTACGCCGCGCCCATCGCCCGCCGCTGCTGAAAACATTCCCGGCAGAATACCGGGCGGCCCTGCGTCGGCCGGAACGGCACCGTAGTCTCTTTCCCGCACTGCGAACAACTGGTCTTGGTTTCCGAGCGCATCGGGCTGGCATTGCCGCCTGCCGAATTTTCCGCGCGCTTGGCTTTGCAGGCCTTGCACCGCTTGGGCTCGTTCTTGAAGCCCTTGTCGGCGAAGAACATCTGTTCGCCGCCGGTAAAAATAAACTCGGCGCCACACTCCGAGCACTTCAGAACCTTGTCATGGAATTCCATGGAAGCGTTCCCCCCTGAGACCCGAATCGCAAAGGGAACGCGCAGATCGCCGCGCGAAAGGTCGGACTCCGCCGCAAAACGCGGAATCCTGGGAACCGGCTGGGCTCCTGGGGCCTACGAGCGCATCTCTGCTAACCACAAACTTCCGTTCACCATCTGACCGGGGCCTGAATCACGGAGCGGGGCGCCAAGCTTTAGCCGAACCGGAAATTAATCCAGTTCGCGCCGCTGCTTTTTGCGCAAACGCTTCCGCGAAAGCGCTTCCTTCGCCCGGCGCTTCTCGCCGGGTTTCATGTAGAAACTATGCTTCTTGATTTCCTTGATGATGTCCTCCTGTTGCACCTTGCGCTTAAAACGCCGCAGGGCATTTTCCAGGGACTCACTCTCTTGAATAATGACTTCAGCCACTTAGTAATTCACCCCCAATCCGGTTAGGATTGGTCTTCTTTGGAAACCTGGCCCGCAAATCTGCCTTTGGTGCCGGCTTCCACCTCTTCCAGTATCGCATGGCAAATTGACCGGGCCTAATGCCGGTTCCTTCAATGCGCCAAGTTTTTAGCCGTTTGCACCCTAGACGAGGACTATCTATGGCCCACTTCATAATCAATTTATGCAATGGTGTCAAGCAATCTTTCTGAATCGCGCTGTCCGCGGTGGGTGCCCCGAGTTCCCGTTTTTGGTACCCGGGTCTTGGGTAATGGAAAGCGACTCGCGCGGGTGCCCCACACGTCGTTTTTACGTGTGGGGCTTATCTGTGGCGCGAGTAGCTCAGGCGGTCACCATCGAGTGCTCATTGTGGTAGTTGCTCGGCTCGAAATCTTCACCGAACAGAAACGCCCCGCCGCAGCCCGATTTGCTATGCTCGGCGCAGGCCCCCGATTCCCGCTGACCAAGGAGATCCATCATGAAAATGTTGCTGACCGTTGCCGCTGTTTTGCTGGTGCCCACTTGCAGCCTGGCACAAGGTTCCAAGTCTTGCGAAGAACTAAAGACTGAAATCGCCGCCAAACTGGACGCCAAAGGCGTAAAGGGATACACCCTGGAGATCGTGGACAAAGATAAGGACGCCGAAGGAAAAGTAGTCGGCACCTGCGACGGCGACACCAAGAAAATCGTCTACCGCAGGGGCGAAGCTGCCGCGACCGCAGCGCCGAAATAACCAAGCAAGCCTCAAATTTGGACACTTGGGAACAGGAATATTTCGACGCGTCTCCGATTTCATCGACTATCCTCGATCTGATTCGAATCCGCGTCCCGATTCCATGATCACACTCGTAAAGAATAGGGAAACTTCCCGCCTGTCCCCCTGATCCAGGTGCCATGAGGACACAGAAAATGGCCTCAATCAGGGTCGTCGGATATTTGCTCTTGGCGAGTGTGGTTTGGCTGGTGGTTGTGTACCCGAGCGCACATATGCGGGAGTTATACCAGTGGCACCACTACACAGTTGGTGTACAAGGACTGCAACCGGGGCTGGTTGACGCCTACATTAGAAAAGCGACTTTGCTCGCCATAATGTCTTCCTTGATATCGCCAATTTTGCTGTGGTTGATCGAGGGGATTGTTGCAAGGACGATCAAGACGAACTTCAGCGAATCTCTGCTGATCGGTCCCATTCTCGGCGGTGTTTCTAGCACTGCGCTTTACTCTAAACTAAATTCCTCGTTTCAGGCGATCACCAACCTTCCACTCGAGGATGGAACCATATTCTATTCCGGGCTGCTGGCGGGCCTACTCGCCGGCGAGTTGTGTCGAAGATATTATCGGTCCCGGCTGGGAAATCAGCCTTCCGCTACAGAACTGAGCCGACAGCTCCTCATATCCGCTTTAATGGTGTGGGCAGTGTTGCTCAAAATCTTAGAGTCGGCCTACCTTTCAACCTCGACTCCGGGGCGAGAGCCATTTGGTCTTCACATTTTCATGTTCGGGTCGGTGCTACTTTGGACGCCGCTGGCCTGTAAGGCATTGTGGAGGCTGCGACGTTTGTCTCTGCTTTGGAGTGTCATCTGGTGTATTGCGGCTGGCTTGGTCGGTCCGCTTCTAACGGGATTGGTTCTATACGTTCCGGTTATATTCCTTTTTTATGCCGGAATCAGTTCTTCAATTTATGGTGTCCTTTGGGGAGCGATCATGCTGCTCAAAGTGGCTCGAGAAGATAGCGTGCTTGTTGCAATCGCTCCTGGTCTCACTTGGGGCGTAATCGTGGGGACTCTGTTGTGGCGTTATAAGGGCCTCAGGTCGAGCCTCTATCCTTCGCTGCCGGACCCGGATTCTGGGTCCTAGGCGTATGAACGTTCCTGCATCAGTGCTGGCCGCCGCAATAGGCGAATTCCTTGGAAGCATCTTCTCGCTGCTTGTGTCGCTGGTGTTCTTATTGTCTGAAATTGATAGGTATCACGGGTCGAAGCAACTTGTGAGGATTTACGGACCGGCTTCCGCCTTCCATTTCTATAACCCTGCGTTCTATGTCGTCTACATTCTGCTTCCCCTGTTATTTGGCCTGTTGGGTATCGTTTGCGCGTTTGGACTATTTGGTTTGCGCGAGTGGGCTCGTAAGGGAACGCTCTTTCTCGCCACGGTTCCAGTCCTGGTGTGTGTGTTGTCGGTACTTTTCCATCCGAGCGGGCTTT
>Ga0137359_10004186_pt1 | contig 11802 bp, 12 predicted proteins | sample Mad1_40_16metaG_FD_108281 | JGI IMG/M metagenome (GOLD analysis project Ga0137359, IMG submission 108281) | Vadose zone soil microbial communities from Angelo Coast Range Reserve, California, USA - Mad1_40_16 metaG | ecosystem: Environmental > Terrestrial > Soil > Vadose zone | place: USA... | reverse complement strand
AGCAAAGCGCCGTGAATCTTCGGATGCAGGGTTTTGATCCGGCCGTCCATCATCTCCGGAAAGCCGGTCACGTCCGAAACGTCGCGCACTTCGATCCCGGCTTCGCGGAGAGTTTTCGCTGTCCCGCCGGTGCTAATGATTTCCACGCCGAACCGCTTTAGCTCGCGCGCAAAATCGACGATGCCGGTCTTGTCCGAGACACTAATCAAAGCGCGGCGAATCTTTACCAGTTGTAATTCGTTTTCGGTTGTCATATGCCTCGTCAGAACCACCTGCGGTAGCAGGTGGGTTCCCTTTGCCATCCCTAGTTGACTCAATGAGGAACCACCCGCTACCGCAGGTGGTTCTGACAAAGCTATTTCAGACTGTAGCTGCTCCTGAGTTGAGTTACCTTCAGCTTGCGATTTGAAACCGAAACAGCCGTCGGGTGGTGCCTCCCGTCACGTGATGCTGCGCTCGGATAAAAACAAATTACATATTGGCTGCGCAATTTAGCGTCGGTAGCGGCGACCACCGGGGCTAGAGCGACCTGAGTAATCGGATTGAGCGCTGATGCCGAAGTGCCGGCGACGAAGAATCTGCCCCCTGTTTTCTCCGCCAGATCACGAAACCCTTTGGCCGCGGGACGGGGAACCAGACGCCCATCGCTCGGAGTGAACAACGGCAATTCAATCACGTAGAAAGACACATTAGTTCGGTTCGCGGCCGCGATAACCTGTTGGGCGTTTGCCCGGCTGGCGGTATCAAGTCCATCGCTAATCAGAATCGCAATCCGCCGCTCTGGTGAATTCTCAGCTCGGCTCGCATAAGCCTGAATCGCAACTATTGCGGCGTCAAAGATCGCTGTTCGTTCGCTGAGGTTCATGGCAACGCCAAAGGCTGCCCGAGCGCTGTCCGTTTCCCTGGTGAAAGGCGCCACCAATTTCGCCTGTTGTCCGAAACGGATCACAGCCACGCTCGAGGCCGGGCCGAAGCGCGAAAATAATCCCAGGGCGGCGTCGCGCTGACGCGAGAGTTGCTCGCGCAGGCTGCCTGAATCGTCCAGCACAAAGGCCAACGCGATTCGTTCTGCCCCCGAAGCGAAGTAGTCAATTCTTGCGTCGCGGCCATCATCGGTCAGAAGGAAATCGGCCTGCTTCAAATCAGTTATGCGGCGACCGCGCGAATCAGTCACCGTCACGGATACCGCGACGAGATCGGTGCGTACAGAAATGACATCGATCGGTTCGGTCTCCTGGGCCTTAGCTAAAGATGATAAAAGCAGCAGACTGACAGGTATCGCCAAAAAGAGTGTGATTCGCGATCCGCGCCGTGTGTGCGGTGTTTGCAGGACCATGCTCGGGCGGGCTAGAAAAGAAAGCGCCCGAAGAGCAGGATGCTCAGGATTATCAGGACAGTGATGACGATGATCTTAACGAGACTCATAATCGCTCCTCGTTACCTTTTGAGGAAGGGTGATTTTATTGTGGTTCGCCCGAGACTGTCAATACGGGATTGCCGCCTTTTAGGCATGGCGTTCAGGGGGTCAGGAGTGCCCACTGGGAATCCAACCATTGCCGGCACGCTCAATGGAAGCCCGAAACTGGAAATAAACATTAAGGTTGAGCTTTCAACCTGATTGCGATAGTCCTCTTTCCGGCTCACCACGATCGCAAAGCGGGTCTGTGAGAGGAAGTTCATCGGCCGATCAATTGCACCGCGCCGGCGATGAATACTATTCCCGCAATTGCCGCTAGAGAAACCGTCAAACTCGGTGAACGCCGGTGAGCTTCGGGCAGTAGGTCGCTTGTGGCCGTGTAAAGGAAGAACCCGGAAGCGAATCCCAGAAAGATTGCCAGTGCAGCCGGCGGTGGCAAAACTGCCAACGCGAGCAGACCTCCAACGACCGGCGCAATTGCGTCCATAACCAGAAAGACGACATCCCTACGACGCACCTCTTCTCCATGAGTGACCAATAGAATAGTATTCAGACCATCACTCATGTCGTGTGCTATGACCGCCAACGCAACCAGCAAACCCGTTCGCCAGTTCACCAAAGAAGCCGCGCCAATCGCGGCTCCGTCAAGAGTGCTGTGAACGATTAGGCCGATTGAGCCCAGACGACCGACGTGTTGGTGAACTTCATTGGTGCAGTCACCTTCAGGGCAGGAGTGCAGGACAAGTAGCCGCTCGACCAAATAGAAGATAAGGAAGCCCGCCACAACGATGCCGAGGACGAATCGAAAGCTCCAGCCCTGCGCTGTGGCTACGGATAGAGACTCTGGCAGCAGATCGAAGAAGACCGCGCCCAGAAGGACGCCCGCGCCGAGTCCCATTAACAAATGAATCCGATGCCTTGCGACAATCGCGATGTAACCACCGACTAACGTTGAGCACATCGCAAGTAATGTAAAGAGAAGTGTCGACATTAGACGTCGCTAATCTTCGCTTGGATTCCAATATGGCCTACACTGCTCCGTTACGAAAGTGTAGGCCACTCTGTTCTGGGCGGGAATTCGTTTCGACCGCCGCCGTCTCCATTTCGAGCCCTAGCCTTTTTTACTCTATACGGCAACCGTCGACCTCTCACTAGTCAGGCTTACCCCCTAGTTCGAAGGTGAACTTGACGACTCCACCGAGGCGGTTCGTGGAAGACGTGAGGCCAATTGGGACGCCGAATAGAAGTTCGCCCCGCCTCGCAAAGCGCCAGACGTATGACGGTGTGAACGTTATCCGAGTCTCATCTCCGCCGTTCCAGCGATTGCTGCTCGTCGAAATTTCGCCGACCGCCCAACCGCTTCCGGCATGAAGCGACATCCCGCCGTTTGAAAAAAAGGAATGACGTTGCGATTCCTGGAAAGGGTCGAGGCGCCCGCGAGCAACGACGAATTCGAACCCGGTAGTAGAGAAGAGTTGGTACTTGCCCCGAAGCAGTTCGCGAGAGAGAAGCATCGAAGGACTAATGGTATACGCTCCTTCTCCGAGTCCGCGTCGAGGGTTGCCGGTGGGAAAACCTGCATCGAGCGCGATAGCAATATGTGTAAACTCGCCGCCTACGGTTGGCCACGTATACCGTGCGCCTATTTCGATGTCGCCTATCCCAGTTTTCGTCGAGCCGATTGCGTTAGACCTATTCACCACCTGCATTATTGTTGAGACTTGAAGTTCGTCTGATATACCCCACTCGATCTTTTGCGTCACCGACGCATGATGTGAAGCGTCCTTTCGGAAATACCACACACCAGTAGTCAGCATGGTCTCCTGTCGATCCTGTGGGACAATTGAATCGGCGTAGACCAACTCCAAAGGCTGGCGCTGCTCAAGCGATTTCTGCTGAGCATAAGCCGGATGTGTAATAAAGGCAGACTGTAACAATAGCATTAAACAGGCTCCAGTCTGGACGACAGTTCTGCCCAAGATCTTTAGCATAGATTTCAAAAAGACCGCCGCTCCCGTTCGCTTATGGACACGGCGGTCTCTCGTTATCGGTGTTCGCGCCCGTCGAGACTAGAAAGTCATGCCTGCCTGGATCTGGAACGTGCGCGGCGTTACGAAGTGTGTACCGCTAAAGGTTGAAAGGAAGTTATAAAGCGCCGACTTGTTTGCGATATTGATTGCCGTAAATCGCAAGGTCAGCTTCTTATGCTCGGTGCCGAGCAGATTGTCTGTACCGACACTGAAGTCGAAAAGATGACGTGGAGCAATGCGTGGCGGATTGGTGTCGTCGTTCTCAGTCCCATCAGCCGGAATGCGCACTCGTAAAGCACCGCGATTCGCCGAGGTACACGAGAGAATCGGCTGTGTCAGCGTGGCGAACGTGCTGCCGCAGAACAAACCGATTTGCGCTTGCTGATCCGGGGTGAAGTCCAGGGCCGAAGCAAAGTCCGGAACTGATCCAGCAACCAGACCACTATCGTAACGCCAGGTGAAGTTTACGTACGGCGCGACTTTCTTCCAGTGCTCAAACTGATATTGCACTTGTGTCGTTTGCTCAAGCTTCTGATCGTGATCTATTCGGAACACACCGCCCGGCAGATCGGAATTGAAGAACAACCCGCCAGTCTCGGGTGGAAAGAAACGTGCCCGTGTATGTCCGGCGACAATAAACGCCGACAGACCTTTGTAATTTGTCAGGTTGAGACGCAGGGAAGCGCCATCAACCTTCGACTTCTGCCATGAAATAGGAAAGGTGACGGACGTGTTAAAGAGCACGTTGAAATCGTAAGCGTTGTTGGTCCGCTTGATGAAGTAGTCCATATCCAAAAGCAGATGTTTACCGAGCGATTGCTGAAAACCCGCATTGACCTGTGTCCGTGCGCCTGGCCGCAACGGTAAATTACTAGTGTCGCCAAGAACGCCGTTGGCCAAGCCACCCGCGCCCGTTACGCTCGAAAGGATCAGGTTTTCATTGTAAGGACTTTCGAAGCTGCGCATGAACGACCCGCGCAGGACCGTGCCGGTACTCTTGATGTGATACGAGAGCCCAAGTCGCGGCTGCAAGAGGTTTCCCTTAGTAATCCCGTCGTAGTTGTCGAACCGAACACCCAATGACACCGCTGCCTGACCCAGAGTAAGGATGTCCTGAGCATAGAAAGCCTCCTGCTTGATGTCCGTGTGCCCGCGGAAGGTGAACTGTTGGCCGCCACGCGTCAGATCGAACGGCAGCAGGCCGGGAAGGAAGTCCGGGCTGGCCGGATCATTGAAATCAGGATCAGTGATGCCGAACTTGAAGGATTCGTTCAGGAATGTGTGTGAGAGTTGCACGCCGAACTTGGCGTTATGTCTTCCCTTTACATAAGACAAGTCCGCTTTCACGCCGACGTTGTTTAATCGCCGTGACTGGCTGAAGGTCATTGTTTGATCCGAGAACGGATTGGGGCTGGCGAAGTACTTGACGTTATCCAGACGGTAATACGGGTTAATCGAGAGCACAGTGGTCGCGCTGAAAATGTGAACATAGCCTGGCGCGAGGTTGAGGCTATGAACAACCTGTCGTTGATCCTGCCCGAGGGCCTGCTGATCAAATTGATTTGGCGTCTGGAAACTGTTGCGCGCGAAGAACAGATTCAGGTGAAACGTGTCTTTGGAGTTCGGGCTGTAATCGATTCGATCAAAAATGCTGCCTGCCGAGCCCTGGTCATGCAGGACGGTGAACTCGGGCGCATCAAGGAATCTACGCGACCGTTCGAAGTTGAACGTGATGAAGTTGCCGGCCTTTGCATTACCATAAGCCAGCGAAGCATCCTGGCCAATTGTACCGAACGTGCCATAGGTCGTGCTGAAGTCGCCCGTCGGTTTCTTCTGATTCAGACCTGACTTGGTAATTGCGTTCACGACCAGACTTGTTTTGTCGCCGTACTCGGCGGGCGTCGACCCGGTAATTATTTCCATCGATTGAATCGCGTTCGGCGGCAGTTGCGTCGAGAAGGCTTTGCTTTGTTGGTCAGAGACCGGTTGGTTATCGATCGAGTAGGATGTTTGCGCGTGATCCCCGAGCGGGTGAAAGAATCCATTGGAATCGGCCACAACGCCAGGCGCGGCGAGAGTCACCACATCACTTAACCCGGATCCCACCGACCTGACGGGAAGCCGGGTAATCAGTGATTGATCGACATCGGTGTGCGTGGTCGAGGTGTTCTCCAGGACCTCGGCGGTGTTCGAAGTAATGGTGACGGTTTCACTGGCGGTGCTTACAGAAAGTGGAATCTTGATGGTGATCGGCACTGACGTCCTGACTGTCAGGCTTTGCTGTTCCGACGAGAAGCCTGGAGCCGACGCTTTGATTTGGTAGTTATTGGGCGGAACATTGTTAAAACGAAAGGTGCCGTCTGCGTCCGTCGTGGCAGAGCGCGTATATCCGGTTACTGCGTTAGCAATCGTTACCGAAGCGTTTGGTACTACGGCGTTGTTGGGATCTGTGACGACACCGGTTACGGTGCCGGCGTTAAGCGCTTGTGCATTCACGCCAACTGACACCATTGAAATGGCGGAACAAGAAATTAGAAATGCGAACGAGATCTGAAAAATGCTTCTTCTCTGAGCCTTCATGACTGTCTCCTATAAGGTTTTGATTGCCAGCCGAAGCGCTCGGACTTATACCGCTCTTGGTGAACGGATGTCGCCGGCTTCGAACAATGCGCAGCTCGAGATTAAAAATGAGTGCGCACCCTATCAGCGAGCGGTGGCTTAGAGAATTGAAGGCGGAGCGCGGCCCTGGCCGGTGGACGCGAATTCAGATAGCCGAACGACGGCACTTGGCGGCGTCTTCAGACGACTTGTTTCAGTCGGCCCGACGCCGGGAGTATGGCCTATTTCGCTGGTGGAAAGGTTTTGGTGTAGCTGACATATCAAGCACTGGGCGCCAGTCTCCGATTTCGAAGAAGCGCCGCCGGTTTTGCTTGAACTGATGCTTGTTGAAATCGCTTCCGCGGCGATCGCCGCTGGCGAAGTGCTGGAAAGCGAGTCAACCGATTTAGCGCTGGAACCGTGATGGTGGGTAAATTCAACCGTGCTGCCCCAGGCAATCGCAGCCAGCAAAAGCATTGCCAGCATGCGGGCTCGTTTGACTGGGCTACGGAAGAACACTTGTGCTGTGGTACGGATCACGGTTCGTTAGTTTGATGCTAAACTAAACTCGTAGTGTAGTCACGCCTGAAAGGCATGTCAATCCAACTTTTCCAGAGTCTGAGGAGCGATTTGTCCGTAACTTCATTTCCGCACAACCATGTGTGGGCCCAAGCTTGTGAACCAATTGCTGCCGCTGATAATGTCTTAGGTTGGTTTCGCGTTTGTTTCCCGCTCAGACAAGAACCATCCACGAAATCACACGACACCGCACGAACAACTACCGCTCAATTGAAAGCCCGGTTCGGTCGACACTTCGTGACAGCGCTTAGCTGTGTCGCTGTGCTGATCTGCCTGACCTCGATAGCCGGTGCGCAGCAAGCTAGAGTTGAGATTCGAGTGCTTCCGAATTCGACCGGTCGGATCATCGTTGATGGCAGCTGTGCGCCGGCGACCGCGTGGTCATTTCGTGATACTTACGCCGGGGTATTGAATCTCGGCAGCAGAATCGAAGCGCTAAAATTGTTCGACGCCTCGGGCAGGGAAGTCGCCTACCGAAGCATTGCGCCCGGCCAATTCCAGGCAGCGACCCCGGCAACGAAGTTTCGTTATGAAGTCGGTCTCGCTCCGCCCGGGCGAGCCGCGGATGCCGCCAGGGTGTCGTGGTTGAACTCGGAGCGGGGCTTGTTAATGTTAAGGGATCTGTTGCCTTCATGGGTGTCGGGCACCCAGGCAAACGATAGTGTTGCAGAACACTTGACCGTGCGGCTCAGCCTCCCACAAGGTTGGAGCGCACATTCGAATGAGGCAGCGAATGTTGGCGGCGAATTCGAAATCGCTGATGCCGATCTCGCAGTGTTTGCCGCAGGCGATCATCTGCGGATCTCAACCACCACCACATCAGGAATGACGTTGAGTTTGGTGGCCGCCGGTCAGTGGGCCTTCACTGATAATGAAGCGCTCGAACTGGCGAGCAAAGTTCTTAAAGGCCATCGGGATGTATTCGGAGCCGCGCCGTCGCGGCAGGCGACCTTGATTCTATTTCCGTTCCCGCAAAGCGGAGCGCCGGACAAGTGGAGCGCCGAAACGCGCGGCCCTTCGGTAACGTTGTTAATTGGAAATCTACCGTCGAAGGTTGCCGCGCTGGCGCAGTTGAGTGTTCCCGTGACGCACGAGTTTCTTCATTTCTGGGTGCCGAATGGGTTGGCGCTGGCGGGCGACTACGATTGGTTCTACGAAGGGTTTACGGTCTACCAGGCTGCCCGAATTGCTGTGCGTCTGGATCTATTGACCTTTCAGGAGTTTTTGAATGCGATCAGCCGCGCCTACGATGGTTACACTCTCGGGCTCGATCGTGATCGCTGGTCACTGGTGGAGGCGTCAAAGAGAAGATGGACGACCGGAGAATCGTCCGTCTACTCCAAGAGCATGGTGGTCGCTTTTCTGTACGACCTGAATTTGCGCAGTCTTAGTCGTAATAAGCACTCGCTCGATGACGTGTATCGGAATATTTTCCGGGAATATCACAACAAGGAAGCGAGCACGCGCGGCGCGGGAGTTCAACAGGGGCAGGGAAGTGACGGCACTGAGGCCACTCTAAAGGCGCTTGGGTTTTATTCCGGGATGCAGGATTTTGGACGTACATTTGTAAGCAATGCCGCCGCGATTAATTTGCCGGAGCGGCTTGCCCCATTTGGATTGCGGGTAGAAACACTTGGTTTGCGAACGCGCATCACTGTGAGCGAGCCTCTGACTCGCCAGCAACGCGATTTGTTGCATGACTTGGGTTACAATGACTACGTTCGTTCACCGAACCGCAGAAAATCATCCTGAGTTCAAAACGGTCGCAAGAAGATCAGATTTCGCGGGCAATTATGGGATTTCGCAAAAGCATGAGAGATCAAAGACGACAGGCAATGCTCGGAATACCATCAGTGCTGCTGGCGGTCTTGCTCGTGGGCGGGTGCAGCACGCTGGCGAGTCGCAGCAATACTGGTGTGGTGGTTACGCGCAGCGCGCAGATTCGCAGTTCGACGGCGGTGGTGGCAGCTGACCTGCTGGAGGTTAACCGGGGCGACACTATTGATATCCTCGATTCAATCGACATCCCTGATCCCAGTGACAACAGTAAGAGAGAGCGTTGGTATCGAGTTCGAGCTCACGACGACTTGAGAACCGAAGGCTGGATCGAAGCGCGTAATATCATGCCGGACAAAGTGCTCGAGAATGCGCAGAAGCTGGCTGATGAAGACAAGGGGACGCCGGCCCAGGCGACCGGTCAGCTGCATGCGGGATCGAATCTTCGTCTGACGCCCGATCGCGGCAATAGCGAAAATATCATGATGCGGCTCGATAGTGGTTCCAGCTTCGAGATCATTGGATGGAAGCGCGTCCCGAAGCTTAAAGGATCTGATTCGACCGAAAGTGATACCGCGCCCAAGCCGGGCAGTGCAACCTCGGGAGCGAACAAGGGACCACAGGCGGACGAAGACAATCCCGAGGAGCAAGAGACAACTGAACTCTGGTACAAGGTACGTCTGTCGCCTTCAATTTCACCCGCGCCCGAGGGTTGGATTTACGGGAAGCAGGTCGAATTGATGGTTCCCAGCGACATCATCTATTACCGAACGGGCCGCGAGTTTGTGGCGTGGCGCCGGCTTGATGATGACAGTGCTGATGAAGGATCGGCGACTAAAACGAAGGACGTGGCAAAGGAATCCCGGCCCGGCAGTTGGGTGATCCTGGAGAGGAGTTCTTCGAAGGAGCCCCACAAACTCGATGAACCGGATTTCGATCGCATTTATGTGTTGGGTTACGAGAAGCACGATCAGGATCACTACACCGCATATCGCAGTCCGGACTTGGAAGGTTATTTGCCGTTGCGGATTGAGGGACGGGGATCAGAAAAGAGTTTCTCAGTGAGAGTGAAGGACGATAGCGGGAAGATGACCGAGGCAAAGTACGGTTTGTATCGCGATGACCGCGGAGTAATGCGCGTCTCGGCGCCGGGCGAGGTCAGGGGAAAGAAACGGAAGTGACCAAGCGATGCCCACTGTCTCGCGAATTGGACCTTATAGGTTCTTCTTCATAGGTTCTTCTTCTACGCGGGTGATCGCGACGAACCAGAACATGTCCATATTGAGCGCGACGATCAAGTTGCCAAGTTCTGGCTCGATCCGGTGAGATTGCAGCGCAGCGGTGGTTTTGGCAGTAGCGAGATCAATCGAGTCCAGAAGCTAGTCGAAGACAATAGAGAAGACTTGATTAGGAGTTGGAATGAGTACTTTAGTCGCTGAAGTCCGAGCCCAGAGTCTCGTCGTCACGGATGACAGCTTGATCGTCGATCTAAGCGACGGTCGCTCTATTACCGTGCCGCTGGCCTGGTATCCGCGGCTTATTCACGGCACGACCGAAGAGAGAAACAACTGGAGATGGATTGGAGACAGAGAGGGAATTCATTGGCCTGAGCTGGACGAAGACATTAGCGTTGAGAATCTACTCATCGGGCAGCCTTCAGGCGAGAGTCAGGACTCGTTTCGGCGGTGGTTGGAAAAGCGCCGGCATATAATGATTTAGTAATACTCAGCGAGTCATTCTCGGTTTTCAAACACAGCTTGGAAAAGTTCTTGAAAGATTAGACATGGAGACCGGCTTATTCCGGGAACTCGAACATCATCTCAAACAAGGCCGAGATCACGAGGCCTTGCAACTTGTTCACATCGAATTATCAAAAACTCCTAACGACTGGAACTCCCTCTACTTAGTTGCATGGGTTTATCGTAGTCTTGATCGCTATGCCGAAGCCGAGGAATATTACAAAAAATCACTTGCCGTTAAGTCTGATGCATATCCGACTCACTTGGGATTAGGAATCACTTACCAATTGATGGAAGACTAGGAAGCCTCACTACGTTCTTTGAAACAAGCAACACATCTAAATCCGCGCTACGTCGACGCGTATAATAGTTTGGGAATAAGTCTAGAAGGCCTTAATCGCCATAACGAGGCTTTCGACGCTTATAGTAAGGCTGCCACGATTCTGACCGAAGAGGCGTATTCACAAGTCGAGAAGGATGGTGGTGGTTGGCTGCTAGTCGAGCGGTCGGCGGAAGGCCATCAAGTCGGAGTATTTAACGCGGAGAGGCTGTCAAGGGTTCATGAATGGCTCCGTTCTACGAATTTGTTTTCTATTGTGAGAAACAACATGGGACGCTGTTTAGCAATGCTAGGGTACAGCAACGAGGCTAGGAAGATGTTTGAGGAAGCAATAGAGTTTACCCCGGATGGCGTGGAGTTCTACGCTCCTTATGAGGGCCTCGAAAAACTTGGCGAAGGCGATCTAGGCTGAACCCGATATTTAGCAAGGGAGTTCTGTGGAGAGATTCGATTCGATTCTGAGCGTATTAAAGCGCGCTTCGATTCTCGAAATATTCTTGATTTCGTTTGTGCTGCTGCCGTTTGTGTTTGAGGTCTGGCTGAGAATACTTAGGGACCTCGGAATACGAAGGGAAAATATAGAATTATCGCTTGGAGCGATCTGCCTGTTGTATCCCTTGTTTCTTGGCTTGATGCTCATTGATAGAAACCGCAAAAGAAGACGAGAGTTGGCTAGGGACCAAATAGTAAGCTATTTGCAGTCGAAGGGTTTTACAATGATGACTCTCTCTCGTGTACGCGAGTCAATTAACGCCGCATACAGCGATAGATTAGTCGAATCTGTTATTCAGCAGTTTCCAAAGCATGCGCTACGCCCGATTAAAAGGTGGAAAAGAAGGCGTAGCCCGCATCCCGCTAGAGCAGAACATAGAAGAAGAAGGCTAGTTCTGATGGACCTACCGGAAAAGAACATTGGCAACTATAAGCTGGCGTGCTCGTCTAAGCTGGGTCCTTGAAAAGCGCCGGCAATCCTCATGGTTGACCACATTGAAGTTAGCGCGGCAAAGGTTAGCTCCCGGAAGGTTAGGTCCCGCGCTTGACACTCGCGAAAGGTTCGGTTACTATCCACGATTGCTTAAGGCAAACCCAGGCTGTCCGTAGGGTAATCCCCACAAGACAAATTGGATTCGATCTTTGAAAACTAGATAGAGCGTGTCCGTCTCAAGACCTTTGAGAGTCAAAACGCGAACGATAAAGTTCGCGCAAAACTCGAAAGAGTCATTACAGAGACTGAATACGAAAGTAACCAGTAACTGATAATGTTCCAGAGAACAAATTCTTAACGAGAGTTTGATCCTGGCTCAGAATCAACGCTGGCGGCGT
>Ga0137359_10004183_pt1 | contig 11805 bp, 8 predicted proteins | sample Mad1_40_16metaG_FD_108281 | JGI IMG/M metagenome (GOLD analysis project Ga0137359, IMG submission 108281) | Vadose zone soil microbial communities from Angelo Coast Range Reserve, California, USA - Mad1_40_16 metaG | ecosystem: Environmental > Terrestrial > Soil > Vadose zone | place: USA... | reverse complement strand
GTTGAATCGGCGACGGCAACTACAAATGGCCCACCTAAGCACACTCCGCGACGCTGCTCTGGAAATCTTCGCTGACGCGTTGCGGGCCGTGGATGCTCGGGCCGCAACGCGACAGGCGGTGGTGATTCTTGAAAAAGACCTTTCTTTCTCTTCCCCTATTTACGTCGTGAGTATTGGTAAGGCCGCGCTGCAGATGGCACTGGGACTTAACGATGTCCTCGGCGAGAAAATCAGGCACGGAATAATTACTGCCCCACCGCAACTAACCGAACACTTGTTTGGCAGTCACTGGCAGATCTTCAATGGTGGCCATCCTCTGCCAAATGAGGCCAGCCTCGCCGCTGCTCAAGCTGTTTTCAACGTAATAAACCGAGCCAACGCGGAAGCGGCGCTCGTGATCTTCCTCGTTTCGGGAGGCGGGTCTGCCATGATTGAATGGCCTGTCAATGAGGAAATCACCCTCGTCGACCTTCGCACAGCGAATCGGGTGTTGGTCGAATGCGGCGCAAGCATCAACGAAATAAATGCCGTGCGCCGTGCGTTCTCCGCAGTGAAAGGCGGCGCACTGGCAAGGCGTGCACTCGAGGCAAGAACTATCACGTTCATTATTTCCGATACTAATCCGGGCGACGAAGCCAATGTGGCTTCCGGCCCGACTTTGTCACCTTCACGCAACAGTCCTGATCCCCTTGACGTCATTACGCACTATCGATTGGAAAACTCGCTTCCGCCACCGATTCTAGGCACGATACACGCGGGACAAGGAGCGATTCGTCAGCTACCAAAACAAGAATCGCATCCATACCACGTACTCCTTGATAACAGCACAGCAATCAAAGCCGCCGTACAAAAGGCACGCACAGTCGGATTCTTCACGGAGCTAGCCCAGGACATTTCTGAACAACCGATCGCCGAGGGCTGTGTTTTGCTGCTTTCACGCGTTACTAGTCTCTGGGAAAACTCAGAAACGAACACGAACGGAGTTTGTTTGATCTCAGGTGGAGAGTTTTCCTGCCCTGTTCGCGGTGCGGGTCGAGGTGGACGCAATCTGGAAACGGTTCTGCGTTGTGCCATTGAAATGGATCAAGAGAAACAAGGCCTCAGTCATCACACCGTTGTGCTTAGCGCAGGCACCGATGGTATTGATGGCAACAGCCCCGTTGCCGGAGCGATCGCTGATGACACCACGATTGCCCGTGCGCGGTCGTTCGGGTTAGAGGCTAGAACATTCCTCGATAGAAGCGATTCGTATAGTTTTCTTGCAGAGCTTGAAGATGCGATCAAAACAGGGCCCACAGGTACGAATGTGCGCGATATAAGAATAGTGCTTAGGAGTGGCACCAAGACCTGAATTCGGGTGGTGTTCCATTAACGTGTTGCTAAGAAACCTATGGTTTGAAGGCAATGAGGTCAGTATCACCTCGCGGTGGAGACTGTGTGAAAAGTCAGTCGAGTGAGGAAGGACACCAACATGATCGCAACTCAATACAGTACCGCGAGCGAAGCGACCGGATGCTGGCACTCAACCACTGTTTTAAAAGTTCTTGCTATGATCGAGTGCCGGCATCCGGTCGCTTCGCTCGCGGTACTGTATTGGGTGGCGACACCAATCGCATAATTCATGCTCAATCGCCAAGTTTCTACCCACCCGCTGGTAGCGGGTAAGCAACGGAGCACTACTTGAATTCGCCTTGTCTTGACTCTCCGCTGCGCAGGGCATATAAGAGTTTTCCGGCATCAGGCTATTGCCGGTTAGTCTTCATCAGTCGTCCGGTTCAACATTGGAGGTTTCGCAAATCATGTCAACACACCTGGATGCCGAAGAGAATATTTCTGCGCCACCAATGGAATGCGACCCTATGTCGTTCCATAAGTTGGTCGAGTGTCTGGAAAGTCAATCCACCCCACCAACGCTCGAACAGCTCAACATCTGGCTGGCGAACGCTCGTATTTCTCGTGAAGACTTGCGCGCCTACACCGGATTCAAAGAAGGCAATTACTGGCGCCACCGAGTCTTTCGCAATGACTCGGTAGAGATGCTGGTACTTTGCTGGCGACCCGGTCACAAAACTCCGATTCATGACCATAACGGCTCACACGGTGCGGTGAAAGTACATGAAGGCGTCCTCTGGGAAACAACTTTTGCATACGACAAAGATCGGGGACTCTGTTACCGAACCATGCGTGAGTGTCAGGCTGGCGAAATTACCGGAGCCGGCGTGCCTGACATTCATCAGTTGGGAAACCCTGAAGTTAGTGGACAGGATCTCATTACAATTCACATCTATGCACCACCACTCGGCGTTCTAAACACCTACAAAGTTGGTAGCCCTGTGATCGATCTCTACACGCCGGACGATTCAGAAGCCTGATGGCTCAGATCGAAATCGTCAAACTCGTCGCCCTTTCTGCGCTAATTCTGGTCTCCGCCTGCAATCGCCATTCGCCCGTTGCCAACCATAAAGAGTTAACGGTCGCAGCTGCTGCCGACCTTGCCCCCGCGTTTGAAGAGCTCGGGCGGGAGTTTCAAGCCACGCACCAGATCAAAGTCGTCTTTAGTTTTGGTTCGACCGGCTTACTCGCAAAGCAGATTGAGAACGGCGCGCCGATGGATCTTTTCGCGGCGGCCAATACGGATTACATCGACCAACTCGATAAACAGGGTCTAGTCGTATCTGATACGAGGACAATCTACGCGCGTGGACGGATAACATTGTGGACGCGAAAAGACAGTCCACAACGAATCGAAAAGATTTCGGATCTTACGCGCCCTGAAGTAAAGCGGATTGCGATCGCCAATCCAGATCACGCACCTTACGGCACGGCCGCGCGCGAGGCTTTGCAGCATGTCGGGGTTTGGGAAAACGTAAAGTCGAAACTGGTTTACGGAGAGAATATTCGCCAAACACTGCAGTATGCAGAAACGGGAAATGTAGAGGTTGCGATCGTCGCGCTATCGTTGAGCCTGCGGAGCGATGGGCAATGGTTTCTGATCCCCGAGGAACTACATAAGCCACTCGATCAAGCGCTTGCAGTTATCAAAGGGTCCAAAAACGAGAGAGAGGCTCGTGAGTTTGCCCAGTTCGTCATGGGCTCACAGGGCCGTGAAATTATGCGAAAGTATGGGTTTACATTACCGGGCGAGAGTGTCGTTCGATAGCTCTTCGTGACAAATAGATCTTTTACTGCGGAGCAAACCTCTCAACTTTCAACTCGCGGCCATCTGTCGTCACCGTAATAGTTCCACACTTGCCCGTAGTCATCACTTCAGCACCGCTTCCTTGCCAACGCTCAACTACTTCCTTGTGGGGGTGGCCAAATACTGAGGTTTGGCCCACAGAAATAATCGCCACGCTCGGCCGAGCTGCGAGTACGAATGCTTCAGTAGAGGAGGTTCTACTGCCGTGATGCGGCACCTTTACAATGTCAACTCGCAGATTCTCCGAGGCGCGAAGCATTGCATTCTCGGCGCCGGTTTCGATGTCGCCCGTGAGTAAGACTGCCCGCTGAGCGAATTGTAAGCGCAGAACGAGAGAATCGTTGTTTCGCGATGGCGCATCTGCGTTTTCAACTGCGGGAGGCCACAACACGCGGGCCTCGACACTGCCAAAACGCATGACATCTCCCGCTTGAATGACTTCAACAGGAGTTTTGGTCGCCTTGAGAGTGTGGGCAAACCTCGAGTACTCTGGATCATCACTGGGCATCCGCGCGACGAAAGCACTTCGTACTCTGAAATTCTGAGCGATGTCGTTTAACCCATCGATATGATCGGCATCGGCGTGGGTCGCCAGAATGTAGTCCACGTGGTCCAGCCCACGCCACCATAGGTATTCCGAAACCACAGCTTCACCGATGCTGCGTGTCTGCGATTCCTGTGGCTCGGTCGCCGTATCGTCCTTTGGAGTCTGAAGGAAACTCGGTCTGCCACCTCCATCCACGAGCAGGGTAGTTCCATCGGGCATGGTCACGAGTGCCGAATCGCCCTGGCCTACATCGAGAAAGTCGATATGCAGTTTTCCATCTGGCCGGCCGGAGCTCAAAGGATGCAAGAGCACCAGGGCCGACATTCCAATCTGCCCGCACAGAGCAAACAGCGTCCTGTTGGAAAGCTGGTCTCTCTTCCATGCTGAATGAGCAAGTGGATGCCAACGAGAGAGAACGATTACGAGCAGAATGAGGGGAAAATAGTAAAGACCGTAGATAATTGCGGACCAGCCACTGTATTCCGGTAGTCGTAGCGACGCGAGGCCAAGCTTCGCAAATGGATCGACGCTGTGAACCATCAGCCAATCGAGTCCGTTCGCGAGTCTGAAGAAGGGCGCGGCAATGACGGCAGTGATTTGGGAGATCAACAAGCCTACCAGCGCGGTAATGGCCATTGCCGCAAGCAACAAACTCACACCCACATTCAAAACGACTGAGGCCAAAGACAGCCGGTGAAAATAGACGATCTGGAATGGCAGCAATACCGTCTGAACACTCACCGAAACAACAACAGCTCCGAAGATGTATTGCATGCATTTCTGCAGATGATATCGCTCCAGTTGCGCAGCTAAGGGCGTCTTGAAAAGTCTGTAAGCGTGGGCCGACCGGTCCATCTCCGCCTGCCAACGGCGTTCGCTCCAATATAGAACTTCGCAAAAGATCTTTAGCCATCGGGCGCAGGCAGGCGGGTATGGGAACGCCCGCGTTGGGTGCCACGCTCCAATAACTGACAACGTCGATAACAGCGGCCAGGCAACGACTACGATGGCCAACACTGACATGAAAGTCAGTTGCAATGAAGGATCAAAGATTTCCTGAGGCTTCCAGATCAACAGGACGAGAGCGGCGCCTCCAAGAGCGTTGAGAGACGATGCGCGTCGGAAGACAACTGTGCCCAGGGTTACAAATGTAAACATCACCGCCGCTCTCACGACGGACGACTCAGCACCAACTGCGAGGGTATAGGACCAGAGCACGAGCGTAGAAAAAAGAAACTGGAAAGATTTCTTTTTTGTCAGTCGCCGAGAGACGAGAAAAATGACGCCGCCGATGAAGCTAATGTGTAGTCCGCTGATAACCAGGACATGAAAGGTTCCACCCGTACGAAATCTTTCGGCAGTGGAGCTGGTGAGGTTGTAACGGTTTCCCAATACTGCGGCATCAAGCACTCCTGCGGTTTCCGCCGAGAAATGCTGGTCTATCTGCCGCTGCAAACGGAGGCGCCAGTCGTATAGCCATGCTAAAGGCAGAAAGACGCGTTGATCTTGCAGTCGCTCGATCAGAAGTGGACTCTTTACAAATCCCGTCGCGTCGTAACCCTTCCGATCCAGGTACTCGGTTAAAGTCGAAACGCCCGGGTTACGATACTTGTCGCTGCGGTCGAGCGTGGTCATTACGCGAATGCGAGCCCCGTAATGTAGGTCAAGGTCCAGGTACTCGCGCTCGATCTCTGGTGTTTGAAATGAGGCGACTAGCGCGACCGTTCCCGAAGCTCTCAAGTCGTTGCCCTTGAAGCTCACGGTTTCAATTCTAAGCGGAAGGTAAACTCTGTCACGCGAATACTCGGATGGACCATCCAACACGCCCGTTAGTTCTACAGGATCGTTGGAACCGAAGAGTCCATCTGCAAGCAGCCGTTTGACGCGGCCGGCAGTGGAGCCGGTTTTTTCGAGTACAGCAAGCGATGCCCCAGCGAGAAACATAGCCAGCAGCAATGAGAGAGCTGCAAGTGCAAGTCTGTTTCGCAAGAGCGCGAGAAAGGTGACTACTGAAAACAGCGCAAGAGGTGAGAGTGAAAGCGCCAGGCTGGGCGCGAACCAGCTTGCTGTGAGTGTGCCGGCGATAAACGCGATCGCCAATTGGGCAAGCGGATGCTGCGTGAAACACGCTTGGTGAGGAAGTGTTTTCATTGGCCGTCGTGAGGAGAGTGAAGCTTAGCTAGCAGCCGAGCAAACGCGCGCACCATATTCCCATAGTTGTTCGAAGTCAAGTTCTTCGATAGTGGCGGTTGCCTTTGTCACTATCTCATTCACACCGAGGCGATACCACCGGGCTTTAGCCGCGTGGTATTTCAGTTTCGACCTAAAGAGGAAAACGGCAGAGATTCTTGGATACCACTGACTTTAGTCGCGTGGAGGGTTCAGTTTCTACCTAGCTCCTGCACCGTCGACGAAGGCCGAAACTGAAACTCCACGCGACTAAAGTCGGTGGTATCCAAAAAGATTACTAGACCCGCATCACGTCTAGGTTAAAGCTGAATCTCCACACGACTAAAGTCGGTGGTATCCAGAAAAGGCTGCAGCGCAGCAGCTCTAGGTTAAGGCTCAAGTACCACCGGCTGAAGCCCGGTGGTATTTGCGTTTTCACACAGCCTCTAAACTCGCGGTGTGAATGAGAGTAAGTCATAACTGATATTTGCATTCATGAGGAAGTGACTTCACTGCTCAAGTGGACCACGGTTTCGACGTGATGCGTTTGTGGAAACATATCAAATGCTGCTATTAAGTCGATGTCGTATCCACCAGCAAGGAGTTTCTTCAAATCGCGCGCGAGCGTGGCCGGATCACACGAGACGTAGGATATGCGCTTAGGATGCAGGTCCAAAATACTTTTGATCACTACAGATTCGGCGCCGGCACGTGGGGGATCGAGCAGAACAAAGTCGACTGAATCAAGCCTGCGAACATTTGCACGTAGCCACTCAGTGACTGTAGAGGTAATGATTTTAGCGTTTTCGAGCTGCGCTTGTTGTAAGTTTCGACGGGCGAAGCGCGACGCCACGGGGTTCGCTTCAATACCCAGAACTCGGCTGAACCGACGCGCGAGCGGAAGCGTGAACAGGCCTACACCGCAGTAAAGGTCCAAGGCAGTTTCACCAGTGACATTCGGGAGTGCTGTGGCTATCAGCGGCGCTAGCAGGTCCTGATTGATTTGAAAGAAGGCCTCCGCATTATAGCTGTAGACCTCGTCGAATACCTTCAGGCTTACCTCGCTCGTGCGAAAGTCAGCAAACTCGGGAGCGAGTGATACACCATCGTCTCCCACCACGACATCAATATGTTCCAACCCATCGAGAAGAGCGTCGCGCCTTGTTGCGCGAACTTGCTCCAGAGTCGTCTGTAAAACAGGCACCAGCACAGCGCAATCTGCCACATCACAAACACGACGCGAAGCACGCTCGTAGTAGCCAACGCTCTCCTGTTCCTTGTCAACCTGCCAGGTAGCGCGCGCGCGGTAGCGCCACTCTTTCGGCGAAGCATGAACAGCAATCTCGGGCGGGTTTTCCAAATGTGCGATGCGACGCAGACAGTCGCGTATGATCTCGGCTTTGGCCACAAGCTGGGCTTCGTAAGTCATTTGCTGAAAATCGCAGCCCCCGCAACGGCCGAAATAAGGGCATGGTGGCTCGACCCGCACTGGCGACGGCGTGACGATTTCTTTGATGGAAGCAAAACTCAAGTTGCCCTGGACGCGATCGATCGTGACACGTAATCGATCACCCGGCGCAGCGAGAGCCACAAAAATAGTCTTGCCATCAGCATGCGCAAGCCCGACGCCGCCCGGAAGAATGCGCTCGATCTCTACTTCAAGTGTCGTGCTGTTTTCGGTTTCCATTTTTATGACTGGCTACTATCAACTGCATGAAAACTTAGATACCACCGGGCTTCAGCCGCGCGGTGTTTCAGTTTCAACCTAGAGAGCAAAGCAGCAGAGATCCTTAGATACCATCGACTTTTAGTCGTGTGGAGGTTCAGTTTCTACCTAACTTTGCTGCATCGAAAGAAGGCCGAAACTGAACCGCCACACGACTAAAGTCGATGGTATCCAGAAAGATTACTAGACCCATTATCTCTAGGTTAAAGCTGAAGTACCACCGGCTGAAGCCGGTGGTTTCTGCGTTTTCACACAGTCTCAGAAGTTGGTGGCATTCAAGAACTCGGTTCGTACTCCCATAGGTTCGAACTGAACCATCCACCAACTTCGGTGGGTGGGATTTCTATCACTGAGCCGGATACGGATTTGGTGACCATTGCTGTGGAGGCGGCGGCGGTGCGTATTGCGGACTAACGCCTTCGAGCTCAAACTTGATCCCACCGATCATGCCTGCCGCGAGATTGTAAACCAGAGCTCCGATGGCGCCTCCAATAAACCCAAGAATCGCATAGAAGATGGGCACGCCAATCATGAAGAGTAGTCCCACGATTATCGAGGGAACCCCACCGGCAGCTGAACTATCTCCGCGCGCTCCAAAGGCGGATACAGCAGCGCCAAAGATCATGAAGAACAGTCCGTAAATCACACCCACAATTAATCCGACCACGAACATAACGAGGGATTGCATCTTCGCTACAGAAAATATCCCGAAGCGTCTAATCGTCATTTCAGCCATCACGTTTCTCCTTACGTTGTTGGAGTGGAACAACTCCTCCCCGCTTCGGCAGACCATGAAAAAGCGGTGAAAGGCACTGCACTCCAGGTTTAGAGATAAAACAAACTAAGACGCGGCACCGCAAACTGCTCCCGCAAACGTTTTAGCAAAAGATTATCCAGAGTTTGCTGATAGATCGCACGCTCCATCTGTTTACGATACGGTGCGAGTTGCTCCTTCACCTCCCCCTTGATCGAGTTGAGTTGATCCGCAGGTGTTGCTGAGAGCAGTGCATCGCTCAACATTCTTTCGAGACCGGTTAGAGAGTCTTCAAGCTTTCGTGCGTCAGGCGAGACGCTGTCCGTCATGTCGACCTTGATCTCATTGATTAGTGCAGCTGCACGAGAAAGAGCCTCGGAGAAATCGTCTTCACCATTTTGCCTTCTGGCCGTCGCTGCCTTTGTGAGAGCCAGGCAACTGCGTTCCAGGTGTTCTCCAATAGCGGTAGGCGAGAACGGACTTGACGGTTCAGTTTCAACAGTTTGTGCTTCGCCTTCGGGTGAAGCGCCAACTCGTGACTCCAGCCATTCCGCGTACTGCGCTTCGACTTCCTCCTGGCAATAGAGAAGAGACTTCACACTCCGTTTACGGGGCTTGGCCTCAAAGGAATCAAACGCTCTCTCGATTCCCCTCAAGATTATATGGAGCGGGATTCCCTGCTCCTTCCAAGTCTCCATTAGCGCCCAATCCATTGGGCTTAGAAAAAGATGTTTGCCGCGTCGTCTGACAAAAGCGTCCTCAATTTCTGTGTAATAGTTGAAGTAGTTCATTTCATTTTAGATTTGCGATCGCCGATTTGTGATTTGGTTGAGTTCCTTCAAATCGTGAATCACAAAATCTAAAATCGAGTGTCATCGTGTGCGTGAGTACACCAACCGCAGCCCTTCCAACGTCAACGTGTCATCGACCAATTCGATAAACTTCGACCCCGTAGCAATGAGTTGGGCCAGGCCACCGGTAGCAATCACGCGCGGCTTCGAACCAATCTCTTCGATCATTTTTTCCAACACTCCGTCCACCAATCCGGCATACCCATAGTAAAGTCCTGACTGCATGGCCTCGACGGTAGATGACCCAATTACTTTGTGCGGTCGCTTGATGTCGACTCGCGGAAGCTTCGCGGCACGCGCAAACAGCGCTTCAGAAGAGATCATAATCCCAGGAGTGATTGCGCCGCCCATGTATTCGCCCTTCGCATTAATCGCATTGAAAGTGGTGGCTGTCCCAAAATCAACGACTACGCACGGCGCACCGTATTTCGCAATGGCGGCCACGGCATCAACAATTCTGTCGGCGCCCACATCAGCTGCGGGCTCGTACAAGATGCGCAACCCCGTATCTGTCGCATGATCCACGAAAAGCGGTGTGATCTGAAAATAGACCTCCGCCATTCTCTTCACCGTGTAATTGAGGGGAGGCACCACCGAAGCGATCGCAATGGCATCGATAGCTTTGAAATCGAGCTGGGCAAGTTCAAACAAATTCCGCGCGTGCACACCATATTCGTCAACCGTCCGTGCAGGATTGGTAGTCAATCGCCAGTGCGCAATCAACTCGTCATCACGATAAACGCCCAAAGATGTGTTGCTATTGCCGACGTCAATTACCAGAAGCATAGACTAGTTCCTCGCTCATATCCCCAACTCCGGTCAAAAGCTGCTCGATAAAATCAGACGCCGTGGCAGCGCCGTTCTCTTGTTTAAGCCGATCGCTCACAGCTTTTGCTTTTTGAGCGTAAGCAGATTGACCCAGCAAAATACCCAACTCTTTAGTTACCCTGCCGGCAGCATACTTCTTCTGATAAAGCGTCCGGCTTGTGCCAAGGCGCCGGGCGTGGTCGGCGTTGTCTACCTGATCGAACGCGAACGGCACAATTAGTGTTGGCACACCCGCAAGTAAACCCTGGGAGGTCGTACCCACGCCACCGTGATGGACCACGGCACATGCGAGCGGCAGCAGCCACTGGTAGGGCGCATAGTCTATGGCGATAATATCGTCAGGCAAAATGTCGGGCATGTTTCGTTCATCCCCAACCAGAAGCACCGCACGTTTTCCGAGGCTCCGGGCCGCCACTATGCTCTCTGTAAAGAAATCGCGCGCAACCCATACGGCGGAGGACCCAAGCGTAAACACGAGCGGTGGCGAACCGGCGTCGAGAAAGTCAACGAGTTCGCGCGGCACTACTCCCTCGTGCCGACCGTCGTAGAAAGCAAATCCGGTAACATGGCTGTGCGCAGGCCAATCAGGCTGCGATCGGGCGAAGAGCGAAGAAAAAAGGGCCAGCACGAGCGTTGGAGAATGCTGAGCTTCAGAAAGAGGATTGCCTAAGTCAGCGAGTCCCAGCTCCTCTCGAAGAGCATCATACGACTCCGGACGGTAGCTTCTCTTCATAGCATCGAGGAAGACTTTGATTACTCCCGGTCCGAGGATTCGAAGCTTGTTCGTCCACGACCAGAATGGTGGAACCGGCGGATCGTAGGCGGAGAAAAATGAAAATGGCGCGAGCACGGTAGAGATCCATGGTATTCCAGTCTTTCGTCCCACGAGCGGTCCGGCAGGAGCAGCGGGATGAGTCACTAATGCGTCGGCACCGGAAACAGTCTCGAGTAGATCCTCATAGCTCTCACGCAAAAACGGAAAGATTAGCTCCTCCAAAAGAAACCTGGGACCAGTCTTCGGTTCCATGATCTTCTCGATCAATTCCTGTGCTTGCTCCTTTGGCGGCGCCATGTCTGGACGAATTGGGGCGAAGCTCAATCCGGCCCCTTCAATCTTTTCCCGGTAAAGCGGGCTTGTCGCAATCACGGGCTTGTGACCGCGCGCTTGAAGCTCTATCGCAAGCGCCATGTAGGGATGGATATCGCCAAACGATCCAAAGGTATTCAGGACAATCCGTTTGTGGTTGGGCATGAATTCGCTTAACTCAGACAGAAGTCCTCAAGCTCGTAATGTCTCCCGCTCTGATTATTCTCACTCCATCAGTGTCAGTTTCTACACGTAAAGCGCCGTCGCTTTCAACTCCACCTGTGATTCCGGTTACGACTTCGTTGCCATTGGTAACCTTCACGCGCTTCCCTTTTGCGAAGGATGACCGACTGGCCCAGGCTTCCAGTGTCTGCTGCTGTCCACCGTTCTCCTGCAGCAATAAGTACCTGGATGAGAACGCGCGCAACAAAGCTGCCAGGAGGAGTTCTCGATCGGGACGTTTCGTCGTTGCTTCTTCAACGGAGATTGCAACCTCATTGAGGTTTGGGGGGAACGCATCCTTCGTCAGATTGATCCCGATCCCAACAACGACCGCGCGTCCCTTTTCGGTTTCAATTGCTTCCGCAAGGATGCCGCAGATTTTTCGCTCACCTGCAAGAAGATCGTTGGGCCACTTGATGTCT
>Ga0137359_10004179_pt1 | contig 11809 bp, 9 predicted proteins | sample Mad1_40_16metaG_FD_108281 | JGI IMG/M metagenome (GOLD analysis project Ga0137359, IMG submission 108281) | Vadose zone soil microbial communities from Angelo Coast Range Reserve, California, USA - Mad1_40_16 metaG | ecosystem: Environmental > Terrestrial > Soil > Vadose zone | place: USA... | reverse complement strand
GGTGATCGGCCTCGATAACTTGAACGATTATTACGATCCTCGCCTCAAGGCTTCGCGCCTTGAGATCTTGCAGCAGCACGAGAACTTTCGCTTTTTCAAACTGAACCTGACGGATCGCGCCGGAATCGAAGCGCTGTTCGCGGACGAAAAATTCGAGAGCGTGGTCCACCTGGCCGCCCAAGCGGGGGTGCGGCACTCGATCGAGCGTCCCCACATCTACGTGGACAGCAATCTAACCGGTTTCTTGCACATCATCGAAGGGTGCCGGCATCACCGCGTGGGTCACTTGGTATACGCGTCCAGCAGCTCGGTTTATGGGGCGAATACGCATATGCCGTTTTCCGTGGACCAGAACGTCGATCATCCGCTGAGCCTGTATGCCGCAACCAAGAAAGCCAATGAGCTCATTGCGCACTGCTACTCGTCGCTGTACGAATTGCCGACGACCGGTCTTCGTTTTTTCAGCGTCTACGGGCCGTGGGGCCGGCCTGACATGGCATTGTTCTTGTTCACTGCGAACATCCTCGCGGGCAAACCGATCGACGTTTTCAATCACGGCAAACACAAGCGGGATTTCACTTACGTCGGAGACATCGCGGCCGGCGTCGTAGCCGCGATCGACCACACGGCAACCCCTGATCCGAGCTGGAATTCCGATGTGCCGAATCCCGGCACGAGCCGCGCCCCATACAGGATATACAACATCGGCAATCAGCGACCCGTCGAACTGCTACGGTATATCGAGGTGCTGGAGAAATGCCTGGACCGCAAAGCGCAAAAGAACTTCTTGCCTCTCCAGCCGGGCGACGTACCTGATACGGTGGCCGACGTTGCTGCATTGACGACTGCCGTTGGCTACCGTGCTCGCACGCCGGTCGAACAAGGCGTGAAACATTTCGTCGACTGGTATCTTTCCTACTACCATCCCCAGGTTGCGCCCCAGGTTGCGGAATAAAACTCGGTCGGAACAATTGGAGGCCCGGATCGGAAACTCGCTGTATAATTGCTGGTTTGTACCAATCGATGCGCCCGTTGCCGCCCATCGCATCTGCCCCACATTGTCCGGACTGAAAAGGATTGCATGAATAAGCCGATAACCGACCGCAGGATACGCTTCGCTTTGGTTGGATGCGGCCGAATCGCGACGAATCATATAGGCGCGATCAACGCTCACGGCGAACGTTGCGAGTTGAGCGAAGTCTGCGACGTCGACCCGGCAAAGTTGGCCGACGCGGCCGGGAAGACCGGCGCCGCCGGCTACGCGAACCTGGAAAGCATGTTGGCAAAAAGCCGGGCGGACTGCGTTGTGCTTGCCTCGCCTTCGGGTCTCCACTCGGCGCAGGCCATCCAGGTGGCGGCCGCCGGGAAACATGTAATGACGGAAAAACCCATGGCCACCCGTTGGGGGGACGGTCTTGCCATGGTTCGCGCCTGCGATACCGCAAATGTGAGGCTTTTTGTCGTCAAACAGAATCGGCGAAATCGCACACTGCAAATGTTGAAGCAGGCGATTGAGGCGCGGCGGTTCGGCAGAATCTACATGGTCACCATCAATGTGTTCTGGTCCCGGCCCCAGAGCTATTATGACGGCGCCAAATGGCGCGGGACGTGGGAGTTCGACGGCGGAGCATTCATGAATCAAGCCAGCCACTACGTCGATCTGCTGGATTGGCTGGTGGGTCCGGTCGAAAGTGTGATGGCCTATACCGGAACCCTGGCCCGGCGCATCGAGGTCGAAGACACGGGAGTTGCGGCGCTCAAGTGGCGCAACGGGGCGATGGGTTCGATTAACGTTACCATGTTGACGTACCCGAAAAATCTGGAGGGTTCCATCACCATCCTCGGCGAGACGGGCACCGTTAGAATCGGGGGAGTCGCCGTCAACGAAATTCAACACTGGGAATTCCTGACGCCCCACGATATGGATCGGCAGATTGCGGATGCAAACTACGAAACGACATCGGTGTACGGTTTTGGACACCCCCTGTACTACGACAATGTCATACGTACTCTGCGCGGCGAGGCTGACGCCGAGACCGACGGCCGGGAAGGATTGCGTTCACTCGAACTGCTGATCGCGCTGTATAAGTCCGCCCGCGACGGTCAGCGCATCAACTTGCCGCTCGAGTATTGACCACCGTGGCGGGAATTTATGTCCATCCGACGGCGATCATCGATGAGGGAGCCGTTTTGGGCGAGGGCTGCCGCGTCTGGCACTTCGTTCATATTTGCTCACAGGCGCGCATTGGGTCAGGTTGCTCGTTTGGCCAGAACGTTTTCGTCGGCAGTGACGTTTCGATCGGAAACAACGTCAAGATCCAGAACAACGTTTCAGTTTACGACGCGGTGACGCTGGAGGACGACGTTTTCTGCGGCCCAAGCATGGTGTTCACCAACGTCTACAATCCGCGATCCGCGGTGATCCGCAAGGCGGAGTATCGCAAAACTCTGGTAAAGAGGGGCGCCACGCTGGGGGCGAACTGCACGATCGTTTGCGGCGTCACCATCGGCGAGTATGCCTTCGTCGGCGCGGGAGCGGTTGTCAACAAAAGCATTCCCGCCCACGCGTTGGCGGTCGGTGTGCCGGCGCGGCAGATCGGTTGGATGAGCCGCTTCGGCCGGCAGTTGAATCTACCCCTGCGCGGGGACGCCCGCGCCGTGTGTGACGAAACTGGGGAAGTCTACGTGCTTCGCGACGGAGTTTGTGCCGTCGGTGAAATGCCTTGAAATCCGCGGCGTCCACGCGGTCAATTCGCACGGTAAGCATCGTTGGGGCTCGGCCGCAGTTCGTGAAGCTGGCACCCGTATCGCGGGCGATGGAACGCGCGAGGCTGCAGATCGACGATCTGATCGTGCATACCGGTCAGCACTACGATGACGCGATGTCCAAGGTTTTTTTCGAAGAACTCGACCTTCCGCATCCGGCCGTCAATCTCGGCGTGGGATCCGGGCCGCAGGGTCGACAGACGGCGCGAATGCTGGATGCGGTCGAGGGGTACCTCTTGGAGAGCCGGCCGGACGCGGTCATCGTATACGGCGATACGAATTCCACGCTGGCAGGGGCGCTTGCCGCGGCCAAATTGCACATCCCGGTGGCGCATGTGGAGGCGGGACTGCGCAGCTTCAACAGGCGGATGCCCGAGGAGTTGAACCGAATTTCGACCGATCACTTGTCGGATATCCTGTTTGCCCCGACGAGAACCGCCGTCGACAATTTGACGACGGAAGGTTTGGAAGGCAGGACGCTCTTGACCGGCGATGTAATGTACGACGCAGTGCTGTTCTACGCGGAAGTTGCCGACGCCCGGTCGAAAATCATCGACGATCTCCGGCTTGCGCCGGGAGCCTATGGGATCTTAACCGTGCACCGCGCGGAGAATACGACGGCAGAAGAGCTCGCCATTCTGCTGGAGGCGATCAACGATGCGGCTTCACGCTTTGGCAGAATCATTTTTCCCATGCACCCGCGCACGTCCGCCATTCTGAAGACTGAACTGCGGAACTGGTGCCCGAACGCAAACCTGGTGGTGACCCGTCCGCTCGGTTACCTGGATATGCTTGCGTTGATTCAAGGTGCACGGTGGGTGGTTACGGATTCCGGGGGTCTGCAAAAAGAGGCCTATTTCTTGAATTGCCCGTGTGTCACGCTGCGCAACGAGACCGAATGGCCGGAAACGCTGGGGAACCATGCCAACTTCATCGCAGGAGGCAACGGGGCCCGGTTGGGGGAAGCATTGGCAGCTCTCGAGCGTCGACCGCAAAGGGCCTTTGGCAGCCGGCCCACGGCGAAAGACGGGCCCTTTGGGACCGGGCACGCAGCCGAACGTATCGTCGAAGCAATTTGTGGCCTTTATGAGGCGCGTCAATGAGTGAACCCGCTGATTCCCCCGGGAACGATCTGAGCTTGATGGAGTTGCTGCGGTTTCTCGGCCGTCACAAACTGATCCTCGTCATCTGCGTCGTCGTCTTTACTGCTGGCGCAGTTGTCCTGGCGTTCGTCATGAAGCCGAAGTATCGCTCCGAGGTGGTCGTGTTCCCCGCGGAATCTTCGAGCGGGCTGGGCGGCGAACTGGGCCAACTCGGGGGCCTCGCGTCTTTGGCCGGCATCAATATCGGCGGAGCCGGCGGTAAAAAATCGGAAGAGGCGCTGGAGTATCTGCGCTCGCGAATCTTCACCGCCGGATTCATACAGCGGCACGCGCTGATGCCGATACTGTTTGCAAACAAATGGGATTCGGCTCGCAATCAATGGCGCAACGCCGACGATGCTCCGACGATCGCCGAGGGCATCGCGAGATTCTCCAAGAAGGTCAGGCAGATCGAAGAAGACAAGCGCACCGGAATTGCGAAGATATCGATTGTATGGACCGATCGGGTCGCGGCGGCGGACTGGGCCAACTGGCTTATTGCCGAGGCGGATAGGGCATTGCGGGAAAGAGCCATCGCCGAGCAGAACCGCAGCATCGAATTTCTGAAAGTGGAGGCCGCCCAAACCTCCACGGTCGAGATCGCGAATGCGATATCCAAGCTCATGGAGACTGAACTCAAGAATGCGATGGTGGCGCGTACGCGCGATGCCTACGCGTTCAAAGTGCTGGATCCAGCCATGGTGGCTGACCTCAAGGATCGCGATAGTCCGAACAAGCCCTTGATCACCGTGATGGGCGCCGGCTTGGGCTTTGTGATCGGCGTCATCGCGGCTGCCGCCCGCCAACGCCGCCGCGCGCGGCGCTGACGCCGGGGGCACCGTGCTTCCCTTGGATTACGTGCATGCGGTGTGCCTCGCTGGCGTCGCCGTATACATATGGCAACGTGAGCCGCCGCGGCTTCTGTTGACCCCACTGATGCTCATTTCGTTCTTTGTGCTGTACGGGGCCGGGAACATCATCTATTTCGCCGGCGCGGACACGGTGCCTGAAGTTCACCGCGCAGTGACTCTCAGTCTGATTCTGATGTGGTTTTGCATCGTGATCGGGATGGAGTTCGCCAGGGCGTGCATGCCGGTACGCACCGCCCGGGCGGCGCAGGTCATACGCGATTGGAAGGCGACGAGAGTGGCTGATCGGTCGCACGCGGATCAGTTGCTGGCTGCTCTGGGAATCATCGTCGCGTTGTTCATCCTGGGGATGTTTCTATATCTCGGCAAGCCTTCGCAGCTGCACAATTTCTTCTCGTTCGATTTGACACAGGACAAGACTAGGTACCGGGCTGATTTCTCCGGCGGCGGCGGCTACGTCTATCAAATCCTGGTTGCGTCGGTGGCTGCTTTCGTGAGTTTTCTACTGTTGGCGAGGGGGATTGCGGCGAGGAAGCGTCATTTGGTGGCCATTGGTCTGTTGGTCTGTATTGCCGTGTTGGCTGGGAAACTCGGTACGTTTCAGAAAATCCCATGGCTCATTTATATATTGCAACTCATGATCGTTTTTCAAGCGACTCGGTCGCTTGATGTTGGGATACGCCGAATCGTGCTCTTATCGATTGTCGTGCTCGCGGGTGCGATTGTGGCTGTGCGCATCGCAATACCTAACCTCGATCCGGCAGGCATATTCGAGTTTCTGGGCTATCGCTTCTTTCAAGTCAATAACGAAGTAATCTATCAGACATTTTACGTGTATCCGCGATATTTGCCGCACACTTGGGGCATGAATATCGGTCTGATTCATAGTGTGTTCGGCAATGGCGAGCTTTTGTCCGCGTACAGCCGCGTGGCCAGTTTCTTCGGGTCCGAGGGCGCCACGTTCGATACGTTTTTCATCGGCGATGCCTGGGTGGATTTTTCGTATGGCGGAGTCCTGGTCATGTCCTTGGTCGTCGGGTTTGTGGTCAAAGGCATCGATGTGTTCGTCATGAGCCTTGGCAAGACACCACTCTGCCTCGCCTTGCTGGGCAGCGGCATGTACGGCTTATTCGAGTTGCAGGTCACCTCGGCGTTTACCGCAGCCCTTACGGGCGGTCTGGTGTTCATCCCGTTGCTGGCCTCGGGGTCAGCCGGATTGGTCAACGATTTATATCGCGGCATGCGCGAGCGCGGCAATCGCGAGGGAGGGCCGGGGCAGGCTTCGTCGCCAAGTTGAGCTTGGCCGTCCCCGAAGATGCGCCGCTTTCAGTCGCGTGCCGCGCTCGCGGGAAGAGCAGCCTCGAATTCTGTGCGAAATCGCGGCAATTCCGCGATTGCGATGTGATTGCCATCCGAGAACAGCGAGCGCCCGTCGAGTATGAAATAGCAGCGTTCACCGGCGCACTGCACCTTGTCGGGGCGGGCGAAACCGATATCGCCCCGGGCGTCGAAATGCTGAATTGCAGGTCCCAGACGTCGCTTAAAATCCGGTGCTGGCAGAAAGGTGGGGCGATGGAGTTCATGCCCGAACGCAAGTTGACGACTGAGAGTCGACGCGACATTCCAGCCGGGTTCGGCAATTGGACCTATGAGGACGACTTGCTTGCCCGCGCGGTGGAGGCGATCGATGAGATCGTCCAGCGCGGATATTATTGCGCGATTATCGGTGTCATCGACGGTCCGGCCGCTCGAATCGATCAGAACGCCCGGTCCATGCTCCCAGTTCAGGCCGATGATGACGGTCTGGGCGCGCGCGAGCTTCGAAATATTTGCAAGATTATCCCTGGCGATTTCCATGCATTCCCGGCTGATGTTCGCCTGCACCGTCGGGAGACAGCCATTTACGGGAACCAGCAGACCGGTCCGTCCGCGTCCGGCAATGATCGACGTCCAAACCGGTGCGTACATCTGGGCGTGCGAGTTTCCCAGCAGAACGACGTCGGCATCGGTGGGCTTGCGCGACGGTAAATTCATTGCGCAGGCGCGCGACCGGCCGAAGCTCAGATAGTCCGATATGGCGCACCGATAGTTCGTATCGACAGCCTGGTTGATCACCGCCGCCTCGGCGTTCAGACGGCCCGGCAACCCCCTGGCGAAAAGGATTCCGGCCGCCGCGGCGGCTAACGTGACGACGCCTGCGGCAGCAACAAATCGCACTCTTTCGATGGGCGTCTGCTTGCGGCGAAAGGGGCGCTCGATGAACCACCAAGATCCTGCCGCGCAGGCTGTCATCAACACCAGCGCCGCCGCCCCCTCCGGAAGCGTCAACGGACGCACCAGGTAGTATTGACTCAATACGATGATCGGCCAGTGCCACAGGTAAAGCGAGTACGAGATCAGCCCCACGAAAACAACGGGGCGCCACCGGAGCACTCGATTTATCGGGGAACGGTCGTGCTGCCCTCCGAGCACCAACAGCGCCGTCCCAACGACGACCGGTAAAGCAACCGGAACGATCCAATACAAATCGAGGGGATGACATATTCCGGTAGCAACCAATAGGACGCCGACTGACACCGCTACTCGTGCCGCCGCCGCACGTGGGGCCGCTTGTGCAGGCAAGAACGCGAGGAGCGCTCCCACTCCAAGTTCCCACGCGCGGGTCGGCAGCAGGAAAAAAGCCGGCACGCCGCCTCCCACGAAAAGTGCAAGAACATTGGCGGCCAACGACCCGATCGTGAGCACGCCGATCGCGTACGGCGCGCGGCGGGGCCACCAGCGTGCCAGAAGAACGAGAATCAGTGGATACAGGATATAGAACTGTTCCTCGACACCGAGGGACCAAATATGAAGCAATGGCTTCTGTTCCGCAGCGGGCGAGAAATAGTCCGCATCGCGCCAAAAATAGATGTTGGCCGCAAAGACCAGGGTCGCAAACAAACTCCTTCCGTACCCGACCAGATCGGTGGGCAGCAGAAGAAGCACCGAAACCACCGTGGTAACCAGAAGCAGGAGCAGCAGCGCCGGCATGATTCTGCGGATCCTGCGATCGTAGAAGCGAACGACGGAAAAGCGTCCTTCTCGCATCTCCAACCAAATGATGGCCGTAATCAAATATCCGGAGAGCACGAAAAACATGTCGACGCCGAGATATCCGCCCGGGGCTGCCCGCTTGAACAGATGGAAGAATACAACCGATATCACCGCGATGGCGCGCAGGCCGTCGACATCCGGACGATACCGAATGACGTCGGAATCCGCACTGTGCCCGCCCTTCACGTCCATTCTTCCGTTCCATACTTGCTCATTCGACTTCTCCGGCTTGCAATTTTTGACGTACAATCCTCTTGCAAGCGCACGAGCAATGATTTCATGTCGTCAAGGCAAAGACCAACTTTTTGGAAACCAACTTCGGAACCGCAGCATTCACGAAATCGCGATGACGTCCCGGCCGGTACCGTGATTTTGCATGAGAGATTGCCCGTGGGCGGCATGAGGCAAGCGCCGTGGCCGAAGTAAGTATCGTCAACTACGGGATCGGCAATACCGGATCGATATGCAACATGTTCCGCAAGCTGCGCATCGAGGCGGAAGTCGTTTCGAGCCCGATTTCGCTGTCCAAGGCGAAACGTCTCATACTGCCGGGCATCGGCGCCTTCGACGCCTGCATGCGTGCCTTGGACAGCTCGGGGCTGCGAGATCCGGTACTCGAATACGCCTCGACGCAACGACCGATGCTCGGCATCTGCGTCGGCATGCAAATGCTGACCCTCGATAGCGAGGAAGGTACCATGCCGGGACTCGGCCTGATTCACGCTCACACCAGGCGTTTTCCGGACGGGGCCGGGTTGCGTATCCCTCATATGGGTTGGAACACGGTAGAGTGGTCGCCCACGGATCACCCGCTCGCAAAGGAACTCGCAAATGATAGCCGTTTCTACTTCGTGCATTCCTTTCGAGTGATCTGCGAGTCGGCCGAGAACTCCCTGGCGGTTTGTACCTACGGGGGCGAGTTCTCTGCCGCCATCGTCAGCGGCAATATCGCCGGCGTCCAGTTCCACCCGGAAAAGAGTCACCGCTTCGGTTTGCGTCTTTTGGGTAATTTCGCCTCATCATGAATTCACTGCGCCCCCGGGTGATTCCGTGCCTGCAAGTCGCGGCCGGCGAGTTGGTCAAGACTCGGCGGTTCAAGGATCCGCTCTACCTTGGCGATCCAATCAACGCAGTGAAAATATTCAACGATTTGGACTGCGACGAGCTCATCGTCGTCGACATCAGAGCCACGCTCGACGGGCGCGAGCCCGACTATGCGCTGATCGAGGAATTTGCCTCGGAAGCATTCATGCCGCTCGCATACGGGGGCGGCATCAATTCGGTCGAACAGGTGCGGCGCATATTGTCCATCGGTATTGAAAAGGTCGTCATCAGCACGGCGGCGGCCGACGGAGAATTGATCTCCGCGGCGGCCGCCGTATTCGGTTCTCAGAGCATTGTCGTTTCCGTGGATGTACGGAAGACTCTTCTGGGACGCCGTGAGGTCTGGACCCGAAGCGGGACACGGAACACGGGCATCGAGCCGCGCGCCTATGCTGCGCAAATGGAGCGCTATGGCGCCGGAGAGCTTTTTGTGCAGTCGATCGACCTCGAGGGAGCCCGCACCGGCTATGACATTTCTTTGATGAAAGACATCAGCGCTGCGGTGAAGATCCCGGTGATCGCCTGCGGCGGCGCCGGAAGTCTCGAGGACATCAATTTGCTTCTGCAATCCGGTTCGATCGCCGCCGCGGCGGCCGGCACCATGTTTGTTCTGCACGGCAAGCACAAGGCGCCTCTGATTAGCTATCCTCGCGCCGCCGAGATCGCCGCGCTGCGGATTCCCGCAAAAGAAGCAGTGATATGATGCATCCGTATCGAATTTGCACCCGCTGCATCATGGACACGACGGATCCAGACATCGTGTTCGACCCCAACGGCTTTTGCAACCATTGCACGGCCTATTTGGCGCGACAAGCAGTCTATAACTTGCCGCCTGACGAACGGGCAAGGCGGCTTGCTGCCATCGTGGAGGAAATGCAGCGCCGTGGCCACGGGAAGGACTACGACTGCATCATCGGGGTCAGCGGCGGAGTGGACTCGAGCTATCTCGCCGTCAAAGTCAAGGAGCTCGGCCTGCGGCCTCTGGCAGTGCACGTGGACAATGGTTGGAATTCCGACAAGGCGGTCGGCAACATCAAGCGGATTCTCGACCCGCTGCACATCGATCTGTCGACACTGGTCCTTAATTGGAAGGAATTTCGTGAGCTACAACTCTCGTTTTTGCGCGCATCGACCCCGGATTCCGAAATTCCTTCGGATCACGCCATCGTGGCTTCGTTCTACGCCGCCTGCAAGAAGCATCATGTCGGCTATTGTGTGAATGGCATCAATTTGAAGACCGAGGGTATCCATGTGCGCGAATGGTCGCAGGGACATTTGGACAGCATGTATATCCGGAGCGTTTACAAGCGCTTCACCGGCGAGCGGCTCAGGCATTTCCCGCTGATCCCCGTGACGACCCTGGTGTTCAATATCGTGCTGCACCGGCCCAGAAATGTCTTCATGTTGGACTACCTGGACTACGACAAGCTGGCGGCGAAGCGTTTGCTCATGGAGAAGTATGGGTGGGAGGACTACGGCGGCAAGCATTATGAATCCGTATATACGAAGTTCTATCAGGGGTGGATCCTTCCCCACAAATTTGGATACGACAAGCGGCGGATGCACTTGTCCTCCCTGGTTTGTTGCGGGCAGCTGACTCGGGATCAGGCCCTCGCCGAGGTATCCGGACCCGCCTATCCGCCGGATCAGGTGCAATTCGATAAGGCATTCGTGGCAAAGAAGCTCGGGATCTCCGTTGACGAGTTCGACGCCATCATGGCGCTTCCGAAGAAGCGCTACAGCGACTACCCCAATTTGCAGAATCATTGGGCATTCGGCCGTGGACTCGACTCGTACCGGATTCTGAAGCACAAACTGCACTGGGTCAGCTGACCCGCCGGCATGGCGTCGAGCGTTGTTTCGCGGGCGGCAGGCTTGGGCGCTCTCACCGCGGCTGGTCAATTCATCATCATCGGTTCGCTGCCGACTTATTCGCGTGTCTTCGATCCTGGCGCTTACGGCGAGTACCTCATCTTCGTCGGCGCAGTCGGCATAGTCGCCGTGTTCGCCGGCCTGAGGTACGACTCTGCGATCGTTCTGCCGCGCGACGACCGGATTGCAGGCAGGCTCTCCGCGTTGGTGATGCTCATCGCGCTGACTGTCGCGTTATTGATAGCGTGCGCCACGCGGTTGGCGCAGGCGATTTACCCGGCGCCCGACGGCTGGGTGTTTCTTGGGCGGAATCTCGGCTACGGTCTGTCTGCCGCTACGGCTATCAGCGCCGCGCAGCGCTGTTTATCGAGCTGGTGCATACGAGGCGGCCGTTTTTTTTTGATGGGGTTCGGATTATTCATATTCTCTCTCGTGACGGTCGTAGCGCAGCTTTCACTCGTCCGGGTAATGGATCAGCTTCCCGCACTGATATGGGGCTACGTGTGCGCTTTGGGCTTTCAAAGCGCCTGCCTGTCAACGCTGCGTGACGGTCCCTACCGCGGCGGATGGGCCCGCGTGGCTTCATTCCGGGGGATGAAGATCGTTGCGCGGAAATACCGTAGATTTCCCCGATATATGGTCGGCTACGCGCTCGCCTCCTCGGCGCGCGATCGCCTGGTGCAAATCATGCTCGGAGTCGGCGCCGGCGCGGCGGTGGTCGGTCGGTTCGGATTGGCCTATCGGGTCGCATTTGCGCCAAACTCGCTCATCTACAGTGCAATTTCGCCGATCTTTTACGGCATCGCAAGCCGGGGTAGTCCGGTTGCGGTCGGCCGCTTTGCAGCCAGTCTGGTCGAAGCCACGTTCGTCGTCATGGTCGTACCGTATGTAGCTCTTGCCATCGAGGCACCGGCACTGACCGATGGTTTGTTGTCGTACAAGTGGCACGGTACCGGGCCGTAT
>Ga0137359_10004178_pt1 | contig 11809 bp, 5 predicted proteins | sample Mad1_40_16metaG_FD_108281 | JGI IMG/M metagenome (GOLD analysis project Ga0137359, IMG submission 108281) | Vadose zone soil microbial communities from Angelo Coast Range Reserve, California, USA - Mad1_40_16 metaG | ecosystem: Environmental > Terrestrial > Soil > Vadose zone | place: USA... | reverse complement strand
GAAAGATGTCGGCGTTATGCTACGCTCATTGCCGACATCGGCACCGCGGCTGTTCCAAGTGCGTGCAAGCGGCGACGACGGTCGCCTGCTCGCGCGGCAGGCCGTAGCGATCGCGCCGGAGGCGAAAGGGGCAGAGCTCCGGCTGCCGATGCCCAGCGAGCTTCGCAACCGCATGACCCGAATCGAGATCGAGGGCGATCAATCCGCCGGTGCGATGCTGTTGGTGGACGAGCGCTGGCGCCGGCGCCCGGTCGGCGTCGTCGCGGCGCCGAACACTCGGGGACAGCCGCTGTTGGCTGAAAACTACTACCTCGAGCGAGCGCTTGGCCCGTTCAGCGAAATCCGTCGAGGCAGCGCCTCGGATCTCCTCAACCGCGAACTCGCCATTCTGATCTTTTCGGATACAGGGCCTGATTCGCCCGCCGAGGAAGCGGCGGTCGCCAAGTGGATCGAGGGCGGCGGGCTGCTGCTGCGTTTCGCCGGGCCGCGCCTCGCCGAGCAGGGCGACCATTTGCTCCCGGTGCGGCTGCGACACGGCGGCGGCCGCACGATCGGCGGCGCGCTCTCCTGGGAGCAGCCGGCGAAGCTCGCTCCCTTCGAGGCCGACAGCCCATTCGCCGGGCTAGCGGTACCGGCCGATGTGACCGTGTCGCGCCAGGTCCTTGCGGAGCCGGATCTCGACCTCGCGAGCAAGACCTGGGCGCGCTTGGCCGATGGCACACCCCTCGTCACCGCCGAGAAGCGGGGCCAGGGTTGGATCGTCCTCGTGCATACGACGGCGAACGCCGACTGGTCCAACCTCGCACTGTCCGGTCTCTTCGTCGAAATGCTGCGGCGGATCGAGGCGATGAGCCAGGGCATAACCGAAGCAGGCGAAGAGGCTCTGGCGCCGCTCGAGACCCTCGACGGGTTTGGCCGGCTGCAGCGCGCGCTCCCCACCGCTCGCCCGATCCCCAGCCGGGAGATGGCGACCACGACCGTCTCACCCCGACACCCGCCGGGCTTCTACGGCACGGCCGACGCCCGACGCGCGCTCAATCTCTCGGCCGGAATCTCCGAATTGAAGCCGATCGAAAATCTCCCGCGGGACATTCTCCGCGAGAACTTCGCGACCGGAGGCGAAATCGACCTTAGGCCGCCGCTGCTGACCGCCGCGCTGCTTCTTGCCCTCGCCGATCTTGTGATCGCCTACGCGCTGCGCGGTTTGCTGCGACGACGTCCGGCACGGCTCGCCGCAGCACTCCTCATTGCGATGCTCGGCATTTCCTCGGCAGTGCACGCCGATGACGCCTTTGTCGTACAGGCGACATCCGAGCTCCGTCTGGCTTATGTCCGGACCGGGAACCAGGAGGTCGATGCCGTGAGCCGCGCCGGTCTCCTCGGGCTGACAGCGACCTTGAACCGGCGCACTGCAGTCGAAACCGCCGAGCCGCTCGCAATCGACATCGAGCGCGACGAGCTGATCTTCTTTCCACTGCTCTACTGGCCGGTGGTTTCGACGCAGACAGCGGCTTCGCCAAAGGCCGTCGAGAGGATCAACCGCTATCTCGAGACCGGTGGAACGATCCTGTTCGACACGCGGGACGCCGATGATCAGACACCCGGCCCAGTCGGTGGCGCAGCAGTTTCGGCACAACGCCTGCGGCGCTTGGTAGCCGGCATCAAAATGCCGCCGCTGGTGCCGATCCCACCCGATCATGTCCTAACCAAGTCCTTCTATCTGCTGCACGATTTTCCCGGTCGCTGGAACATCGGGACATTATGGGTCGAACCGGTCGAGGACCGCGTCAATGACGGCGTCTCGGGCGCGATCGTCGGCGCCAACGACTGGGCTGGCGCCTGGGCAATCGACGCGCAGGGTCGCCCGGCTCTTGCTGCCGTTCCGGGCGGCGAGCCCCAACGCGAAATGGCGATGCGGTTCGGCGTCAACCTGGTGATGTATGTGCTGACCGGAAACTACAAGTCGGACCAGGTCCATGTGCCGGCGATCCTGGAGCGCCTTGGTCAATGACGGGTAGCGCCTTCGCGCTCGCCTCGGCACCGCTCCTCCCGTGGTTTGCGATCGCATTCCTCGGTGCTGCCGGCGCCCTGGTTCTCGCGTTCGGAATTCTGCGCCGCGCCCCAGGGCTGCTGTGGCGCGCAATCGCCGTCGCAATCCTGCTCGCCGCACTCGTCAATCCCTCGCTGATCGAGGAAAAACGCTCGCCGCAGCGCGACATTGCGATGATTGTCGTCGATGAATCGCCGAGCCAGCACATTGGCGACCGCCAGCACGCGACCGAAGAGGCGCTGACGGCGCTCAGCGATCGCCTCTCTCGCGAGCGTGATCTCGATCTGCGTGTGGTCCGCGCTGGCAAGCCGCAGCCGGGTGCCGGCGATGACGGGACCCGCCTGTTCACGGCGCTCACTCGGGCGATGTCCGACGTTCCGCGGCAGCGCCTCGCCGGCGTTGTCATGATCACCGACGGGCAAGTGCACGATGTGCCTGCCGGCGACGCCAAAGCGGCAGCCGAAGCGGTCGGGGCGCCTCTCCACGTCCTGCTCTCCGGGCGCCCGGACGAGGGAGATCGCCGGCTTGTCGTCGCCCAAGCGCCGAGCTTCGGGTTGGTCGGGAAAGAGCTGCAACTGAAGATCCGCATCGAGGACATGCCGCAAACCTCCCCGGGAAAGCAGCAGGACGGGAGCACCGGCCAAGCGATCGTGACCTGGCGCAAGGATGGCGGCGCGCCGCGGCAGGTCGCTGTGCCGGTCGGCCGCGATGTTCCGCTGACCCTGCCGATCGATCATGGCGGACCCAATATTCTCGAGCTCGCGGTGGAACCGGGTCCGCGCGAGCTGACCCTCGACAACAACCATGCGGTGGTCGTAGTCAACGGAGTGCGTGACCGCTTGCGCGTGTTGCTGGTGTCGGGCGAACCGCATGCCGGGGAGCGTGTCTGGCGCAACATCCTCAAATCCGACCCTTCGGTCGATCTCGTCCATTTCACGATCCTGCGGCCGCCGGAAAAGCAGGACGGCACGCCGATCCGCGAGTTGTCGCTGATCGCCTTTCCGATCCGCGAATTGTTCGACGTCAAACTCGACGAGTTCGACCTGATCATCTTCGACCGGTACAGCCGCCGCGGGGTGATCCCGCAAGCCTATCTCGAAAACGTCGCGCGCTATGTCCGAAAAGGCGGTGCTTTTCTCGAAGCGGCGGGCCCGAGCTTTGGTACTCCGCTGAGCCTCTCCCGTACCCCGCTCGGAACGATCCTGCCGACCGAGCCGACCGGCAACGTATATGAGGAGGGGTTCAAACCGCAGCTCACCGATCTCGGCCGCCGGCATCCGGTGACCGAAGAGCTGCCGGGAAGTGGCCCGCCGGGTGGCGAACCGTCCTGGGGACGTTGGTTCCGCCAGGTCGAGGCGCATGTCCATCACGGGGTGACGGTGATGGGCGGCGATCACGGCGACCCGCTTCTCGTGCTCGACCGCGTCGGGCAGGGCCGGGTGGCCCAGCTGCTTTCCGACCAGATGTGGTTTTGGGCGCGCGGCTTCGAGGGGGGTGGTCCTCAGGCGGAGCTGCTGCGGCGCCTCGCCTATTGGCTGATGAAGGAACCCGATCTCGAGGAAAACGACTTGCGCGCCATGGTCGAAGGCGACCGCCTTCACGTCACCCGGCAATCGCTCGAACCGGACGACCGCCCGGTCAGCGTGACAGCGCCGGACGGCTCCAGCCGTGGCCTGACATTGGCACCGGAGAGCGGCGGACTTAGCTGCGGTGCACTGCCGACCACCGAGATGGGGCTCTACCGGGTGACCGACGGATCCCGCACGGCGCTTGCCGCGGCGGGCCCGCTCAACCCGATCGAACTCGCCGATGTCCGCGCCACGCCGGACAAGCTGGCCCCGATCGTCGCGGCGACCGGCGGCGGCATCTTTTGGGCCGGTTCCGGGACGATCCCCGAAATCCGTCGGGTCTCGCCCGAACGGACGGCGGCGGGGCGAAACTGGATGGGATTTCGCGCCAACGGCGACTACAATGTGACCGGTTTCAGCGAAACGCCATTGCTGCCGGGTATCGCGGCGCTGCTGCTGATCGTCGGCGGGCTGCTCGCGGCCTGGCGTCGTGAAGGAAGCTGACACGCTTCTCACTATTGGCCAGCTCGCGTGCTGAGAAGGGTCCTCGCTCCACTGCACCCGGACGGCGTGAAGTTTGTCCTTGCCGGGGTGCTCGCGACGCTCCTCCTCTTCCTGATATGGGCTCCCGCCGGCTGGCTCGCCGCGGTCGCCACATCGTGGATCGTCTACTTCTTCCGCGACCCTTGGCGGGTCACTCCGACCCGCCCGGGTCTGCTGATCAGCCCGGCAGACGGCGTCGTCGTATCGATCGCCTCTGCCCTGCCGCCACCCGAGATCGGGGCGGGCGATGCGGAGGTTGCAAAGATCGGAATTTTTCTCAACATCTTCGACGTGCACGTCACGCGCGCCCCGGTCGGCGGCAGAGTGGCGGCGCTGCGCTACAGGAAGGGGAAGTTCGTCAATGCGAGCCTCGACAAGGCGAGCGAAGACAACGAGCGGATGGCGATCCGCATCGCCCCGCCCGAAGGCCCCGAAATCGTCCTTGTGCAGGTCGCCGGGCTCGTCGCCCGGCGCATCGTCTGCGATCTGCGCGAAGGCCAGCAGGTCGCCACCGGCCAGAGGATCGGCATGATCCGCTTCGGCTCGCGGGTCGACGTCTATTGCCCGCCGCCTTACGTGCCGATGGTGGTCGCCGGCCAGCGCATGGTAGGCGGCGAAACGGTGCTCGCCGACCGCCTCGCGCAGGAGCCGGCGCGCCAAGGTGTCGCACAGTGAGGGTGTCGCACAATGAAAGGGTATGACGGCTCCGAGCGGCGGGTCTTGAGAATGCGTCCGCCGAGGATGCGCCGCCGGCCGCGGATGCGCGCGCGGCGGCTCTCCGACTTGTCGGTCAACCGCATGGTTCCGAACGTCCTCACCCTCCTCGCGCTGTGCGCCGGGATGACGGCGATGCGCTTTGCGATGGGCGGAAATTACGAAGGCGCGGTCTTCGCGATCATCGCCGCCGGCATATTCGACGGGCTCGACGGCCGCATGGCGCGCCTCCTCAAGGCGACCTCAAGCTTTGGCGCGGAACTCGACAGTCTGTCGGATTTCGTCAGCTTCGGGGTCGCGCCGGCTGCGGTTCTCTACCTCTGGACAATGTCGGAACTGCACGGCCTCGGCTGGGCGATCGTGCTGTTCTTTGCGGTGTGCTGCGCGCTGCGCCTGGCCCGTTTCAACACCGAGACGACCCACGAGCTTTCCTCTTCATACGCCGCTCCGTTCTTCACCGGGGCTCCGGCGCCGGCCGGGGCAGGGCTGGTCATGGTGCCGATGTTCCTCAGCTTCCAATGGGGCGACTGGCTGTTCCGCTCGCCCTATCTGAACGCGGTCACGGTAACCGGGATCGCGTTCCTGATGGTCAGCAAGGTGCCGACCGTTTCGCTGAAGCGCATCCGCATACCGCACCATCTGGTGATCCCGACATTGCTCGCCTTTGGCGTGGCGACGGCGTTCCTCACGACCGAGCCTTGGCTGACCTTGACCGTCGTCGGGATCGTCTATGTCGGCTCGATCCCGCTGACGATCCGCTCCTATTACCGGCTGAAGCGCGAGGCCGAAGCGCGCAAAGCCGAGGCTGCAGAGAAGCCCGAGACTGTTCCGCTTTCGGCTCCCGCTCCGTACCCGCTCAGCGAGGCAACCCGGCCCCCGAGTGACTGGCGGCACTAGGGGTGAGACGGCAATCATCCCCTGGTGTTAAGACGTAAACACATGCTTCAGCCGAACCGCCATAGCCAAGCTTGACCCACGGCCGGCTGGCGGGATTGCCGAAACGGCCCGCAGCAAACCGTCCCGCCTGTTCCGCCAGTTTTATCAGGTCGAGATCAGGTATCGGCCACCTCCTTCGATCATGTCGCACCCGGCTCAGAGGCGCTCTACGCCGTGAACCTACAATGCGACTATGGCAATTGCGTGGTTGTCGATACCGCAAATCCCGGCCAGTGGGTATCTGTCGGCCCGTTAACGGCAATTTTTGGGGACGCCGCGTTCAGTTCTGCTCGCGGGTTTCCTTGAAGCGGATTTGGGGCCATTCCTCGATCGTCGTGCGTAGATCCCAGGCGTTGCGGGCGAGGAAGACCGGGATGCCGTCATGGTCCTCGGCGCTGGCCGAGGCGTTCTTGATGCGGAAGCGGTCGAGCTCGGCCCGGTCGTCCGCTTCAAGCCAACGCGCCGCTTGGTAGGGCGCGCCGTCGAGGCGGGTCGGGAGGTCGTATTCGGCGGCGAGTCGTGCGGTCAGCACATCGAGCTGCAGGGCGCCGACGACGCCGATGATCCAGTCGCCGCCGTTGAGCGGCTTGAAGACCCGGGTCACCCCCTCCTCGGCGAGTTGTTCGAGGGCGTGGCGCAGATGCTTCGACTTCATCGGGTCGTCGAGCTTGACCCGCCGCAGGATCTCCGGGGCAAAGCTCGGGATGCCGGTGATGCGCAGTGCCTCGCTCTCGGTCAGGGTGTCGCCGATCCTGAGGCTCCCGTGGTTGGGGATGCCGATGATGTCGCCGGGCCAGGCCTCCTCGGCGAGGTTGCGCTCGCGGGCGAGGAAAAACACCGGCGCCTGCACCGACATCAGGCGCCCGGTGCGGATGTTCTTCAATTTCATGCTGCGCTGGAAGCGGCCCGAGGCGATCCGCACAAAGGCGATGCGGTCGCGGTGCTGCGGGTCGATATTAGCCTGCACCTTGAAAACGAAACCGGCGACCTTAAGCTCCTCAGGCGAGATCGGCCGGGGGTCGGCCGGCTGCGGCCGCGGCGCTGGGGCCAATTCGCCGACCCCGGCCAACAATTCGCGCACTCCGAAATTGTTCAGCGCACTGCCGAAATAGACCGGCGTCAGATGGCCCTCGCGATAGGCTTGCGGGTCGAATGGCGGGCACAGCCCCTTCGCCATCTCGACCTCCTCGCGCAATTTGGTGAGCGCCGCCTTCGGCAATAGCCGCGCCATTTTCGGGTCCTCGAGGCCATTGCAATGGACCGGCTCGGTGACCCGGTCGTGGACGCCGCGCTCGAACAATAACAGCGCATCGGCGAACAAATCATAGGTGCCGAGAAAATCGCGCCCCATGCCGATCGGCCAGGAGGCCGGGGTCACGTCGAGCGCCAGCGACTGCTCGATTTCGTCCAGCAGGTCGAACGGGTCGCGGGCTTCGCGGTCGAGCTTGTTGACAAAGGTGATGATCGGCACGTCGCGCAGCCGGCAGACCTCGAAGAGCTTGCGGGTCTGCTCCTCGATGCCCTTGGCCGCGTCCAATACCATCACCGCGCTGTCGACCGCGGTCAGCGTGCGGTAGGTGTCCTCGCTGAAATCCTGGTGGCCCGGCGTGTCGAGCAGGTTGAAGGCGAGCCCCTCGTGCTCGAAGCTCATCACCGCCGAGGAGACCGAAATGCCGCGCTCGCGCTCGATCGCCATCCAGTCGGAACGCGCCCGCCGCCGATCGCCGCGCGCCTTGACCTCACCCGCCAGCTGGATCGCCCCGCCAAACAGCAGCAATTTCTCGGTCAGTGTGGTCTTGCCGGCGTCGGGATGCGAAATGATCGCAAAGGTCCGCCGGCGCAAAATCTCGTCGGTCAGGGTACTCATCAATCCGTTTCAATTATTCCCGGGGGTGGTGCCTCGTCCGGCGAGCGTACCCCCCACGCCTACACGAGCCGTGGATATGATGATAGCCGGCCTCTTTGCCAACGCCTTCCCTGCGAACCTAGTGTTCAGACCCATTCAGAAGACTCGCTGGGCGACGGCAGACCAATGCTCACATCAAAAATCTTGTCACACCGGCGAAGGCCGGTGCCCATGGCAGAACTGGGTCCCGGCCTCCGCCGGGAGGAGAAGGAGGGGGCATCGGACTGAATCATCCAAATGCACCTAAGCACTAGCTCACCCCTGTTTTGCCTGTTTTATCAGGTTGAGATCAGGTATCGCCAACTCCCTCCAACGCCAACCGCCCGGCCGATCGCGGGCGCCGATATGCGCGGCAGTAACATGCGATTATGGCAACCGCGTGGTTGATCAGTGCTCAGCCGGAACCGAAAGGTGTCTTCGCTGACATCCCCTTGGGTTGAAATCCTGGTGGCCCGGGCGTGTCCAGGACGTTGAAGGATAGCCCCCTCGTGTTCGGCTGTCGAAAGCAGCCCCGCTCCGCCGGCACTATCGGTGATTGATGGCTGCGCGGCTGTTTTTTAGAGGGTGCCGGTAGAGCCCCCGGCTGCCGCAGATGACAATAAAGTATTGCCCATCGCTCGTTGCTGCATCTGCAGCGAAAACAGATAAAGTTCTCTGTTGGGTTGAAGTTGCTCGCTAAGTATACTGCCGCGCTCGTGCGCCCGCCCCCCGTTTGTCAAAACCCAGTTCAACATCCCACCATGGGCCAGAAATATGGCATGCGAACGAAGCAATTTTAGGGATCATCATCCTTTTGGGGGCGATTTGCTGGAGGCCAGCTTTCATGAAGGTTGAACGAAAGCTGCCGTTCGATGCCAAGAGTTTCTTGGCCAAGGTCGAGGCCGGAAAAACCAAATCCGAATTGCGCAACCGTCAAACGGTCTTCTCCCAGGGAGACCCCGCAGATGCTGTCTTCTACATCCAGAAAGGCAAAATCGAGCTGAGGGTCGTATCCGAGCACGGCAAAGAAGCGATTCTTGCCATTCTGGGGCTTGGTGATTTCTTTGGGGAGGGATGTCTTGCCGGTCAGCCACTGCGCATGTCGACGGCGGTCGCCGTCACGGAATGCTCGCTCATGCGCCTCGAAAAATCGGCCATGATCGAGGTGCTTCACGATGAACCGGTTTTCTCCGCGCTTTTCGTCTCATACCTGTTGACCCGCAACATTCGCATTGAAGCAGATCTCGTCGATCAGCTGTTCAATTCTAGCGAAAAACGTCTCGCGCGCCTTCTCCTGCTGTTGGCCAACTTCGGCAAGGACGGGAAACCGGAACCGGTGATCCCCAAAGTCAGCCAGGAAACCTTGGCCGAGATGATCGGCACCACCCGGTCACGGGTAAGCTTTTTCATGAACAAATTCCGCAAGCTCGGCTTCATCCAGTACAACGGTGGTCTGAGCGTACACAGCTCGCTGCTGAACGTCGTCCTCCACGACTGACCGACAGTCCATCCGGCCTAGTATCGCGACCCACGTATTTGGGGAAAATTCTTCTCAAAAGTGAGCAATTTTGACCAGTTTGGCTTCCAGAACTAGTTAATGTTAGGGCCTGCGTGGTGGTGTTTGCAATCCGAGCAGACTTCTGGCCCATGTATACGCGGCACCATGGAATGGGTTCATTTCAAGCAGGTAAGTAATATTACCTATCGGATAGGAGATACAGATGCCGTTGACGTTGCCTGTCGCTCCCACACGGCTAGCCGTCTTCGCCCTCGAGCTCGGGGCGGGCCTTCCTATTGCCCGGATGCCCGTATATGGCGAGATCGTTGTCCGTTCGGAAACGGAAGAACCGGCTGTCGACGTCGATCACCGACTAGACGACGTCATCCTGCAGGCGCTACGGAAAGACGCGGCCGAGAACATCCACGCTCCGCAGCCCCGCCAGCGGCTTGCGGACGTTATCGGTCAGGAGATCGCGCGACAGCTCGGGCCGAAGGCTGACGAGATCCTACGGGAAGGTGACCCCACCGAGTTCATCGCGGAAGTTATCCGCCGTGTGCGCGACGCTTCCGGAGGCGCCACGCTGCGGAGCGTTGACAATGACACTCTAAAACAGCTCATCAGGAAGGCCATTCGGGAAGAAGCGGGCAAGCGGAAATTGCCGCTCGAGCCTATTGCAAAGCTAACGCCGACTCTTTGGGCATATCCGCTCGGAGTGCTCGCCACAGACCATGCCGGCTATCTCTCCTACGACTTGTCGCGCTTGCCGGCGACGGTGCTGGCTGCGTTAGCGACGGCGGTTCAGGCCCGGCGTCTCGATCCTGCAGCATCGCTCGACGTTTCAATCTCCCTCTATCCCACGGGCTTGAAGGGCGCGGTGATCTTCGACACGCTCTCCCAAGGCCGCTTCACGCTTGGCGCAATCGTGGCCAGGATCGAGCTAGCAAAACCTCTAATCCCTGATGCGGTTCTGAACCTCGCGCTTCCAGCCATGCAAAGCCCGTCGCTGGGGGACTGGCATCTTTCCCCGGGATCGTTCGCGACCAATCCCGGATCGCTGATCGGCGCCGATGGGTGCGAGTCGATCCTACCCGCCAACGTCGCCGCACAGGAATTTTTCTTCTACCAGGTCATTCGGCTGACCGACGTGGCACTCCCGGTTGCACCGGTGGAGCGAGGAAAGGTCCAGCTCGGCGTCGTCAACGAATATTGCGTCGCGTGGAACCCCCTCGGGCACTCGCTTGGGCAGATCCTTTATAGCCTGCCACTTGCCCCCGCGGAATCTGTCAACCTTGCGGTCATCGACTGGACTCGCCGTGACGAGGGTCAGCGCAAGGAGCGCACCACGGTCGATGAGCAGCTCGTCCACAACGAGCACCGCGACCGGTCCATCAGTGAGGCTGTCCACACCGCCGTGCAAGAATACCAGCACGGAAGCAGCTTCATGGGCGGCATCGCCGGAGCGGTCGGCGTTAACTTCGGCATCGTCTCCGCAGGCGTCGCGGGCTCGCTTGGGGGTAGCACGTCGAGCAGCAGCGGTACCCGCGAGGTCACTGGGTCCACCGTGCAGAAGCTAAGCGACAACATCACGCAAGTCAGTGCGTCCATGAGAGAACTGCAAAGCACGGTCGTCGTGCAATCAACGCAGTCCGAGAAGGAGGCCATCGAGACCCGCACGGTAGTGAACTACAATCACAGCCATGCACTTACGATCCTCTACTACGAGGTGCTGAGGCATTTCCGAGTCGTGACGGAACTCAGGCGCCAGCGTCCGGCCGTGCTGATCAAGATCAGAACGGACTGGTTCGAAGGTGCCGCGGCGGTGCACAACATCCTGGAGCACCGCGCCGTGCTGGCCTCTGCACTGCTCGACACGAGGTTCGCCGATGGCTTCGACGCGCTCGAACGCCTCAGCCGCCTCAACGGTCCGTTGGCGGACCTGTCGAAGCCGCTGCCGTCACCGACTGCGCCCTCGCCGCCTGATCCAAATCCCCCACCGCTTTTTCACTACTTCACGTTTGAGCTGACCACCGGGGGTTTCCATCGCGGGGTCGACGCACATGACGAGCATGTCGATGTGCTCAGCACGCTGCTTCTCGGAGACGGCGGGGCCGTCGACCTTATCAACACCGATGGCGGGCAGGTCCTCAATAATTTTGGGGCCTTTAGCCAGGAAAACACGGTCAATTTGTTCACGGCGGTCCCCAGCGGCCGAGTGACGGTACCGTGGTCTTCGATTACCGGGGTGATATTCGCGATCGCCGTGTTTCCGACCAACAGCGACACGGCGAAAGTATCGTTCTCGCATATCAAGCTGACGGGCATTGATGGGGCCGGTCCAGGCGGGGGGGTGGTTCTCATCGACCAACCCTATGAACACGGGCACCTTATCGTCACCAACGCGAAAGACGAGTTTGGTAGACGACTGACACTGCCCGCGCTGCGGCCCAACTCCTTGCCTGCGCCACCTCCGCAATTTTCTGACGCCGATCTCAAGGATCGCGCGAAGAGCATTGAACTCATCGCTCATCTTGAGTCTCGTAAGCGCTTCTATGGCCGCACCATCGCCTTGAACCAGGACCCCTTCGAACGGGCCAGCGAACTCGATGCCATTT
>Ga0137359_10004174_pt1 | contig 11812 bp, 9 predicted proteins | sample Mad1_40_16metaG_FD_108281 | JGI IMG/M metagenome (GOLD analysis project Ga0137359, IMG submission 108281) | Vadose zone soil microbial communities from Angelo Coast Range Reserve, California, USA - Mad1_40_16 metaG | ecosystem: Environmental > Terrestrial > Soil > Vadose zone | place: USA... | reverse complement strand
TACCACAATCACGAGAAAAGAGTGCTTGTGTGTTTACGAGCATTTTGCAAAGAACGGATTCAAGCATCGCCTTGGTCTGCGCAGGTCGTTCCCCGACGAGTCAACGACGCGCGCTCGGTAGAGGCACGGAACTTTGTCTCGTTACTAGGCGCAGCACACAAATTTTGGCGCACGTTCAATTGTCCGTCGCACAGTATCTGTGTCTCATCACTTCTACTTCTTGATCTTGCGCGGTCGATGATGGCCAGGGAAGACGATACCATTCTTTCCTCAACTTCATCCTTTGCAACAGCTTCAACACCGACATACAGCTCTGCAGCGGCCTTGGATATTGGTAGAATTCAATATGTAATGTTCCATTTGTGACCTCATTTCTTCTGTACTTAAACAGTATACATGAGCGTGAGAATTTACAAAGCACTGACAAACCTCTCGGCATGCCATTTCTTGGCCTCTCAATCCCCCTAGGCCCTGCCCTTGAGTTAATCCTTTCCTTTAGTATCCGATCAAGGCTGGGTAAGACCTGCTACATCAAAGATTGGTACTGAGCTGCGTAACTCATTTTTGTGGAAACGATGGCCAGGAAGGAGCATGGTCTCTCCTTGTCGAACAATATCATTCTTTCTCCCAGCTCAGTTGCAACAGCTTCCACACCGACACAGCGCCCTGAAATAGCCTTAGGTATTGGAAAAATTCAATGTGCGTGGTGTTCCAATTGTCCACAATGAATACTGAGTCGCGTGTGAAAGTTCAAAACCAGTGTCATAGTGTGACAATAATAGACATTGTCCCCGACAACGTTCTTTTAAACATATTCGGATTTTGCCTACATAACCCCACCGGGCTTCCTCTTGAACAGATGAAGAAATGGCAAAGACTAGTGTCTGTTTGCCGAAGATGGAGACAAATCATATTTTCGTCACCAAGCCGTCTTGAGTTGCGCCTCAGCTGCTCATACGGGATACCCGTCAGGAAGAATCTAGAATTCTGGCCTGTCACCATGCCTGTCATCGTTGACTACCCCAGGGATTCCTCTCGCCCTTCGCCCATTGATGAAGATAACATCATTGCTGCACTTGAGCAAGCCGATCGTGTACACCGTGTCGAGATGTTTACGTCAGACTCACTCTTGAGAAAAGTGGCCACCGTCATGCAAAAGTCATTTCCTGCGCTGACACACTTGGGACTTGGACTTCTATGGGATTATGACTATGACGACGAGATTAGCATCGCACATACGCCCGTTCTTCCCAAAGGATTCTTGAATGAATCCGCTCCATGTCTTCAATATCTCCACTTTGAAAGTTTCCCTTTTTCAGAAGCGCCTACGTTTCTTCTGTCGTCTCATAATCTCGTCACTCTCAAACTCGAAGAAATGTTCGAGGATAGTTTCTCACCAGAGGCCATGGTTGAATGTCTGTCTGGGATGGCCAGGCTGAAAACACTTTCCCTTTCGTTTGACTACTTCACCGCCTCGGACATGGACCTATTCGCCTTTGATCGAGAGAGAACACGATTGGACCTCACAACGCGGATCATCCTCCCTTCGCTCACTCGTTTTCACTACGCTGGTCATAGTGGATTCTTAGAGAACTTTATAGCCCAAATCGACGCTCCTCTGCTCCTCAGACTCGGAATAACGTACTACACATTTCAGGTCCAAGCTCCCCAGCTTTTTCGTTTCCTTGGTCACACAGAAAATTTCAAGTTCGACCAGTTCAGCCGTGCGCAAGCACATTTTCGGGACCAAATCTCCGTCGAACTTTATCGCTCACAAGGGACATCCCCGCAAGCCAGTCCGAGTCTTTCTATTTCAATTCGGGTACTAGGTATTTTAGATGTTCAAGTTCTGGACACAGCCAGATTCCTTGGTCGATGTGGCACGACGTTGTCAAATGTGAAAAATCTCTCTGTCAATGGGCATAGTATTCTTGAGTCGAGTAGCTACGATCTGGGCAGCGCCGTGTGGCTTCCATTCTTCCTCCTATTTCCTGCGGTGCAAGATCTACATTTATCTGGAGAAGTGGGAGCGAAAACTGCTTCTGCGCTTGAACGCACCACCGAGGAGATGGTCACCGAGATTTTTCCAGCTCTTGACACGATATGGATAGACGATGAGGAATATGGTTACCATGAGCCACTGGAAGAAGGATCTATGAAGTTACTTCGGTTTCTCTCTTTGCGCCATCGCACTGGTTACCTGGTTACTATTGTCGACACACGAGAGGATCCGGACGAAAAACTCAACTCCGAGTCGGTTTGGAATGGTCAGGTCGCGAGAACGTCCTCGACCCGTAGTTGCTGGGACTCACCCGGCTGATGACTCGATCGCTTTCTTCTGACTCATTTATCTGACTCTTTATGATTCTAACTCCTCAATCTCGTACGAGTATATAAGGACAGAAGTTTCTTACGACGAGCTCGACCTACTGTATTCAACTACAGTAACTTAGTAGTTCTTGGCTTCGCGAACATCGAGTCGATTTGACTGTGACATTTTTTTCGGGAAAAGGTAAGTATTACGAACTTTAATTGTCCTGTCCAGGATGTTCTTCCGCACATCTGTGTGAAGTTAAAAACCATCCTAACAAATACATGATGCGTGAACTTGAATCCTAAATCGTGAAATCATGGTCAGAGTAAGTTTTTTTAAATCATAATGAGCATGGATTTCACTGGCTGGTCAAATGATAGGTATACCCGGATTGGTGAGATGATCAGGCTCGTCGCCCAAATTATTCGTGACATTGACATGAGGCCTTCTCGGGCTGCGGGCCCGGGCTTACAAAGCCAACAGGCCCTGAAAAATGGCTAGGAGTAAGCCCGGCGGCCGGGCACAGGCCAGGCCCTTAGTAGCCGCAGTCATCTGTGTTCCGCCATGATGATCCTCACTCTGACTGTCTGCTTCTCAGCTTGATTCACCATGCCTGTATCTAGGGTATGAAAGTGTCAGTTTATTCACGCAAAGTACGACCAACTGCAAAGTTGGGGGCACGCTGAGCGTGCATCTTACCACGTTCACCCCCACCATTTCCCTCTATCCCGTGTCTGCCATGTTCTCCTTCCTCCTCGCTATGACCGCGTACACAGACCCAACGGAAAACTGCCAAGCGAGCTCGATGCAGCACAGCTGTAACGCGCCCATCCGACATCACCGGCCTCATGCCGCCAGCTCCGTCATAAGCGCCGGGAGCGTACCCTCTCCTTTGTCTCAATGCCTCGTGAGTTCTGGTCTCTGTCTTCGGATTACTATGCTTACGAAAATCGCCTTCCATCCCGCCACCTTCTCGATTGCCTTTATGCATCCCAATATCCTAACATATTCCATGGTCCTCTGTTGCTGTCCTCCTCGCGTTTCTAAGTTATAGAAGCACGGTCATATCCTTCACGCTCATGTATCACCTGTTACCCTTCCATCCACTTGCCAAGTACCCCGGACCAGTCATGGCTAGGACGTCCAAGTTATGGGCGGCCTATAGGCGCCACAACAGATTGCACAAGCGTCAAGGGGATGTGGTCAGAGTAGGTTCGTACTGTCATCCTTCATGTATGTACGGTGCTCAGCTATCCATAGGGCCAATGAACTCTCGATTCGAGATCCTTCGCTGATACACCCGGTGCTCGGACAAGGAGGTCTGCCCAAGGGGACCACGTGCATATTTGGCCTTTTTTCGTTTGCCTATATTGAAACCTACGGTAATGAGGCTGGGGGACCACCAATGCTAGTTGCCCTGCAATATCCCATAGTACACGTACATCAGCGCAAGCACTGGAATCGTGCCTTTTCATCGGCAGCTATGAAAGAGTATGAAGTAATTTTTGCGAAGAGGGTCAGAGAGAACTTGTTGGTTTTGTGGAAGATCTGTTACAGAGATCAGATAGTGCTGTGGTGGACGTGAATAAGTACTTCACCTGAGCCCCAAGTACCATGCGTTTGATCTCGTCCTGACGACGTGTCATCGCACAGCACATGCTCTATGGGCGGCATGGTGTATGTCTCCTGAGATGGGTTTTTAACGCGACTGAGGCTAATTCAAACTCTGTCAACTTCGGCAGTGGCTTTGATCTCATGAAGGCTGGCAATGATACCAATAGTCTTTGGACACAATCATGCGTGCGTGCGGTACGTACACTCTGTGTTAATTTCAGTATCGGTGCCGTCCTGTCACATGTACCATACACCCTTCCTGTAAGTGTTCTTACCACAATCGCGAGAAATAAAAGCGTGCTTGTGCGTTTACGAGCATTTTGCAAAGAACGGATTCAAGCATCGCCTTGGACTGCGCGGGTAGCTCCGAGTCAACGACGCGCGCTCGGTAGAGGCACGGAACTTTGTCTCGTTAGGCGCAAGATGCGTGCAGGAGGACAACAAGGGTCGCCCAGCCTAGTAAAAGTTCAGCTGCGGTATTGAACGTGATAGCTTCCACGATTTGAGGCTGCAGGCAAGTTTGAGCACAGAAATTGCGCGTCACGCACTCAATTCAATAAAATTCTCGGGTCGGTCCACCACCCCCAGTGAGGTCATAATGTCTCAGACGATCTTCGGTTGGAAGAAAATCAGAGGTGAGGTGTTCTCGAAGGAAAATGATTCCACGATGGCGGAGGCTGGTAGAAGCTGGTGGAAGAGCATGAGGATGTGAGGACTCGAGGGACTGTATCGACGTCGTATCACGGCTCCGGCGGCGCGATGAGACGGAAGTCAAGAGAATGAGGATAGCGGTTTACACCCATTGACGACCGTGACGGTGCTCATATAGGTCTCAGCAGAAGAATACGGCACATAAAATTTGGCGCACGTTGTCCGTCGCACAGTATCTGTGTCTCATCGCTTCTACTTCTTGATCTTGCGCGGTCAATGATGGCCAGGGAGGACGATACCATTCTTTCCTCCCCTTCATCCCTTGCAACAGCTTCGACACCAACACATGGCTTTGAAACAGCCTTAGATATTGAAGGAACTCAATGTGCGTGGTGTCCCAATTGTCCGTAATGAGCACTGAGTTGCATACAAAAGTTCGAAACCGGAGTCATATTGTGACAATAGACATACTCTCGGACAACGTCCTTTTGGACATATTCAGCTTTTGTCTGTGTGGCCCTGTGGCTACCGGATTCCCACTTGGACAGATGAAGAAATGGAAAGGACTAGTGCATGTCTGCCAAAGATGGAGACAAATCATATTTTCGTCACCACGCCGCCTTGATTTGCGCCTTGTCTGCTCATTCGGGATGCCCATTAGGAAGAATCTAGAATTCTGGCCTGTCACCATTCCTCTCGCTATTGACTACTACTCCTCTCACTCCCCTTCTTCTATCGACGAAGATAACCTCGTTGCTGCACTCGAGCAAGCCGATCGTGTGCACCGTGTCGATATTTTTGCATCACACACACTCTTGAGAAAAGTGGCCACCGTCATGCAAAAGTCATTTCCTGTGCTGACACATTTGGTACTTAAGTGGGATCATGAAGACATGGAGTTTACCACCGCAAATTCGCCTGTTCTTCCCAAAGGATTCTTGAATGAATCTGCTCCATGTCTTCAAGATCTCTGCTTAGAAAGTTTCCTTCTTCCAGAAGTACCTACGTTTCTTCTGTCGTCTCATATTCTCGTCACTCTCAAACTCGAAACGATGTTCCAGGATAGTTTCGTCTCACCGAAGGCCATGGCTGGATGGCTAGATGGGATGACCAGGCTGAAAACACTTCTCATTTCATTCTACTACGCCGACACAGACCTATTTGCCTTTGATCAAGAGAGAACACGATCGGACCTCAAATTGCGGATCACCCTTCCTACCCTTACTCACTTTCACTACATTGGTCATAGTGGATACTTAGAGAGCCTTTTGGCCCAAATCGACGCACCTCTACTCATCAGACTCGGAATAACGTACCACTGGAACCATTTCCAAGCTTCCCAACTTTCTCGTTTCATCGGTCACATAGAAAACTTCAACCAGTTCAACCGCGCGGAAGCATCTTTTGAGCATGGTGTCACCGTCGAATTTGATTACCTACATCGGAAAGGCCTGCAAGCCAGTCTTTCTATTTTTTTACCGAAACTTGAGTACTTATTAGGTCAAGAAATTCTGGACACAGCCCTTGGTAAACTTTTCACGACGTTCTCAAATGTGAATCACCTCTCCGTCGATGTGTCCGCTATAGTTTATACTATCGACAATGATCAGGGCACCGGCGAGTGGCTCCAATTCTTCCGCTTATTTCCTGCGGTTGAAGTGCTACAACTATCTGGAGTGCTGGGAGATGACGCTGTTTCTTCGCTCGAAGACAACGCCGAATACTCGGAGGAGATGCTCACCGACATTTTGCCAGTTCTCGACACGATATGGTTATCAGACGTAAGGGGTAAAGAACCGAAAGTGGGATCCATGATGTTACAGCAGTTTCTCTCTTTGCGCCAGCGCTCTGGTCATCCGGTGACCATTGTCAACACGCAAGAGGAGTTGGAAGAAAAACTCGAAAAACTCGAGTCCCATCGGGATGGTCAGGAGAACGTCCTGTAGTAGATTCCTCTTCGTTCTGGTGTATAACTAGTCCTGGCCGTTGTCCCCTCAATTCAGAAGATGTAGATAATGACGATACATATATAAATTCAGAGTCCACACGAGTACCAGCATCACGGTAAATGACAGGGTATCACACCCGAAGCATCGTTCAACCCGAGAGCCGTTCAAGTTTGAGTACTTGACGGTAGCTATCCATGTCTCGCACCACAGCTCTCCCACTCTCCTCTACTCCGAGGTTTGAGTCATGATATATAGGCATTTCTTCCGTACCTTGCAGTTTTCTCAGTGCTACGGTTAAATGGTGCCGTACGGCGTAGATAGCTATGACAGCTAAGACAAAGCGCTGACTCACCTCCCATTCGGTCCGCCGGTGCTAGAAAGACCGATACATACAGAAGACAGTTGAGATGGCGGCAGCTCGGGTTCCGAATGCCACGGGTAAGCCTCCAAATGGTGTTACCATGACCACACCCAGACGAGCCACCTGTAAGAGGGTTCAGTTCAAGCTCTGAGGCACGCCACGGCCGTGACGCATGCTCACCTTCGATGTGTTCTCAGGCTCCTTGCCTCACTGATTACAATCCTCGAGCTTTCTTCGTCGACACCAGCGGCGGCGCCTCTGCTCCGAGCATCAGGTAATGCCTTGGACGTCGAAGGTTCGTCCGCCACGATGGCCTGCGCACAAGATTGTGTGGCAGATGGAGCGCAGCGACAACTTGGTGTGCCTTGACGGTACACAGGGTGAGGGGCCATGTGCGGTGAGGACGCGCAGTGCGCCTCCAAGTGCACGTAGTTCCTCCAAGATGAGCCATTCCGCTAAACCAAGTACTCCACCGTCAAGTCTGCGAAAGAGATACACACGCCCATCTACGTCCAAAACGCGGAAGAACGCCGCAAGCTCAGGTACCAGTAGGATGCGTGGTGGCGCACGGAACACCTTGTCGGCGCCTGGGGCATCCGGCTCGAGTGGCAGAATGAGGTCTGTGAGGTTCAAAGTGTGCTGTGCGCGTCGTATGGGATCTTGTGATGCCATGCTCGCGCTGGCGATGTCTGCCCCTCGCCGTACCGGTGCCTGCAGGACAAGCTCGGGCTCGAGCACGCTCACGATACTGACGCACGTCCCAGGGAGTCGACCGACGCGCGTGCTGTGGGTAGACACTAACAGGTCGGCTGCAGACGCGGCGGGACGCGAATAGGTCCACCACGGTGTGGACGAGGCCGTGCGCTGCACGTGCCGGGAGAGGGCGGGTATGAGGTGGTCGAGGACTTGCAAGAACTCATAGTTGGAAGCTAGGAGGTCTGCGAGTGATGCGCGAGAGGAAGAACCAGCGAGAGGTGGCAGTGGGGCGAGAGAGAAATGCGCTTAGGCGGAGGCGGTGAGTATCTCTAGCGCAGCGAGAAAGTGCCTGAAATGCGTGAGGAATCAGGGCGACATAGGGCGACCTGTTAAAATCTAAGCACACTGCCAGTGTTCCTCAGTCTCTGAATGGAAGACTTGTTATTATGTATTTACCTAAGCACGCTGTCTACGAGTGTGTGTAGTTTTGTTAATAAGACTGGCGATCTAAACACAACTTATTCTCTGAATGGAAAGACTGAGAAGAGGGAAGTGGCGTGGCGAGTATAGAACGGGATCGCGATCGAACACTGATCGAACGCGTATAGGTACGTATCACGTGACTCCGTAACTCGCCACTCGATCCGATCCTTATTCGTCCAACAACTCTCCTCCTTTCATCACTGAACCTCCTTTCATCCTCTTGTCTCTCATTGTCTCCACCCCTCATGGTTAGCCACAGCCCATTCCTAGCACCTCGCCACACCACGCTGCATACCATGCTCGATATCGGACTGGGAATTGGTTGGGGAGTTGTATTGTTGTGCGTCATCACTCAGATCCATTGTTCCAATTCGCCGTGTACCGGTTCCGTTTCATATCGTGTAGTATATAAAGGCTTGGTTTCCATCTTGTAATGAAAAACTCAACGCTTTTCTCTGTTTCTCTTCTCGTGTGCCTATAAGACGGCATTGCGACATTGCGTCACTGTGACCCTACGACAACAAACACGACGACAAACGCTTAAGACAACAACAACGCTGCGAACTGTCATTCCGGCCTATCATCTTCGCTTTCCTCCTCCTCTTTGTCCCTCCCTTCCTCTTCTCTCCTCGGCCCGCTCTTCCTCCCTCTCGCACACGCTGCTCCACTCGTGTCTCGACTCTTCCTGTGTCCTTGTCACTCCGATTCGGGCTTATATCCTCTATCTCCTATCTTGATCGGGATTATCTCTGCCTTACGAACTCACACGGTGCTCGCGTCGTACAGTGGAAACGATGATCAGGGAGGAGCATGGTCTCTCCTTGCCAAACAATATCGTTCTTTCTCCCGGTTCATCCTTCGCAACAGCTTCTACTCGGACACTAACACGCGGCCCTGAAATAGCCTTGAATATTGGAAGAATTCAATGTGCGTGATGTCCCATTTGTGTCCGCAATGAGTACTGAGTTGCATGTGAAAGTTCAAAACCAGAGTCATAGTGCGACAATAGACATGCTCCCGGACAACGTTCTTTTGGACATATTCAGCCTTTGTCTGTGTGACCCTGTGCCCGCCGGGCCTCCACTTGAACGGATGGAGAAATGGCAAAGACTCGTGCACGTCTGCCGAAGATGGAGACAAATCATATTTTCGTCACCCCGACGTCTTGATTTGCGCCTTACCTGCTCATACGGGATACCCGTCAGGAAGAATCTAAAATTCTGGCCTGTCACCATGCCTGTCACCATCGACTACCCCCACCGTTCCTCTTACTCTCTTTCTTCTATCGATGAAGATAATATTATTTCTGCACTCGAGCAAGCTGGTCGCGTGCACCGTGTCAATATTTTTGCATCACAATTACTCTTGAGCAAAGTGGCCACCGTCATGCAAAAGACATTTCCTGTGCTGACACATCTGGAACTTGAGTGGGATCGTGAAGGCAAGGAGTTGACCATCGCAAATGCGCCTGTCCTTCCCAAAGGATTCTTGAATGAATCTGCCCCATGTCTTCAATATCTCGTCTTAGGAAGTTTCCCTTTTCCAGAAGTGCCTACGTTTCTGTTGTCGTCTCATAATCTCCTCACTCTCAAACTCGAATTAATGTTCCAGAATAGTTTCGTCTTACCAAAGGCCACGGCTGAATGGCTGTCTGGGATGCCCAGGCTGAAAAGACTTTCCATTTCATTCTGGTACGCTAACAGGGACTTATTTGCCTTTGATGAAGAGAGAACACGATTGGACACGACGCGGGTTATCTTTCCTTCCCTCACTTATTTTCACTACGCTGGTCATAGTGGATACTTAGGGAACTTTATAGCCCAAATCGACGCGCCTCTACTCATCGAACTCCGAATATCGTGCGGCTGGGGCCGGGTCCCAGCTTCCCAACTCTTTTATTTCATTAGTCACACAGAAAACCTCAAGTTCGACCAGTTCAGCCGTGCCAGTGCGCAAGCACTTTTTAGGGACTCAGTCACCATCGATCTTGGATCCTCACAATGGAAATGCCCGCTAGCAAGTCTTGAATTTACCGAACTAGATTCTTTCTATATTCAAGTTCCGGAAATAGCCAATATTGTTGGTCAATTTGGCACGTTCTCAAATGTGGATCATCTCTCCTTCGATGGGTCCCCTGTACAGTTTAGAAGCGACAATGATATGGGCAGCGCCGAGTGGCTCCCATTCTTCCGCCTATTTCCTGCGGTGGAAGTGCTACAACTATCTGGAGCACTTGGAGAAAACATCGCTTCTGCGCTCGAAGGCACCACCGAGGATATGGTCACCGAGGTTTTTCCAACTCTCCACGAGATATGGATAGAGGACGACTACTCTGATGATGAAGACTACGAAGTGGGACCCATGGAGTTACGACGGTTTCTCTCTTTGCGTCAGCGCTCTGGTCACCCGGTGATCGTCATCGACGCGCGAGGAGACGACCTTGCTGAAATACTCAAAAAACTCGAGTCTCATCGGAATGGTCAGCAGAACGTCCTGTAGTAGTTTCTTCTTCGTTCGGGTGTATAAAAAGTCCTGGCCGTTGTCCCTTCAATTCAGAAGATGTAGGTAATGAGAGATACATATATTAATTCAGAGTCGACACGAGTAGCAGGTATCATTCGGCAACTTGAAGCTGCCAAGCGATCATACCCGGACGAGCCACCTGTATGAGTGTTCAGTTCAAGCTTTGAGGCACGCCACGACCGTGATGCATGCTCACCTTGGATGTGTTCTCAGGGTCCCTGCCTCGCTGCTCACAATCTTCGAGCTTTCTTTGTCGACACCGGCGGCGGCGCCTCTGCTCCGAGCATCAGAGCATGCCTTGGACGTCGAAGGTTCGTCCGCCACTTCTTGAGCCACAAAGGTATTTACGATCAGCCCTTCGCGGAGACAAGCTTAAGTACTTGTGGTGCTAAGGTGCGTGTTGACAATCGTAATGTGTCCTCGTTGCAAGTCGCGCACGTAAACTTATCACACCTGTACAATCAGGACTAAATGAGCGACTGAAAATTCTTCAAACTCTTCACCGTCAGACTCGGAGTCAGGTGGGGGAATAAGTACGTGGTACTAGTGCCACCAGACTCATTTGTGCTTGTGGCAAGCTCAATGATACCAAAACCACGCCCATGTGTTGTGGATCCGTGAATTTCTCGCCGAGGCCGGTCCGGCACCGGCCGGCGGCACCACGGTCATGAGACATTGTCTCTCTCTCAGATGGACTTTGGTTAGAAGGAAAAGGATGTCATGATGACGGACTCGGAGGCTGGGCTGTGGTGGAAAGAGCAAGAATTCTGAGGACTCGAAAGAACTGGAATGGCGTGGTATGGTGTGGCAGTTTCTATCTTCCCACCGTCATGCGCATGCGCCCGGAGCTCGATAATGTCATTCAATCCCTTTTCCTCAACGGCTACTCTCTCTTCACACTAATCAATGACATTCTTCTTGAGCACGATCCCGATCAAGAAGACCCAACAATTAAGTCTTTACGGAAAGGGATAGAACGCGACGCCACGGATATATGCGCTCGACTTCTCAGCCACAAGCCCTCATCTGCTTCTATATCTGTCTGGGCTCTTGATGTTGCGCGATCAACTCTGTCGGAGGTGGAAACGATGGCCAGGAAAAGAATTCAATGTGCGTGATGTTCCATTTGTGTCAGTAATGAGTACTGAGTTGCATGCGAAAGTTCAAAAGCAGAGTCATAGTGCGACAATAGACATGCTCTCGGACAATGTTCTTTTGGAC
>Ga0137359_10004172_pt1 | contig 11815 bp, 8 predicted proteins | sample Mad1_40_16metaG_FD_108281 | JGI IMG/M metagenome (GOLD analysis project Ga0137359, IMG submission 108281) | Vadose zone soil microbial communities from Angelo Coast Range Reserve, California, USA - Mad1_40_16 metaG | ecosystem: Environmental > Terrestrial > Soil > Vadose zone | place: USA... | reverse complement strand
CGCCGCAGTATCGCGACACGATGGACGCCATCCGCGACGTCAAGGTCGGCTACCAGACGCCGAACGGATCGAATGCCTATGTGCCGTTGGGCGAATTGGCGGCCATCTCGCTCGACACCGGTGCGTCCTTCATCTACCGCGAGAGCAGCGAGCGCTACATCCCGATCAAGTTCAGCATCCGCGGCCGCGACCTCGGCGGCACCGTCGCCGAAGCGCAAAGACGTATCGCCGACAACATCAAGCTGCCGACGGGCTACCGCATCCTGTGGTCCGGCGAATTCGACAATCTGCAACAGGCCACGCAGCGGCTGATGATCATCATCCCGATCACCTTCCTGCTCATCCTCGTTCTCCTCTACGGCCTGTTCAACACGCTGCGCGACAGCCTGGTCGCTATCGCCGGCATCCCCTTCGCGGTCGGCGGCGGCATCGTTGCCCTCTACGTGACGGGTGAGGATTTCAGCGTCTCGGCCGCCATCGGCTTCATCTCGCTTGCTGGCGTGGCGGTGATGGATGGCATCCTCAACATCACTTACTTCCGCGAGCTGCTGAGCAGGGGCCAGTCATTCGGCGAAGCGATCTTCAACGGCGCGGAGCAGCGCATGCGCCCGATGCTGATGACCGCCCTTTCGGCCGGCGTCGGATTGTTCCCGGCCGCGATCTCGCAAGGCATCGGCAGCCAGGTCCAGCGGCCGCTGGCGACCGTTGTCGTGGGCGGCATGCTGATCGGTCCGATCATGCTCCTCATCGTGGCGCCTGCCCTGAGAAAGGCGTTCCTCAAGGCGTACGCGCCCAGCCGGGAGAGGCCGACAGAGACGGAGGGCGACGAAAATGACCGGTAAACGCATCAGTATCCGCGAAGCACTGACCGGCTTGATCGCCGCCGGCGGCCTCGCCGGCTGCATGGTCGGCCCCAATTTCGCGCCGCCCGCCCCGCCAAAGGACCAGGATTATCTGTCGGACGCACTGATTGACCAGACCGCCGCGACCAATGTCCTGGGCGGGGAGGCGCAGCGCTTCGTCCAGGATCTCGACATCCCGGGGCAATGGTGGATGATCTTCGAGTCGAGGCCGCTCGACGATCTGATCGAGCAGGCGCTGAAGGCAAATCCGGACGTGCAGGCGGCGATCGCCACCTTGAAGGTGGCGCAGCAGACGGCGCGCGCCCAGCGTGCCGCGATGTTCCCGACCGTCACGGTGGCGGGAACCGGCTCGCACAACGTAGCGTCACAACTCCTGTCGGCGCCCACGGCGGATGGAACCTTCGTCTTCGGGCTGTTCACCGCACTGCTGAACATCTCCTACGCCGTCGATGTCTTCGGCGGGGTCAGGCGGCAGGCCGAATCGCTCGACGCGCAGGCCGAGTCCCAGTGCTTTCTGCTCGAGGCTGCGTACCTCACGCTCGCCTCCAACGTCGTTGTAGCCGCCATCACCGAGGCCTCGCTGCGCGCGCAGCTCGACGCCACGAAGCGGAGCATCGAGCTGCAGCGCCAGACGCTGGCTTTCCTGCAACGCCAGCAGGCCACCGGCCAGCTCGCCCTCGGCGACGTGGCCACCCAGCAGGCGGCGCTCGCCCAGACGGAGACCGCGCTGCCGCCGCTGGAGAAGCAGCTTTCCCAGCAGCGCAACCTGCTCGCCACTCTCATTGGACAGACGACCGCCCATGTGCCGGCGGCGACCTTCGAATTGGCAAACTTGCATCTGCCGCAGGATCTTCCGGTCAGCCTGCCCTCCAAAATGGTCGAGCAGCGACCCGACGTGCGCGCCGCCGAGGCGAGCCTCCACGCGGCGGGCGCCCTTGTCGGTGTCGCAATCGCCAACCAGCTGCCGCAATTCAATCTCGGACTGAGCTACGGCTCCCAAGCCGTTGCGTCGGACCTGTTGTTCCTCCCGGGCACGTTTACATCCACGGTGGGCGGCGGCTTCGTGCAAACCCTGCTCGATGGCGGGGCGCTCCTGGCCCGGCGGCGTGCCGCGGAGGCCGGGATGCAGCAGGCCGAGGCACAGTACCGCTCGACCGTGCTCACCGCTTTCCGCAACGTCGCCGATACCTTGCGCGCGCTCGAGCAGGACGCGCTGGCGCTGAGGGCCGCCGCCGACGCGGAGCGGGCAGCGCGGCTCAGTCTGGACATCACGCGCCGACGGCTGGCCGCCGGCGATGTCGGTATATTGGGCGTATTGAATGCGGAGATCACCTATCAACAGAGCGCAATCGCGCTGGCGCAAACCCAGGCAAACCGTTACGCCGACACCGCCGCGCTTTACCAGGCCTTGGGTGGAGGGTGGTGGAACCGGGATTCAAACGGAGGAAGCGCGATGTCCCGGCGCGCTGTCTGCAGACCGCCGTCTACGCAGGCGCAACGACCTGCGAAATAGGGCTGCGGGCGTCCAATGACAAAAGGGTACCGCCCAAATGGGATGCGGAGCCCTTTAGACGTCACACAGCGTGCGGATCGGCGACGAACGGCCACTGCGCCTTGTCGACCTTGGTGTAGGGCAGCAGCGACCAGTCCGGCACCAGCGCGCCGGGGGCCGTAACATAGACCACCTCGCTGGCGATCGGCGCGTAGGCGGCGTGGAAATGCTGCATCGATTTCACCACCACCACCTTCTTGGTCGAGGGATCGACGCCCAACTTGGTGAAGCAGTCGCGGGAGAGGCACTGGGTTCTCTTGGAATTCACGATCACCGTCACGCCCTCGATCTGCAGGGCGGCGGCATCGCCAATCCAGCCGATGCTCTTGCGCGCGCCGCCGAACTCGATGGTGACGTCCTTCTCCACTTTGAGCACGGTGGCTTTGGCATCGACCGGCGGGCCCGACGTGGGCCCGAGCTTGCCGCCGATGCGGATGTCGAAGGTCGCGCCTTCGCCTGCCTCGAATGCGAGCTTCACCGCGCCGGGGTCCCAGATCATGCCGACGGCGGCATCTTTTATGCCCTTGTCGAGCAACGCCTTCAGGATGAATGTCGAGTCCGAGGCGGCACCGCCGGCGGCATTGTCCGACACATCCGCCAGCACCATCGGCTTGGGCAGATTGTGTGCGCTCGCCCGCGCGATCGCCGAGTCGAGTGTCACGTAAGGCGGGTGGGTGGCCGCGCGCATGGCGAAGAACTCCTGGCCGAGCTCGCGGGCGAGGCGGCGGGCCTTGGGCATGTCGTTGTCGGTGACGGCGATCAGGCGCGTGCCCATTTCCTTCACGTCGGACCAGGGAAAGCCGTGGCCGATCGAGAGCGACAGGATGCCCTCCTTGCCCTCCATCGACGAGAGCTTGTCGACGAAGCCGCGCATCGGCTCGCGCGTGGTGTGGAACACGCCGATCATTTTGCAGTCGTAGGCGGCCATGGTGGGCCTGGTGCGGCCCTCGATGGCGCCCTCCATCACCGTGAAGAGATCGTCGGCGCGCTCGGGCACGTCGACATGCGGGTATTCCTTGAACAGGACAAGGGCCGTGGCGTCCTTCAGCAGGCTCTCGCTGATGTTGCAGTGGAGGTCGAGCTCGGCACCGACCGGCACGTCAGGGCCGACGATTTTGCGGACGTGGCCTAGAAGGTCGCCTTCGCAGTCGTCATAGCCGTCGGCCACCATGGCGCCGTGCATGGAGAGCAGCACGCCGTCGACCGGCAAGGCGGCCCTGAGGTCGGCCAGGATCTCCTCGCGGAAGGCCTCATAGACTTTCTTCACCGTGCGGCCGGCCGGCATGGCGAAGGCGCACAGGCTCTCGACCACCTGCCAGCCCTTGGCGTCGGCGCGCTGGCGCCATACCGCGAGCGGCGCACCGAACATCGGCACGTCCCTGCCGCAGCTGGCTTTGCGAAACAGGCAGGTCTCCTCGAAAAGCTGGTGGCCGGTCGGGATGGCGGGAAAGGTGTTGGTCTCGGTGCCGAGGGTCGCAGTGAAGATCTTTTTCATGAGCGCGATCTTGGTCGAGCCGCCGGAAGCCGGCAAGGATTCATGGTCGCGCGATTTCGCCGCTTGTCGTGCGCACTTACCGCGTCGCCGATTATCCTCGCCCCGCCGCAATCACATCGGCGACCAGCCGGCCGACCGTTTCCATGTCGTCGCGCGGCGTGAAGGCCATGCCCATCCGCACGACGACGAGGCGGGCTGAGGGCACGATCACGACATATTGCCCGAAGGCGCCGCGCGCCATGAAAGCGTCCGGCGGGAGGCCGAACCCGGCGCGGATGCGGGCGCCGTCGCTGCTGCCGCGGTCCGTCCAGAAGCCGGCGCCGTAGCCGTAGGTCTCGCTGCCCGGCGTCAGGGTGGCGGAATAGTCGACCCAGCCCGCCGGCAGGATGCGGCTGCCGCCCACGACACCGTCGTCGAGATAGAGCTGGCCGAAGCGCGCCCAGGCGCGCGCCGGCGCCAGCATGTGGCTCGACCCGATCGGCGTACTGGTGGCGTCGAATTCGAGGATGACGCCACGCATGCCGAGCTTGTCGAACAGTTCGCGGTGGGCGAAGTCGAGCACCGAAGCGGCGCTACCGCCGGTCTGGTCGCGGATCAGGCGCGACAGCAGCAGCGTATTGCCGTTGGTGTAGTTCCACGCCGTGCCGGGGCGGGCGCGCAGGAGGGCGCGGGCGGCGAAGGCCGCCATGTCGCGTTCATTGAACACCATCTGCGCCGAGGGGTCGAAGGCGTCGGTGGCGCTGGCCGTCACCGACTGGCCGATATCGAGGCCGCTGGTCATGCGCAGGAGATTATCGACCGTGATCGTGTGGCGCGGGTCCTTGGGATCGGACCATTCGGTGATCGGCGCGGGACCGTGGAGGCTGAGCTTGCCCTGGCGGATGAGGATGCCGATCAGGGCGCTGGTGACGGACTTGGTTGCCGACCAGCCGATGATCGGCGTGTCGAGGCCATAACCCGGGGCGTAGCGCTCGGCGATGACGCGACCGTCGTGGACGACCACCACGGCCTTGGTCGAGCGATGCGGCGCGCTGTCGGTTTCGGCGAAGGCGCGGTCGAGGGCTGCCTTGAGCGCCGGATCCGACGGTTCGACAAGCTCGGACCCGGCGATCGGCGGCAACAGACCGGGAGCGGGGGGACTCGCGTCGATGTGCTCGGCCGGCGGCGGCGGGCCGTGCAGCACCAGGCATCCCAACGGGCCGCGATAGGTCGCCCGGCTCTGCGCCAGGCCGGCGAAGCTCGTGGTCACTTCGCCGCGCTCTCGGTCAATCTTGTGGCTGAGCAGGAATCCGAGCGGCGACACCGTCGGGGCGATGGCCTCGCGGTAGAAAGCCTCCGGGTCGACTTGTGAGACGAAGCTGGCCGAACAAAGCTGGTGGCTGGCGAAACCGGCCGCGACCCCGGCGGCGCGGTCCAGGCTGTCACAGCCCGATAGCAACAGCGAGGCAGTGCCCAGCGATAGAAGCGTCACAGGATGCTGGATGGAATGGCGCATGAACGGCTCTCCCTGGCGATGACGGTCATGGCCGGAAGCCACGCCGAGGCCGCGATCCTAGGGAGCCGACGAAATCCTTCTCGCCAAGTTCGAATTGGAGCTGGCCGAATTTGAAACCGGCTCGCCGATTATGGAATTGGCCGCCGTAGGCGCGGCATCGTGCCGATTCAACCGGCGAAATTCGCTGGGCGTCACGCCGGTCTCGGCCTTGAAGGCACGATTGAAGGGGCCGAGCGAACTGAATCCCGTATCGAGCGCGATCGTCAACACAGGCACTTCCGACTGACTGGCGTCGACGAGCGCTGCTTTTGCCTCCGCAATCCGGTAATAATTCAGGAAACTGTTGAAATTCCGGTAGCCCAGCGCCTGGTTGATCAGCCGCCGCAGCCGATGCTCCGGCAGGTTGAGCCGTTGGGCGAGGGCTCCGATGGTCAATCCATCCCGCCGATAGGCGCGTTCGACCGTCATCACCTGCTCCAAGCCGGCGACGAGGCGCTGATCCACTGGCTCCGGACGCCGCTCCGCGGCCGGCGCTGGCTGAGGCCGGTCGACTGTCGCGGCCGGCGCCGGCAGGAAAAGCGATTGGCCGCTGCCGATGCGGAGCAGGGACCAGGCAATGGCGCCAGCGATGGCCAGCAAGCCGCCTGCCGACACGATGCTCGCCGGTTCGGGGGCCGACCTGAATGTCCCGAGAAGCTGGGAGAACGCCGTCAGGCCAATGTAGATAGACGACGCAACGACGATGAAGAGCCGCAGGCGGCGTCGGCCTTCAACCAGGTCGGCGCGCCATGACGACACGGTCTGGGCGACCGCCAGGACGGCAAAGCCGAACGAGCTGAGAGTGAGACCGATGCCGAGCGCTGCGGCGAGCTCGGACTGACTCGGCCCTGCGATGAAGCAATCGACCGTCCCGGCGACGACGAGGAGCAGCCACAGGCCGACATGCCACCAGCGCAGGCGGAAGGCATCGTCGAACAGCGCGCAGGCAAAAACCCAGAACACGACATTGTTGCCGGCGGACAGGGCAAGAGCAGGGATCACCCACCAGCCCAGGGAGGTGTGAAAGCCGGCCGCCGAGCAGAGCGCGTAGGCAGCGGTCCCAAGTGCGAACAATGCCCCGAGACGCGCCGAAACCAGATGGACGTAGTCGCGCAACAGCGCGCCCGCGATCAGCAGCACCAGGGCTGAGGTGCCGCCGCGCAGCGCCAAATCCACGGAGGAGAGAAAAGGGTCGTTCACCATATCCGGGCCGGTCCCGCTTGCACCGGCTGGCTTAGATCATGCCGCGAGGGCGCGGTCCATCAGCTGGGTCTCAACAGCGGTGCTGAGATCGTGGCCGCCGAACTGCGCCAACGGCACGCCCGAGAGCCGCGTGTCGGCGTAGAGTCCGGCGAAGGGGGAGCCCGCTTCGACCAATGCAGCCACGGCAGCGATTTTCGCCAAGCCCTCGCAGAGAAAGCGTGCGCGGCGCTCGGCGTCGCCGGAGCGCAGCAGCTTCTCCAGCATCTCGGCCAGCGGTCCGACGTTGAAGACCTGAGATGCCGTGCGTACGAGGCGCGACAGCGTGTCCATCGTCGCATCCGGATGCCGGCCAGCCGCGCGCAGCACGTCGAGCGCCATGACATTGCCCGAGCCTTCCCAGATCGCGTTCAGCGGTGCTTCTCGGTAGTAGCGCGCGAGGTCGAGGTCCTCGGTGTAGCCGTTGCCGCCCAGGCACTCGAGCGATTCGTAGACGACCTGCGGCGTGCTCTTGCACACCAGAAACTTCACCGCCGGCGTCAGCAGCCGGACATAAGCGGCTTCGCGCGGATCGGCGGCGGCACCGTCGAAGGCGTGGGTGAGGCGGAACACCAGGGCCGTCTGCGCCTCGAGGTCGAGCGCAAGATCGGCCACCACCGCGCGCATCGCCGGCTGGTCGGCGAGGCGGCGCTGGAAGACCGAGCGGTTGCGGACATGGTGGGTCGCCTGGGCGAGCGCGATGCGCATCAGGCCGGCGGAGGCCACGGCGCAGTCGAGCCGGGTCAACGAGACCATCTCGATGATGGTGCGCACGCCCGCGCCCTCGGCCCCGATCGGCAGGCCATAGGCGCCATGGAACTCGACCTCGGACGAGGCGTTCGACTTGTTGCCGAGCTTGTCCTTCAAACGCTGCAACCGCAGGCCGTTGAGCGAGCCGTCCGGCCGGAAACGCGGCAGCAGGAAGCAAGTAAGGCCGCCCGGCGCCTGCGCCAGCACCAGGAAGGCGTCGCACATCGGCGCCGACATGAACCATTTGTGACCGGTGATCTCGACATGGTCACCCGTAGCCACCGCCTGCGTGACGTTGGCGCGCACATCGGTGCCGCCCTGGCGCTCGGTCATGCCCATACCAAGCGTGACGCCGGCCTTCTGCCACCACGGCCGCTGCGCCGGATCGTAGGTGCGCGAGAGGATCTTGGGCATCCATCGGTCGAGCACCCCGGGCTCGCTGCGTAGCGCGCCGATGCAAGCGTGGGTCATGGTGATCGGGCAGAGATGACCGCTCTCGGCCTGCGTCGCGAGATAGAGCCGCATCGAGCGCTCGGTCATCGGCCCCTGGGCGATGCTGCCGTCATGCGCCGCCGAGTGGATGCCGTAGCCGATGCTCTTGGCCATCATCGCGTGATAGGCGGGATGGAACTCGACCCGATCGAGGCGGTTGCCCTTGCCGTCGACCAGGAGCAGGCGCGGTGGAAATGCGTTGGCGAGCCGCCCGAACTCGAGCGTCTCGGCCGAGCCGTAGTCGCGGCCGCAAGCCGACAGCGCCTTGGAATCGAGCCCATAACGCGCCGCCGCCTCGGCCAGAGGCCGGTCGGAAGTGAACAGATCAATATCGCCGAAGGCCGGCGACTGATTGAAGGAGGCATCCTCCAGAAGGCCCGATGTCATGGTCCGGAGAGTCTGGTCCGGCGACACCGGGCCCGCAAGAGCGATCAGTCCTTGCCTTCGTACTTGAAGGACACCTTCAGCTTGGTGCGGTAGGCCGTAACCTTGCCCTTCTCGATCACAAGGTCCTGCTCGACGACTTCGGCGACGCGCAGATCGCGCAGCGACTGCCCAGCGCGCTCGACCGCCGCCGTGGCGGCCTTTTCCCAGGAGTCCGTGCTGGTGCCGACCAGTTCGACGACTTTGTAGACGCTCTCGGTCATGATGAGCTCTCCCTGGACGTAGTTGCGCCTTATTGTTTCGGCACCGGTCGAGGGGAGGCTCGGCACCGTATTTTTCTTGTCGCGCAGCCTAGCACAGTCGGGCCTTCGAAGCATGCCTGGGGCGGAGCCGGAAGGTAAGGACCGGATCAGTCGATACGCCTGCTCATATCCGGATCATCCAGCGCCGCGTTGATGGCTGTGAGGACCTCGTCGGGATGCTTCAGCACGTCGGTATTCCAGAAACGAAGAACGCGCAAACCCTGCCACTGCAGAAACTGTGTACGTCGCTCGTCATAGCGTTCGAAATCCCGGTTGCCATCGAGTTCGATGACCAGCCGCGCCTGCGGGCAGACGAAATCGCAAACGTAGCGTCCGACAGGCACATGTCGGCGAAAGCGAAAGCCACCGATCCGGCGGCGTCGCAGCCGATGCCAGAGGATGTGCTCAGCCTCTATGGGCGAGCCCTGGAGTGCGCGTTCGGTGTCATCCATCGACGCCGATGATGGCCACCGGATGTGGCGATGATATGGCGTTCGTCGATCAGACGGAGTGCAAAATCATGCGGCGAATTTGCCGAATTCCCACTCACGGCCAGGGGCCGCGGCGAAGAGAGACTTGGTATATTCGTGCGTGGGTGCGCCGAAGACTTGTTCGGCCGAGCCGTATTCGACGACGCGGCCCTTGCTCATCACCGCAACGTAGTCGCAGATCTGCGCTGCCACACGCAGGTCGTGGGTGATGAACAGCACCGCGAGGTTGAGCCGCTGGCGAATCTCGTCGAGCAGTTCCAGCACCTGCTTCTGCACCGACACGTCGAGTGCCGAGACGGCTTCGTCGGCGATCAGCAGCTCGGGCTCCATGGCAAGCGCGCGGGCGATGCAGATGCGCTGGCGCTGGCCGCCGGAAAACTGGTGTGGATAGCGGTCGAGCGAATTGGGATCGAGCCGCACCGTTTCCATCAGCTTGCGGGCACGGGCCAGCGCTTCGTCGCGGCCGAGGCCGAAATTCATCGGACCCTCGATGATCGAATCGCCGATGGTGATGCGCGGATTCATGGACCGGTAGGGATCCTGGAAGACGATCTGCACGCGCCGGCGGTGCGGGCGCAGCTTGCGCGCCGACATGGTGGCGATCTCGGTGTCGCCGAGGAAAACCTGGCCTTCGCTGGGATCGATCAGCCGCGCGATACAGCGCGCCACCGTCGATTTGCCCGAGCCCGACTCGCCCACGATGCCCAATGTCTCGCCACGGCGAATGTCGAGATCGACATCGATCGCGGCTTTTACCGTGCGCGCCTTCTGGAAGAAGGCCGCTGCGCTGTAGGTCTTGCCGAGCTTCTCGGTGCGCAGGACGGTGACGCCTTCGAGCCGCACGCCGCGATGGCGCGGATGGATCGAGGGCACCGAGGAAATCAGCATCTTGGTGTAGGCATGCTCGGGGCGCGACAGGATCTGCTCGGTCGGTCCCATTTCGACGAGCTGGCCCCAGCGCAGCACGGCCACGCGATCGGCGATCTCGGCGACGACGCCGAAATCGTGGGTGATGAACAGCACGCCGGTGCCTTCGCTGGTCTGCAATTCCTTGATCAGCTTCAGGATTTCGGCTTGGGTCGTCACGTCGAGCGCCGTGGTCGGCTCGTCGGCGATCAGCAGCACCGGATCGAGCACCAACGCCATGGCGATCATGATGCGCTGGCGCTGGCCGCCGGAGAGCTGGTGCGGATAGGAGGCGTAGATGCGCTCCGGCTCGGGCAACTGCACGCGCGCCAGGATGCCGATGATCTTGGCCTTGCGGTCCGCCGCGTCGAGCTTGGTGTGGGTCGCCAGAACCTCGTCGATCTGTTGTCCGCATGTCATGACGGGGTTGAGCGCGGTCATCGGCTCCTGGAAGATCATCGACATGCGCGAGCAGCGCAGCTCGCGCAGCCGCGTCTCGCTGGCGGCGAGGATGTCCTCGCCCTGCAACAGGATTGCGCCACCGGTCGGCTTCAAGGCCTTGGCCAGCAGGCCCATGACGGTGAAGGCGATCACCGATTTGCCGGAGCCCGATTCGCCCACCAGGCAGACAATCTCGCCGGGATTGACGGTAAAACTCACCTTTTCAACGGCAAAGTCGCGGTCGCCGCCTCTCGGCAAGGCGACGCTGAGATCTCGGACTTCAAGAACGGGTTGGGGATTTGCCATTGCTATTCGAGCTCATACTCCCTCTCCGCCGCAGAGCGGGGGAGAGGGCTGGGGTGAGGGATCAAGGAGACTCGCGGGCGGAGAGGGGGTGAGGGCAAAGGTGTGTCATCAGACACGCTTGCTCATCTTGGGATCGAGGGTGTCGCGCAGGCCGTCGCCCATGATGTTGATGGCCAGCACCGTGAAGGCGAGGAAGATGCCGGGATAAAAGATGTTGTGCGGGAAGACCCGGAACAGTGTTCGGCCTTCGGCCATGATGTTGCCCCAGCTCGGGATTTCCGGCGGGATGCCGATGCCGAGGAAGGAGAGGATCGCTTCGGCCAGGATGGCGGCGGCGGCGATGAAGGTACCTTGCACGATCAGGGGAGCGATGGTGTTGGGCAGGATGTGGCGGAACATCAAGGTCCAGGTCGGGGTGCCGACCGAGATCGCGCCCTCGACATAGGGTTCCTCGCGCACCGTCAGCACCACCGAGCGCACGAGCCGCACCACGCGCGGTACGTCGGGCACGACGATGGCGAAGATCACGGTGATCAGGCCGGCGCGCCAGATCGAGACCAGCGCAATGGCGAGCAATATCCCGGGAATCGCCATCAGCCCATCCATGATGCGCATGATGATTCCGTCGGTCCAGCGCACGTAGCCAGCCACCAGTCCGATGACGAGGCCGATCGAAACGGCGATGAGGGGCACGGCAATGCCGATCGCCAGGGAAACGCGGGTGCCGTAGAGGACGCGGCTATAGACGTCGCGGCCAAGACTGTCGGTGCCCATGAGGACGGTGCGCTTGACACTGGTGCCGTCATCGAACCGCATGGTGACTTCCGCGCCCGGCTTCTTGTTGCGGGCGGCAGGATCGATGCGCGTGGGGTCGACCGTGCCGAGATACGGCGCCAGCACGGCGATGATCACCATGAACAGCAAGATCGAGCCGCCGAAGATCACGGCGGTATTGCGGATCGCAGCGGCCCACAGGCTCTTGCGTTTGGTTGTCGCCGCGGCGATCGCCGCGGAATCGACGACTTCTTCTGTTATCGCGCTCAATAGCGGATCCTCGGGT
>Ga0137359_10004171_pt1 | contig 11816 bp, 9 predicted proteins | sample Mad1_40_16metaG_FD_108281 | JGI IMG/M metagenome (GOLD analysis project Ga0137359, IMG submission 108281) | Vadose zone soil microbial communities from Angelo Coast Range Reserve, California, USA - Mad1_40_16 metaG | ecosystem: Environmental > Terrestrial > Soil > Vadose zone | place: USA... | reverse complement strand
GGTTGCAGCAGGCCGAGGACGCCGAGCGCGCCGGCCGACAACGCGAGGCGCTCCGGATATATCAACAGTTGAATGTCGGGGCACCGAAGTACGTCAAAGAATGCGACGCCGCGGAGGCCATTCAACGCCTTGGAGAGACACATTGAATATTCCATCCGCGACCTCGATCGGAGGAACTCCGAACGGGCTCTTTGGTTCGAGGCTAGTTCCGCGCTTGTGTCGAGACGCCTGACGCAGCGGCTGCGTCAGCGCGCGGAAGCGTCGCGTCAGCCGAGGTGGCGTGCGACGTCGCGCAGGAAGTCGCGCTCGAAGTCCGCGTACGGCAACGACAGCGCCTGGCGGAATGCATCGTCGATGGATGGCGCCGTGGCCATCGTCTCGAGCAGCCGGCGCACGTTGTAGGCGCCTTTCTTGCGCAAGAGATAGTCGGCGGCGAAATACGCCTCGGCGTAGGCGAGGCTCGCGTCGTCGCGGCCGAGCCGCGTGAACCCGCCCTCGAGGGCCGAGAGCGGGACGAGGCCATCTTGGCCGAGCGCGAGGCGCAGCCGGCCGGCGCGGCCCGGCTCGTCGGTCTCCTCGGCGACTTGCGCGAGACCTTCGTTCAACCAAACCGGCACCTTGCCGCGGCTGAGCGTGACGATCGCCGCATGCGCGTACTCGTGGCGCAGCGTGCGGGCGACGCGCTCGTTGCCGCGCGCCAGACCGCCGACCGGGAGCTTGATGCGACCGTCGTACACAGCGCCGCTCCAATGCGGCGAGTTGGTGATCTCGTTGAACTCCTGGTCGGGGTAGAGGATCACCTCCAGGCGCTCGAGCGGATAGTAGGCGAAGCGGGCGCCGACGCGGCGATACGCGTCCTCGAGCTCGTTCAGGACGATGCGCCCGGCGGCGATGTTCTCGCGCCCCTCGAACTTGAGGACGAAGTGCGAGCTCGCGAGCGACTGGAAATTGCGCTCGGCCTCGGCGTCGCGCCGCAGCCGTTCCACCGTCGCGGCGAGACCGGGACGATCGGCGCCGGCCGCGACCGCGCGATCGAGCATCGCGAGCGCGCGCTCCTGATCGTGGCGCTCGAGGTAGATGCGGCCGAGCGTGAGGTAGGTCTCGACGTCGTCGCCGCCGCTCGCGAGCGCTTGCTCGAGGGTCGTGCGGGCGAGGTCGATGTTGCCGAGGCGATAGTAGGCGTAGCCGAGGCCGCGGCCGATCTCGGGACGGTCTCCGAGCCGGCGCGCCTCGACGAAACGCGCGACCGCCTGATCGAAGTGCGCGGCGGCGATCTCCACGAATCCCGCGTTGATGAGCGCCGCTTGCAGATTCTTGCCGTAGAGCGCATTGCCGGGCTCGAGCGTGTGCGCCTCGCGCAAGAGCGCGATCGCCTGGGCGGTCTCACCGCGTGCCGCGAGCTCGACCGCGGTGCGGTTCTTCGCCTCGGCGGGGGACGGCGGCTCGTCGGAAAGCTGACGGTCCGACAGCTCGTCACTCGACTCTTCAGCACGCGTCGCGGCCGGATTCGGCGCGGGCGGCGGCTCGTCGAGCGCCGCTCGCGGCGCGCCGGAGCCCACCGTGTCGAGTCTCGCCGGGGGAGGAGTAGTGGCGTCCGTCGCGGCGTTGCGCGTGCCGCGGAGGGAGCGCACGCCCCACGCGAGCGCGAGGCCGAGCAGGAGCACGAGCGTGAGTTGAGAGGCGGCCGTTCGCACGGCGACAGGCCCGAAGCGACCTTTAGTGGGCGAGTGTCCCGGGACGGGACACTCGCCTTGATGTGACAGAACCTTCGCGGCGAAAACCGCTGGCGCTCGCACCAGAGCACGCCATCCGCGGCCGTGCTCTCCCGCCGCAATGCTCACATACCATCATGGTATGCTCCGCTTGCGGCGGGCTGCGCTCGTCCGCGGCTGAGGCACTCTGGCGCGTTTTCCCTCGCGAAGGTTCTGTCACATCAAGGCTAGTGCACGTTGCGCGGCAGGTCGGTCGCCTCGGCGGTGACGCCGAACGCGGCCTCGTAGCGCTGAATGTTCTCTTGCAACGCGCGCACGATCCGCTTCGCGTGCTCCGGGGTCGTGACGATCCGCGACCGCAGAGTCGCGACGGTCTGCTCCGGGGCGGTCTGCTGCGGTGGAACGAAGAGAAAATCGAGAACGAACTCTTCCTTGCGGTGGCTGACCATCATCAGATTCGCGTAGACGCCGAGGCTCGTCACCGGGTCGGCGTGGATCGTCATCTGATGCTGATGTTGCTGCCCGTGACGTTGCGCGTTGGCGGCGTCGTGGCCATCGTTCATGCGGGCGCTCCTTCGGCGCCGACCAGCGCCGTGAACTCGGCGGCGAATCGTGGTCCGGTGCCGCGCTCCTCGTGTTTGAAGTAGACGAACACCTGCTCCCAGCCGGCGCCGGCGATGCGCTCCGCCCAGCCGCGCAGCGTCGCTTCATCGTAATCGCTGCGCCGGAGGCGGAAGTAGCCGAACGGCGCCGTCACCTCGAAGGGCGTCGTGCGCTCGTCGGTGTCGGCGATGCAGAGCGCGACGCCGAAACGGCGCAGCACCTCGTAGGTGTCGTCGGCGTGCCACGACGGGTGGCGGAACTCCATCGTCGCCATCAAGCCCGTCGGCAGGTCGTGTAGGAAGACCTCGAGCAGCTCGACGTCCTTTTTCAGGAACGGCGGCAGTTGAAAGAGGAGCGGGCCGAGCTTGGCACCGAGCGTCTCGGCGATCTCGCAAAAGGACGCGAGCGTGTCCTCGATGCTGCGCAGCCGCTGATCGTGGGTGATCCGGCGCGGCGCCTTCAGCGCGAAGCGGAAGCCTTCAGGCGTCTCGCGTCCCCAGTTTGCGAGGATACGTACGGTCGGCATGCGGTAGAACGTGTAGTTGATCTCGACCGTCGTGAACCGCTGCGCGTAAAACGGCAGCATCTGCTTCTCGGCGATCTGCTCCGGATAAAACGATCCCTTCCACTCTTGGTAGTTGTATCCGGAGGTGCCGATCCAGTAGTGCGCCATGCGTATTGACCCGTGCTCGCGTCACGAACGATCCGCCACGCTCGCGTCATTATCGACGGCGTCTGTCCCCTCGGCAAGCGGCCACTGGTAATGGGGCGATTTGCGTCGCGATACTTCGTTGCTCGGTCGTTCCGCTGCTCGGCGTAGCGCTGCTACGCCTGCGCTGCTCACTTCCCTCGCGCCTCGTCTCGCTCGCAACTCGGCCAGTGCCGGTCGCGCCACGGCGGCTCAGCGATTGAGGAGCGGCCGCGGCTCGTGCGGCGGGAATGCGGCCGGTGCTGGAGGCGACGTGTCCACCGCCGTCGCGGCGTTCGAGTCTCCGCGAATCGCCTGGTCGTGCGGCGGGGTCCGCGTTTCCATGCATCCGGCGACGCCGACGAGCAGCATCGTAACCGCAATCAAGCCGATCGTACGCATCGCACCCTCCTTCTTCGCCGACGGTGCGCCGTTCGTACCGGGCGCGGTCGCCGCGCGCAACCGCCGTCGCACGCCGGGTATTGGGTCATTTTGCTGTGAACGGGACTGGGTCAAGTTGCGAGCGAGACGAGGCGCGAGGGAAGCGAGCAGCGCAGGCGTAGCGGAGCTACGCCGAGCAGCGGAGCGACCGAGCAACGAAGTATCGCGACGCAAATTGACCCAGTACCGCACGCGCGTTGCAATCCGTGAAACGACCGCTTACCGTGACCGAGTCGTGAAACGGTACACGCTGCGCGCGGACCCGCGGCGCGAAGGGACGCAGTTCCGCATCGCCTACGCCGACGAGCTGAACCCGCAGCAGCTCGAGGCCGCGACCACGCTCGACGGGCCGGTGCTCGTCGTCGCGGGGGCGGGGAGCGGTAAGACGCGGACGCTCGTCTATCGCGTCGCGCGTCTCGTCGAGTCGGGCGTGCCGGCGGGAGCGATCCTCCTCCTGACGTTCACGCGCAAGGCCGCCGAGGAGATGCTGCGCCGCGCGAGCGCGCTCGTCGGCGGCAACTGCGCCCAGGTCGCCGGCGGCACCTTTCACTCGTTCGCGCACCTGACGCTGCGGCGCTACGGCCGGATGGTCGGGCTCGACTCCGGGTTCACGATTCTCGACCGCAGCGACAGCGAGGACGTCGTCAATCTCCTGCGCGCCGAGATGGGGCTCGACCGCAAGGAGAAGCGCTTCCCGCGCAAGCAAGCGTTGGCGGAGCTCTACAGCATGGCGGTCAACAAACAGACTGCGCTCGTCGACCTCGTCGCCCACGAGTACCCGCACCTCTACGAGCAGCTGGATCCGATCGTCGCGTTGCACGGCCGCTACCTCGAATACAAGTCCCGGCGCCAGCTCGTCGACTACGACGATCTGCTGGTGAAGCTGCGCGACGCGCTCGCCGACATCGCGCTCGCCGAGCGCCTCGGTCATCAGTACCGCTACGTGATGGTCGACGAGTACCAGGACACGAACGTCCTGCAGGCCGACATCGTGCGTCGCCTCGCCGGCGCGCATGACAACGTGATGGTCGTCGGCGACGACGCGCAGTCGATCTACGCGTTTCGCGGCGCCGACGTGCGCAACATCATGGAGTTCCCGCGGCTCTTTCCCGGGACGACAATCATCACCCTCGATCAGAACTACCGCTCGACGCAGCCGATCCTCGACTTGGCGAACGCGATCATCAACCGCGCCCCCGAGAAGTACACCAAGAACCTCTTCACCGTGCGCGGCGCCGGCGACCGCCCGGCGCTCGTGCAGGCGCGCGACGAGCCCGAGCAATCGCACTTCGTCGCCCAGCGGATTCTCGAGCTGCGCGAGGAAGGCGTGCCGCTCTCCGAGATCGCCGTCCTTTTTCGCTCGAGCTTCCACGCGTTCGATCTCGAGATCGCGCTCAGCCGCCACGACATCCCGTTCGTGAAGCGCGGCGGCTTCCGTTTCGTCGAGAGCGCGCACGTGAAGGACGTGCTCGCGCACCTGCGCGTCGTCGCCAACCCCGACGACGCGGTATCGTGGCACCGCATCCTGCTGCTCCTCGAAGGCGTCGGCCCGAAGCGCGTCCAGGAGCTGCTCGGGCGGATCGCCGGCGTCACAAGGCCGTGGGAGACCCTTGCCGCCGCGCCGGCGCGCGTCGCGGCGCCGGGACGCACCGGGACACGGTCACACGGCAAGAGCGCCGGGGAGGTGCAGCACCTGGCGCAGCTCCTCGGCGAGGTCGCGAGCGCCGGAACACCCGGCGAGCAGCTCGGCCTCATCCTCGCATACTACGCGCCCGTGCTCCGCCGCCTGCACCCCGAGGACTACCCGAAGCGCGAACGCGACCTCGAGCAGTTCGCCGCGATCGCCGAACGCTACCGCAGCACGACGTCGCTCCTCGCCGACATGGCGCTCGAGCCGCCGTCGGACAGCGTCGCCGGGGTCCTTGCCGGCGACGGCGACGACGAGGGCATGCTGACGCTCTCGACCATCCACTCGGCGAAAGGCCTCGAGTGGAACACCGTGTTCGTGCTGTGGGCCGCCGACGGGCGGTTCCCGTCGATGTACGGCGTGCAAGACGACGCCGACATCGAGGAGGAGCGCCGCTTGATGTACGTCGCGGTCACGCGCGCCAAGGACCGCCTCTACCTGACGTACCCGGTCGAGATCTACGATCGCGGCCTCGGTCTCGTCTTCGCGAAGCCGTCGCGTTTCGTCGAGGGCCTCGGCGAGGACCTGCTCGAGCCCGTCGCGCTCGTCGACGAAGCGTTCGATTGAGTCGACGAAGCGGTCGATTGAAGCGATCGCGCTGCCGAGGCGCGCAGCTTCGCAGCGACGCGCCGAGCCGCGCACGAGCGTCACGGATGTACCGGCAGCCGGGGAACTGCGCGATCGCGCACGTCATTTTTCCTCGTGCGTCGGGTGGCCAGCCGCGCGGCACCGGTGATAGGGTGGGTGACTCGTGAGTTGCCTGGCCGCGTGTCGGGTGCATCGCGAGGGTTGGGGTGGTGGGGTTGGAGTAAAGAGGAGCGGGGTCCATGAAACGCGGTCACTACGCCATCCTGTCGAATCTCGTAGTGCTGCTCGCCGCGGCGTCGGCGGCGAGGGCGGACGTCTTGCCGGTTCCGCAATCGGTCCGGGAAATGCGCGGCGCGCACGAAGAAACCCACGCGCTGCGCGCGCTCGCCGACGGCACGCCGCTCGGTGAGCAACGCTTTCGCGCCGTCGTCGATCACGACGTCCTCGCGCTCACTGTCGTGACGCGCTTCAACGACGGCGAGCAGTGGGACGAGAGCGCCGAGATGGACCTCTCGAACGGCTATCGCGCCAAGCATTTTCACAAGATCGGTCACGCGGCGGGGAAGGTGATTGCCGAGACCAACATCGATTTCGCAACCGGCCAGGTCTCGTGGCTCCGTGACGGTCAGCGCGGCGAGCGCACGTTCGCGTTCACGCCCGACACGTACATGGGTCCGATGCTCGGCGTCGTGCTCGCCGACGTGCCGGAGACCCAGCTCGGCGTCGCGACGCTGCAGACGATCGTCTTTCGGCCCGACCCGCAGACGTACACGCTGCGCGCCGACGTCATCGATCAGGAGAACTTCAAGGTCGGGAACGTCAGTGAGCCGACGACGAAAGTGCGTCTGAAGGCCGATCTCGGGCCGGTGCAGAACGTCGTCTTCGCGAGCCTCATCCCGACGCACTACTTCTGGTTCACCCGCGATACCCCGCCCGAGTTCTTCGCGTTCGAGGGCTCCCTCGGGTACGGCGGGCCGGAGCTGCGGATGATTCCTCAGCGCTCCGCGACCAGCACGGCCAAGGCGGACTGAGCGCCGTCGCCGGCGGCGGGTACGCTGTCGCTGGCGGTTCCGGTCGCGACCGCGCCGCCGTTCGACGCCTCGCGTCCGGTCACGTCGAGCGCTCCTGTGCTCGCCGTCTCCGCGAGCGCTGCGACGAGCGCGAACGTCGAGCCCTCGCCGACCCGGCTGCGGACCGCGATATGCGCCTGCATGGCCGCGGCGAGGCGGGCGCTGATCGCGAGTCCGAGGCCGGTGCCGCCGTGGCGACGCGTCGACGAGCCGTCGAGCTGCTGGAACGCGACGAATAGGCGGCGGAGGTCCTCACGGCGAATGCCGGTGCCGCGGTCGATCACCGCCACGCGCACGTAACTCCGCCCCACCGCGTTAAACCCCGGGTCGGGCACGATGCGGTCCCACGGCTCGTCGTGGATGGCGCCGACCGTCACCTGCAGGGTGATCGGACGGCCGTCGGAGAATTTCAGCGCGTTCGAGGCGAGGTTGGTGACGATCTCCTCCACCCGCGCCCCATCGCCGATGAGCGCCGGGCTCTCGCCCGCGATCTCGACGTCGACGGCGGTGCCGTGTGGACCCGCAATGGCGCGCATGTCCTCGGCGACCTTGGCGACGATCGCGTGGGTGTGCACGCGCTCCTGCACAAGCTCCAGCGCGCCGGCCTCGATCTTGGAGAAGTCGAGCAGCTGCACGATCAAGCGGAGCAGCGTGAGCGCGTTCTCGCGGATGCGGCCGAGCCAGCCACGCTGCGTCTCCGTCGCATCCGGGGTGTAGTCGCTCAGCATCTCGCAGAAGCCGAGGATGGCCGCGAGCGGCGTCCGCAGCTCGTGGGTGACGTTCGCGAGGAAGTGATCGCGGTGGAGTCCGGCCTCCTCGAGCGCGACGCGCTGGAGGAACTCGCGGCGGCGCGCGCCGGCGGCGACACCGTGGCTCACGACCGTGATGAGGGCGGTCGAGGAGAGAAAGAAGAGATTGCCGATGAAGACGTGCGCATCGGCGACCCCCGTCCACACGACGCAGCTCAGCACGTAGGCGACGACGAGGACGGTGCAACAGGTGATCGAAATCGGCAGCTCCCACGGCATCAGCACGGCGGCGGCGAACATGACGAGATTCACACCGTTGTAATAGGGGCTCGACGCTCCGCCGCCGAGCGCCGTCATGAGCACGATGCCGAAACCGATCTGCAGGAACTCGACCAGGCTCAGCGGCACGATGTGACGCCTTCCGGCGCGCGTGTCGAGCGCCAGCAGCGCGACGAGGTTGATGCCGACCATGACCGAGCGCACGATCGCGAAGAGGCCGATCACCTCCGAGTAGAGGACCCAGTCGAGCGCGACGAAGACCGGCACGAGCGTGATGGCGAGCCAGCAGGCGACGCGCAGCCGCGCGGCGGCGAGCGCGCGTATCTCCTCGGCGTACCGCTCGGCGAGGTCGGGTCGATCGGGGAAGTGGGCGGCCATGGAACGCGCGCGACGCGCCTGAGGGGCCATCAGGGACGCTTCGGTCCCCGGCTCGCCGCGGGCCGGTGGTCGAGCGCGCCGGCCGCGTCGGCGGCGCGACGGCGGGTGAAGCGGAACGTCTGCTGGTCGGGGTCGATGGCGCGCGCGGCGATCGTCGTCGGTGTCGCGGCAGCGGCGGCGCTCGCGTCGACGCCGGTCGTGAGCAGGGCCGCGGCACGCTCGCGTTCGACGCGCTTCGCCCAGCGATGCAGCCGGACGCACTGCAGGACGTCGCGAACCGTCGTCAGGCGCGCGAGGTCCCCTGCGGGGACGCGGACGCCGAACGTCGCCTCGATGTTCGCGCCGAGGAGGCGCCGAGTGGGCGGTGACTCGAGCGCGTCGACGACCGTATGCGGCTTCGCATGGCGCAGGTCGACGTCACAGGTCACGCTCAGCAGCTCGCGCACGGCGGCGCCGAAATGCATGCCCGAGAGTCATGCAAGCGCAGCGCCAGCCCTTGGGTCTTGGTTTGCGATACGCCGAGGCGGCAAGCACGCGAATTCCGTGATGCGCCGCCCGCATGGTCGGATACACGGTGCAAGAAATGCACGTCGACCGTACGCATGAGCGGCATCACGATGGCGTCGCCGACGCCGCCTTGTCGCGGCGTCGCCGCGGTCAGCGGCCGGTGAAGCGCGGAGGGCGGCGCTCCAGGAAGGACTTCACCCCTTCGCGAAAATCCTCGGTCGGGAAGCTGGCGAGCATCTCGGCGTCGGCATCGGCGGTCGCGGTCGCGAGGTCGGTGAACTGGTGGCCGTAGAGCATCCGCTTCATGACCGCGATCGCGCGCGGCGAGCTCAGCGTCGCGAGCTCGGTCGCGACGTCGTACACGCGCGACAGCAGCTCGTCGTGCGGCACGACGCGGTTCACAAGCCCCATTGCCAGCGCTTCCGGGGCGTCGATCATGCGGCCGGAGAAGAGGAGGTCGCAGGCGTTCGCCATGCCGACGAGCCGCGGCAACATCCACGAGCTGCCGTGCTCGGCGACGAGCCCGCGGCGCGCGAACGCCGTGCCGAAGCGCGCGCGGTCGGAGGCGATCCGCAAATCGTAGTAGAGCATGTACGTGAAGCCGAGCCCGGCGACGGGGCCGTTGATGGCGCCGATCACCGGCTTCGGCACGTTCACCGGATACGCATACGCGGTCGCGAGCGCCGGATGCGTGGGGCGGATCTCGCCGTCGCCGCCGCGCTCGGACGATTGCGACGGGGCGTCGCCTGCGGCGCCGCTCTGGATGCCGCGCAGATTGTCCATGTCGGCGCCGGCGCAGAAGCCGCGCCCGGAGCCGGTCACGACGATCACGCGCACGCCGTCGTCTTCACCCGCACGGCGGAAGGCGTCGAACAGCTCGCGTCCCATCTGCGGCGTCCAGGCGTTCAACCGCGCCGGACGATTGAGCGTGATGGTCGCGATCGCGTCCCGCACGTCGTAGATGATCTGCTCGTACGCCATGGCCAGTCCTCCCGTCGCAGCGTCATAACGTCCGCCGCGCTGCCCACGCAATCGCGGTTGACATCGACCCCAGGGCTTGCGCTAGCCTCCGCTCGTCCTGGCAGACGGCGTGACCCCCTTTGATACACACCGCCAGTCGACCGATCGCTCGGCGCCGGTGACGACGCCGCTCCGGAGAGCCCGGCGCCGGCTCATGCTGCGGCGACTGCCGCTCTTCGCCCTCGGGTGGCTGGCGACGACGCTCACGTGGGTGCTGGTGCTGGTCGTCGAGTCGCGCCGCGTCGTCACGCCGGGCATCCTGACGTTCGCGGCACAGGCGCTGCTCCTGATCGACGTCCGTGCACGAGCAGGACGGAGTCCGACCGACGACGGCGTGCGCGGGATCCTGATCGGCGCCTGCGTCGCCCTCGGCGCGTCGTCGACGCTGCTCTTCGCCATCGCCGGCGGCGGTGCGGAGTCGCTCGCGTTCGTGCTCCTGACGCTCTTTCTCGCCGCCGCGCTCCTCTTCGCGTGGGGCTGGCGTGCCGAGATCGTCCTCGTCCTGGCGACGCTCGCGGTTGGCGCGGCGGCGCTGCCGTTCACCACGCAGGTCATTGCCGCGTCAGCGTTCGCTGCCGCTGTCTTGATCGGCACGGTGATGTCGCTGGCGATTGCCGAGGGGTCGGCACGTGCATTCGCGAGCGGGGTCCGGCTCCGCGTCGCGGAGCTCGAACGGCGGCGCGAGCTCGCGGAGTCGCGCGACGCCTATCGCGATCTCGCGGAGAACGCGCGCGACTTCATCTACACCGGCGATCTGAGCGGCCGGTTGACGTACGTGAACGAGGCGATGGCGGCCTTCGTCGGCGCGCCCGTCTTGGCGATCGTCGGCCGCCGCTTTCACGACTTCGTCGTCGCGGAGCCCGAGAGCGCCGACCTCGAGACGGCGCTTGGGGCGATCGCCGCCGGGACGAGCGTTCCGCTCTTGCCGTTCGCCGTGCGCACGGCGAACGGCACGCGCTGGGTCGAGGCGCTCGCCTCCGCGATCCGAGGCGGGGACGGCGCGGACCGGGCAATCGTGGGCGTCCGCGGCATCGCCCGCGACGTGACCGATCGCATGCACGCGGCGCGGGCACTGCGCGAGAGCGAGGAGCGCTTCCGGACCTCGTTCGACTCGGCGTCCACCGGCATCGTCCTCGTCGGCACTGACGGACGGATCTCGCAAGTGAACCGCGCGTTCTGCGACATGATGGGCTACGACGAAACCGAGGTGCTCGAGCAGGGATTCGAGATGCTGACGCATCCGGACGACATCGCGCCGACGGTCGAGCGCGCGAGCGCGGCACTCCACGGTGGCGCGCAGTCGTACCATCTCGAGAAGCGCTACCGGCACAAGCGCGGCCACACCGTCTGGGGTCTCCTCAGCTCGGCGCTCGTCCGCGACGTGCACGGCGAGCCGCGGTACTTCATCTCGCAGATCCAGGACATCACCGAGCGCAAGCTCGCCGAGGAGGCGCTGCGCGCGAGCGAGCTGCGCTACCGCGGCCTCGTCGAGTCGCATCACGATCTCATCGCCCGCTTCGACACGGCGCTGCAGCTCACGTTCGTGAACGACGCGTACTGCGAGACCGTCGGGCGCTCGCGCGAGGAGCTGCTCGGGCGGTCGTGGCTGCCTCTCGTCGAGCCCGAGCATCGCGGCAGACTTCTCGACCTGCTGTCGTCGATCGATCTGCCGCCGTACCGCAGCCGAGCCGACGTGCGCATCCAGACCACGCAGGGGGAGCGGTGGATCGCGTGGGAGAGCTTCGCGATCAAGGACCACCACGGTAACACCGTCGAGATCCAGGCCGCCGGCCGCGACGTCACCGAGCGCCGTGCCGCCGAGGAGGCGCTGCGGGCGTCGCTCGAGGAGCTGCGCCGCAGCGAGGAGCGCCTGCGACTGCTCGCGCAGCACCAAGCGACGATTCGCGAGGAGGAGCGCAAGCGACTCGGCTTCGATCTGCACGACAACGTCTGCCAGGAGCTCCTCGGCATCGCCATGCTCATCGAGTCGCTGCGCCGGCGCGTGAGCCCGCTCGCCGACTCGACCGGCGCCGAGCTCGATCGCATCGTGCGGTATCTGAACGAGCTCGTCGAGCATCTCCGCATGCTCGCGCG
>Ga0137359_10004170_pt1 | contig 11817 bp, 9 predicted proteins | sample Mad1_40_16metaG_FD_108281 | JGI IMG/M metagenome (GOLD analysis project Ga0137359, IMG submission 108281) | Vadose zone soil microbial communities from Angelo Coast Range Reserve, California, USA - Mad1_40_16 metaG | ecosystem: Environmental > Terrestrial > Soil > Vadose zone | place: USA... | reverse complement strand
TTCTTTTCAATCAGGTAATGATGCTCAGCGAAGGTTGCGATTTGCGGCAGGTGAGTCACGCACAGGACTTGATTCGAGCGCGATAGCGCTTTCAGTTTTTTGCCTACTGCTTCGGCAGCGCGACCGCCGATGCCGGTGTCGATCTCATCGAAAATGAGCGTGCGTTGAGCACCGGAATTGCGCTTCTTGCCAGAACCTGCTTCGACGCTGGCCTTAAGCGCCAACATGACGCGTGAAAGTTCGCCGCCGGATGCGATCTGATCAAGCGGATGCAGCGGTTCGCCGGGGTTCGTGGAAATCAGGTACTCAGCCTGATCGAAACCTGATTGGGTCCAGTTGCTCTCCTCGTCCGTGCCACTGAGTTCGATACGGAATTGCGACTTCATTGCCAGGTCGTTGATCTCGGAGGCGACCAATTTCTCCAGTTTCTTGGCGGCATCGTAACGCTTCTTTGAAATCGCGCGCGCTGCCTGCAAATACTGTTCAGCAGCACTGGCGAGTTCGGCGCGCAATTGCCGCAGGATGTCGTCCTTGTTCTCGATTTCGGAAAGCTTGCGAGTAACCTCAGCGCCCAGATTGATGACGTCTTCCAGCGTGGGCCCATATTTGCGCTTTAGCTTGTCGAGCAGCGCAAGCCGATCTTCAATTTCAGCCAGGTGCTCAGGCGAAGACTCGATGCCTCCGGCATAGTCCCTCAGGCTGGCACCGACGTCCTCCACGCTGATTCGCGCCGTTTCGAGCGAGGCAAGCGCCTCCTGGAATTTGGGTTCATAGCGGATGAGTTCCTCGAGATGCTTTTGTGCGGTACGCAGCGATGAGGAGGTCGAGGATGTGCCTTCGTACAGAAGATCGAAGGCTTGCATGGCCGCGTTGTGAATCTTCTCGGCATTAGCCAATACGCGTTTCTCGATTTCGAGGCGTTCATCTTCTCCCGGCTGAATTTTTGCGTCTTCAATTTCGCGCTTCTGGAACGTCCAGAGGTCTACCAGGCGAAGGCGGTCCTGCTCTCCGTGCTCAAGTTCGTCGATTCGATTTTTGATCTGCTTCCATTTATCGAATGTTTCGGCGACAGATTCGAGCTGTGTCGCTGCGAACGTATCGAGCAGGTCGAGGCGGACGGCGCCGTCGAATGAGACCAGCGACTGATTCTGCGCATGGATACTGGCGAGATGCGGCGCAAGCTGCTTCAGGACACTGACGGTCGCAGGTTGGTTATTAACGAAGACGCGGCCCTTTGCGGCAATCTCGCGACGCAAGATGAGGTTCGCGTCATCCGCATCGATTCCGTTGTCCTCCAGAATGCGCGCGACCAGCTTCTCTGATCCGCTGTCGACCTCGAAAACAGCAGCGATGACGGCACGGTCGGCTCCGAAGCGAACTACGTCAGGCGAACCCTTTTCGCCCATGAGCAGGGCGAGGGCGTCAATCAAAATGGATTTGCCCGCGCCGGTTTCTCCGGTTAGCAGGTTGAGTCCGGGCGCGAACTCGACGGCCAGGTTGTCAATGACAGCGTAGTTCTCGAGACGCAATTCGACGAGCACAGGCCATCCCGGAAAGCAGAGTTGAGCGCAGGATAGCATGAAAGAGCGGTGGTCAGTGGATAGTGGTCCGTTATCAGTCAACGCACTTTCTTCGATCTCGTCGGTTCGTCAGGACCAGCAGAATTCCTGGGAATAGCACTAGAGTGGCTGGCAGCCTCTTTCCCCCAAAGAGAATTCAGGACCAAAAATTTCCGACCGCTCTGCCATGGCAGGAATCTATATATGTTCAGATGCGCAGTTGCTAACGCTGATAGCATTTGGGCAGACGAGAGCTTTCATGCCCACTGACAAACCTCGCGTTGTTGTCATTGGAGCCGGTTTCGGCGGACTCGAAGCGGCGCGCAATTTGGCTAAGTTGCCGGTGCGAGTCACTCTGATTGACCGGAAAAATCACCACACATTTCAGCCGCTGTTGTATCAGGTTGCAACTGCGGGGCTCTCTCCTGCCGAGATCGCGGCGCCCATCCGTTGGATACTGCGCGGGCGGGAGAACGTCGAAGTTTTGCTTGGCGAAGTTGTGGATTTCGATCTTCAGCAGAAGAAAGTCAGGCTTCCGGAGCTGGACATTCCTTATGACTACTTGATCGTGGCCGCCGGAGCACAGCATTCGTATTTCGGCCACGATGAGTGGGAGCCATTTGCGCCTGGCTTAAAAACAGTGGAAGATGCGCTTGAAATCCGCCGTCGAGTGCTGCTGGCTTTTGAATTAGCGGAGCGTGAGGCGCTCGCTGGAGGGCCCACCCTCCCCCTGAACTTCGTGATTGTAGGCGGAGGGCCGACCGGAGTTGAGCTGGCAGGGACATTGGCTGAGATCGCGCGTCGCGTGCTGCGCGACGAATTTGCTTCCATCGACCCCAGGCGGACGCGAATCCTGCTGCTGGAGGGCGGCCCATGCATTTTGCCTGCCTATGCTCCTGATCTCTCAGACAGCGCCGTACGTCAATTGCAGAAACTTGGCGTCGAAGTGCACGCTTCGGCAATGGTCACCAAAATTGAGCCTGGAGCGGTTTGTGTTGGGGGAGAACGGATTCCTGCTGCAGTGGTGTTGTGGGCCGCGGGAGTCGCGGCTTCTCCTTTGGGAAACAAGCTCGGAGCTCCGGTGGATCGTGCTGGCCGTGTTTTGGTGAACAGAGATTTGAGCCTGCCCGAGCACCCTGAAGTCTTTGTGGTTGGTGATTTGGCTTCGTTGAAAGACGAGCATGGAGACCTGCTCCCCGGAGTGGCTCCGGTCGCCATGCAGGAGGGTCGGTTCGTTGCTAAGACCATCGCAGGGGACATCCAGAAAGCGCCGCGAAAAAATTTCCACTATGCGGATAAGGGCAGCCTGGCAACGATTGGTCGGGCGGCTGCGATTGCACAATTCCGAAAGCTGCATATCTCGGGGTATTTTGCATGGCTGGCATGGCTGTTCGTCCACATTTTCTTTTTGATCGGATTTCGCAACCGGCTGATTGTGCTGATTCAATGGGCGTGGTCCTACATCACTTACGATCGCGGGGCGAGGCTGATAACCGGAGATACGAGCTTGCCGGGATGGACGACATCTGGCAAGCAAAACAAAGAAAAAGAGGCTGAGCCACTGGTGCGGCGCTAGCGTCGTCTTCGTTGCCCAGACGAGGGCGTCTGTGCCTACACGATCAAACCATTTTGGGGACGGTTGTCGATCCCGCCCTGCCACCTAAAGATGACAACACCGGAAAGGAAGCGAGACAATATCCTAAGCGGCTCCCCGAAGGAGAATTGCATGCGCCTCAGTAGGTTCTTTGTCAACTTGATCCTGCCGTTCTTGCTTTCTGTGTTCTCCGCGGCCGATGTTCTGAAAATTGTCATTGATGACACCATCCAGCCAGTCACAGCAGAGCGAATCGAGCGCGCTCTCGATCAGGCGTCCGCGCACAAGGATGACGCAGTAATAATTGAACTGAACACCCCCGGCGGGTTGCTCGATTCCACACGCGAAATCATTAAAAAGATCCTTGCATCGCCGGTGCCGGTGATCATTTACGTTACCCCAAGTGGCAGCCGCGCCGCGTCGGCGGGATTTTTCATCCTGGAGAGTGCAGATGTTGCCGCAATGGCTTCGGGGACGAACACGGGAGCGGCGCATCCGGTGACACTTGGTGGCGGTCAGATGGATTCTGTCATGAAGGAGAAAATTGAAAATGACACGGCTGCGCTCATGCGGTCGATTGTTTCGAAGCGAGGGCGGAACGTAGATGTTGCGGAGATGGCGGTGCGCCGATCAAAGTCGTTTACCGACAGCGCAGCGCTTTCACAAAAGCTGATCGATTACGTCGCGGCGAACGAGCAGGACTTGTTCCGGCAGATTGCCTCGAAGCCGGTGAAGCGATTCGACGGCCAGACCGTCACTTTGAATTTGGTTGGAAAACCGGAGCGAGTGCTTGAAGCGACTCTGAAAGAACGCATTCTCTCTTACATTATGGATCCGAATGTCGCGTTCATTCTGCTCGCGATCGGCGCCCTGGCCTTGTACGCCGAGTTCAACCATCCTGGAGCAGTCATTCCGGGAACGGTCGGGGTGGTTTTCATTTTGCTGGCGATTTTCGCGCTAAACCTCCTGCCTACGCGTTTCGCCGCCGTGGTGCTGATTCTTGCCTCGTTTGTGCTCTTCGCACTAGAGGCCAAGTTCACGACCCACGGTGTGCTGGCGATCGGCGGAATCACGACACTTGTGATTGGTGGGCTGCTCCTGGTAGATGCGCCCATCCCTGAAATGCGGGTGAAGTTCGCGACTGCGCTGGCGGTAAGCATCCCGCTTGGGGCCATAACAGTGTTCTTGATGAGCATCGCGCTGCGGGCGCGCCGGAACAAAGTTGTGACCGGAGCGGAAGGATTGGTGGGCGAGGTGGCCATTGCGCAAACCGAGCTCGCGCCTGCCGGAAAAGTCTTCGTTCATGGCGAGCTGTGGGATGCCGTGGCCTCGGGGAATGTACCGGCTGGGGAAAAGGTCATAGTCCGGAAAGTAGATGGGCTGCACCTTCAGGTGGAACCGGCCAGGTCAGAGCAAAAGGTCGCTATCAGCTAACCAGGTCTGCATCCTCTCTGTTAACTCTCTGGCCTTGCAAACGCAGTACAATCACCTGACACCGGAAAATCAAGGCAGGAGGTATGAAATGGATCTGGGCATCGGCACAATTGCGGTCCTGATTATTGTTCCTCTGCTTTACATCCTGAGTTCAATCAAAATTCTGGCCGAGTATGAGCGCGGCGTCATCTTCCGGCTAGGCCATTTGCTCCCGCAGGCCAAGGGGCCAGGAGTCATCCTGGTATTCGCGCCACTTGATCGCATGGTGCGCGTCTCGTTGCGTCAAGAGGCGCTCGAAGTTCCACCACAGGACATCATCACGCGCGACAACGTCACGCTGAAGGTCAATGCCGTGATCTTCCTGAGGGTGATTGATCCGAACAAGGCGGTCGTCGAGGTATCTAATTACGTTTACCAGACCTCCCAATTTGCGCAGACAACTCTGCGTTCGGTGCTTGGCGAGCAGGAGCTCGATGAACTGCTCGCGCATCGCGAGAAAATCAACACGCGGTTGCAGACAATCCTCGATCAGCATACGGCTCCCTGGGGCGTGAAAGTGGTCAACGTCGAAGTCAAGCAGGTGGACATGCCTGAGTCGATGCTCCGCGCCATGGCCAAGCAGGCGGAAGCAGAACGCGAGAAGCGGTCCAAGATTATTCATGCGGAAGGCGAGTTCTCTGCGGCACAGCGACTGGTAGATGCCGCTCATTTATTGGCAACGGAGCCGGTCAGCGTGCAGTTGCGCTACTTGCAAACGCTGACGGAGATCGGCGTTGAGAAAAACACGACGGTTGTCTTCCCCGTTCCGGTGGATTTCTTTTCCGGGCTGCAGAAGATGCTGGGAAAAGACAGCGGGGGCAAATGAAACAAATTGAGAGGTCTCTATGACTCCGGTGAGCGCCATGCCGATGAACACATCAGAAGATACAGAAATAACCCTTGGGACCGGCAAAATGCTGGCGCTCTTTTTTGGACTGGTGATCCTGTGCGCGGTATTTTTCGGTATGGGGTTTTCGATGGGCAAGAATTCGGTGAGGTCTGCACCGGAACTGCTTCCTTCACCCGGCACATCCACTGGCGTGCGGCCATCGGCTTCCAACCGGCCAGCCAGCTCGCCGCCTGCTGAATCCAAGCCGACCGAACACGCACCGGCAGCCAACGATTCAGACTCCAACAACAATGCAGGCCAGCCTGCAGCGGCCGCTTCCGATCAGCAGGCCGCGCCCCAGCCGGTTCAGCCCGGTAATGGCTATTTCGTTCAGGTGGCGGCGGTGAGCAAACAGGAAGACGCAGAGGCGCTGGTGGAATCGTTGAAAGGCCGGCAATATTCGGCTTTCATCGCGAATCCCTCGCCGGACAAGTTTTTTCACGTGCAGGTGGGGCCGTTCACCGATATCAAAGACGCTGAGAGCATGCGGGCCAAGCTGGTGAGCGATGGCTACAATCCGATCTTGAAAAAATAGTGCAGAAGAAGAACGCCGATTCCTACTTTTTGCTCGCCCTGAACTTCCCTACTCCCAGCCTGATCTCAAACGTATTGACGCCGGGATTCAGCCTGCTCAAGCCCGCATTTGAAATATGCATATACCGTGCTTCTACAGTCCACGTGCATTTGCGTAACAAATGAAAGCCGAGAGCCACCGAAGGCGTGAAATTTATTGTGGAAGTTCCCGTCGGGCCGTGATGCGAAAGAAACACAGTTCCCGACGGAACATCATGCGTGGTAAACAGGGTTCCGCCACTCAGCTCCATGTAAGGGACAACCGAGCTGTGCGTAGTAAAGTTCCACTTTAAGTTCAGCGGATTCAATCCCACTCCGTACGCCGTGTTCACGGGCTGAAGAATCAAGTACACTGGCACGGCGTCGATGGAATATTGGAACTTTCCATTGAGGAATCCAGGGCCGTGCGAGTCGGTAAGGACCCAGCCGTATCGCAGGCCTGCACTCCAGACTCCCGTGTCGCCGCGACCGCCGGCAATTGACGGGCCCCCAGCAGTCCAGATTTGAATCTCTGTCGCGCCTTGCTCCGGCGATTGTGAGAACGCGGTTCCGCAAAGAAGCAGTAGTAACCAGACGAGGGCAGAAAAACGTTTTGACAAGAACGTGCACGCGGTCACAATTTGCCTCAGCGGCTGAAGCCGGCCCTCATTTTGTCACACGTACGGCACGGCTTGAAGCCGTGCCCTTTCAAAGCCCAGTGCGCAGAGTTTTAGCTGTTATCGAGAGTAGCGGTCGCGGACTGTGACGCGACCCTGCCCTTCATTTGGCCAGCAGTCCTCTGGAGCGCAGCCAATTCGCCAGCAAGACGGGCCATTTCCCAAGCACAGGATCAGACAGATCCAGACCGACTCCATGAGGACCGTTCTCGAAAACGTGCATTTCTGCAGCGACTCCGGCCTTCCGTAATGCCAAATAGAAGGCGACGGTGTTCTCCGGCGGGACTTCTGTGTCTGTGGTCGTGGTGAACAGAAACGTGGGTGGCGTTTGCGGAGTCACGTGAAACTCATTCGAGAGCTCCGCGCGGAGATTTGCATCCGCGTTTTCGCCCAGCAAGTTTGTTGCGGAACCCTGATGCGTATACGGCGCTGTGAAAGAAATCACCGGGTAAGCAAGAATCAAAAAATCAGGCCGGCAACTGATGCGATCGATGGGATCAGACGCGTTAGGATTTCCATTATCGAAGTGAGTGCCGGCGGTCGAGGCCAGATGTCCGCCTGCCGAGAAGCCCATCATCCCAATGCGATCAGGCAGAAAGCCGAACTCCTGGGCGCGAGATCGGACCAGCCGGATGGTCCGTTGCGCGTCTCCAAGCTCGATCGGGTGGTGATAGCGAGGTCCGAGCCTGTACTTCAATACGAACGCTGTCACACCCAACGCATTGAGCCAGTTCGCAACCTGACGGCCCTCATGATTGCTGGCCAGCATGCCGTAACTGCCTCCGGGCGCAACAATCACGGCAGTGCCTGATGTAGACGGATCTACCGGCAGATAAATGGTAAGGGTCGGGTTGTCCTCGTCTTGATTGCCAAGGGCGCCCGGCGCGCCGTGTTCCCACAGCGAAATCGTCCGGGGTTCTGCGACAAAGTTTCCTGGGTGCGCAGGAGCCTTGTTGCTTTCCGAGTAGCAAACTGTACTGGAAACCAGCAGAACCAAAAGTGCGAGGGATGGTTTCATTCAGACCTTTTTCCACAAGTGTAAGATTTCGTGATTCGCTATAAGCCCAGACCACCATCCACAAACATCACTTGTCCGGTAATAAAGTGCGGGGCTGCCGCAAAGAACGCAACTGCCGCCGCCACGTCTTCGCCCGAACCGTTGCTCTTCATCGGTGTCTGCTTAGCCATTCGCTTCATAAACTCGGCCGCAGATTTTTCTCCCAGATCGATCATTCCCGGAGCCACACAATTGACGGCAATCTCCGGCGCCAGCGCCTTCGCCATCACTTTGGTCAGCATGTGGAGCGCGGCTTTCGACGAGCAGTAATGTGCGTGACTGGCCCAAGGACGAAGTCCGCCCAGCGAGCCGAGATTGATGATCCTACCTTTCCTCGCTCGCAAATGTCTCAGTGCCTCCTTTGAGACAAGAAATGGCCCACGGACATTCGTTGCGAAGATAGCGTCCCACTGCTGTAGTGACAGGTCTTCAAATGCAACAGTTTCGTAGTTTCCGGCGTTGTTAACGAGAATATCCAGCGCCCCGAGTTCTCGAACCACCTGCCCAACAACCGCATGAACCTCCTTCGAATCGGTCACATCACACCGCAAAGCGAGTCCCCGGACTCCGGCTTTTTCCACATTTTTGGCAGTGCGTTGCGCTTCTCGTTCAGACTTCATGAACGTGATGGCAACATCGGCGCCCGCATCAGCAAGGGCCAAAGCCGAAGCGCGTCCCAGGCGTTTGGCTGCGCCAGTGATCAGTGCGACCTTCCCGGCGAGCGGATTGGTGCCTCGATTTGACATGAATAGGGATTGTACCCTCTCGAGCACGGATCCTTTCTGGATGCGCTGCCGGGAATGCAGGAGAGGTGTAAAATCGGCGCGTCCATCACTTTACTGGAGGTTCCTATCAACCGCCCTGTACCACGCGTGGCGATTGCATTCTTATTCTTCTCATCCCTTCTCTGGGCCGATGAGGGCCACCACCATGCGTTGACCCAGGACGAGATTGGGTCGGTCAATTTTGCAACCTCGTGCTCCCACGAAGTGGCGGCAGACTTCAATCGTGCAGTCGCGCTGTTGCACTCGTTCCAGTACGAGCAGTCGCGCGGCATCTTCGAGGCGGTTGCGAATAGCGATCCGGGTTGCGCGATGGCGGAGTGGGGCATAGCGATGTCCCACTACCACGGACTGTGGCAGAACGGGGATATCGACGCGGGACTAGTTGCTGTCCAGAAGGCTAAGGAAATTGCGAGCTCAAACAAAAACACAACTACTCGCGAGAAAGGCTACATTGACGCGATCGGAGAAATCTACAAGCAGGATGGCAGCGACGAGGCGGCACACGCCCAAGCCTTCGAGCAGAAGTTGGCGCAGTTGCATGCGGAAAATCCCAATGACAGTGAGGCGGCTATTTTTTATGCATTATCGCTGGACATCGCTGCCGCAAAAACCGACAAGAATTTTGCCAACCAGCGACAATGCGGCGAAATACTGGAGCCTATCTTCGTCCAGCAGCCACATCATCCTGGCGTAGCACACTACATCATTCATTGTTATGACAATCCCCAGCTTGCAGAGAAAGGGCTGGGAGCGGCACGCGCCTATGCAAAGATCGCTCCCGCTTCCGCGCACGCCCAGCATATGCCATCGCACATTTTCACGCGCGTGGGCTCGTGGGATGAATCGATCGAATCGAACCACCACTCCAAGTTGTCGGCAATGGAGGCCGAGAAGAGTTCGACCAATGGCGAAGCGCGCGACCAACGCCTGCATGCCATGGACTATCTGGAGTACGCCTACTTGCAGGCGGGTCTGGATCGCCAGGCCAAGAGCATCCTGGATGAGATGAATTCGCTTTCGCCAGTGCCAGGGCTTACCTTGACGGGTAACTATGCCGCCTCCGCAGTCCCGGCGAGATACGCCATTGAGCGCAGGGATTGGAAGCAAGCGGCGAAACTCCAACCCGACTCCACCGCCGTTCCGTGGGCCCAAGCACTTACCGGGGTGGCCGTTGGAGAGGGTGCTGCGCGGTCGTCTGATATTGACCGCGCCAAGAGGGCGGAGCAGACTCTCGTCGCCCTACGCGATAGGACCACTGAAATGAAGAACCAGTACTGGGCGAACCAGATCGAGGTGCAGAGGCGTGAAGTTTCGGCATGGATCTCGCAAGCCAGGGAAAAACAGCAAGAAGCCATTGCGACCATGAAAGCTGCAGCGGAACTCGAAGAGAGCATGGACAAAGATGCGGTCACCCCGGGGGCGATTACTCCCGCACGCGAAATGCTTGGCGAATTGCTCTCCCTGAGCAATCAGCCAAAACAGGCGCTTATACAATATGAAGCAGTTTTACATTTGACGCCAAACCGTTTCAACGCGCTTTTTGGCGCCGCAACTGCCGCCGAATCGGCCGGCGAGCCTGCCAAGGCCTCTTTCTACTACCGCAAGCTTACGGAGATCGCAAGGGGAAATGATCGGCCGGAACTTGTGAGCGCAAGGAATAAACTGATGGTGGCCGAGAAGTAGATCCGCGGCTCTCTGGTGAGGCATTCGAAAGTTCAACTCTGGCTGGAAAGACCGTCAAGACTTTGCTAGACTCCGGCCATGCCGGATCTCCGCGACGTTATTGTGTACTCGCGAAAGGGATGCCATCTTTGCGAGATCATGAAGGAAACGCTGACCAAATTGGAGCGCCGGGGAGGCTTTCGCTGGCGCGAAGTCGACGTTGAGACCGATGACGGCCTCCGGCGCCAGTTCACCGACGAAGTCCCTGTCGTCTTCATCGACGGACGCAAGGCTTTCAAATACCGGCTGGACGAGCAGGAATTCCTCAGGAAACTAGCGGGGTAGGTCCCGCCCTCTCGTATCTCGTAAGATCCATCCCCGACCCTAGACACTCAAAAACGCATCATTTCACCCGCTTCCAGCATCTTAATTTGTGAAGTGACTAGCAAGTGACCTTGGGTCGCGCTGCGCGTCTAAGTTTTTGTATTTTCGCGTGTTATACTGCACAAAATCAGCCCTGCCTGGGCTCCGATGCCCGGGGGCCCGAGGAAACTAGAAGATGGCCCGTAGTTCTCACCGTTCTTCCATTTTGATCATTCTTTTCCTGGCTGTTTGCGGGTTTCTGGGGATGGTTTTTGCCCAGAAGACTCCGGCAACGGCTCACGACAGCGACTCGGATGTTAGCCAAAGCCTGCAGCAGTTCACTCAGGTCTATGACATCGTCGAGCAGAACTATGCCGAGCCAGTGAACGCGGATAAGGCCATTTACAACGGCGCAATTCCTGGCATGCTGCACGTGCTCGACCCGCACTCAAACTTCTTCGATCCCAAGTCGTATTCGCTACTGCGGGAAGATCAGCGCGGCAAATACTACGGCGTTGGAATGACTGTAGGGCCGCGTAACAATAAGGTCATCGTCATTGCGCCGTTCGTTGGGACACCGGCGTACCGCGCCGGCATTCACCCGGGCGACGTCATCATTGCGGTCGACGGCAAGCCCACTGACAACATGAACACCAGCGAGGTGGCTGACCTGCTGAAGGGGCCCAAGGGCACTACGGTCCACATCACAGTCCTGCGTGAAGGCGCTGAGAAGCCGCTGGAATTTGCGGTGGTGCGCGATGAGATTCCGCGCTATAGCGTTGACCTGCATTTCCTGATCCGGCCGGGAATCGGCTATATGCACGTTTCCGGATTTAACGAGACGACTGAAAAAGAAGTCCAGGACGCGCTTGACCAGTTCTATCAAGCAGGCGATCTCAAGGGCTTGATTCTTGACCTGAGGCAGAATCCTGGTGGATTGCTGAACGAGGGCGTGGGAGTTGCGGACAAGTTCCTGCACAAGGGACAGCTTATTGTTTCTCACCACGGACGTTCTTCACCGGAGCGCCGTTACGTGGCCACTCACGGAAATGGCGGGAAGGAATATCCGCTAGTTGTCCTGGTAAACCGCGGAACCGCATCGGCAGCGGAGATTGTGGCCGGAGCCATCCAGGACCACGACCGTGGCCTTGTAGCCGGGGAAACCACATTCGGCAAGGGACTGGTGCAGACGGTTTATCCGCTCTC
>Ga0137359_10004169_pt1 | contig 11817 bp, 11 predicted proteins | sample Mad1_40_16metaG_FD_108281 | JGI IMG/M metagenome (GOLD analysis project Ga0137359, IMG submission 108281) | Vadose zone soil microbial communities from Angelo Coast Range Reserve, California, USA - Mad1_40_16 metaG | ecosystem: Environmental > Terrestrial > Soil > Vadose zone | place: USA... | reverse complement strand
GACGTCATCAATATCGAAGAACACACGGCGCGAAGGTACGGAATCTTCAACCTGGGCCGACACCCCGTAGGCGCTCGCAATGGTTGTGAGCAATTCGCGGCTGTCTCCCCGGAAATGGAAACTGGCACGGTTCAAATTGGGCGCCAAGTGGATTTCCGGAGACTCATCCACCACACTCGGGGGAGCGGAAGGCTTGACCACGGAATCACCGACTGCGTCTTGCAAGCGCTGCTGCGCAAATTGATTGGACGGATCAAGACTGAGTGCACTCCGAAATTCCGCCAGCGCTTCAATTTGTTTGCCAGACTCCAGTTCAGAATTCCCGCGTTGCAAGTGGCTGGAAACTAGCTGCTGGCGGGCCAATTCACGGGAAGTGACGTATTCAACGTTCCTGGGGACAAGTTGGGAGGCATGGTCAAATTCTTTGTATGCCTGATCCGGAGCGCTTTGCTGGAGCTTCAGGCCGCGATTGAAAGCGGCCTTGGCTTCTTTCAGGTCGTGACGCGGGGGGTTGCAATGAGCTTCGTCTACGCCAGAAGGGCAAGGCAGCAGCGTGGGCAGCTTCTGCTGGTCGGCGCACAGGCCTTGGCCGGCAAATGCAAGAATCGCAGCGAAACAAACCACCCAACGCATGTCTCGATTGTAACCGGGAACTCTCACGTTTCATCCGAGTTTCAGCAGGTACCTGTACCTTTGGTGAACGGCCTATAGCTTGGAAACTTGCTGCTTTTTAGCGTATAAAAGTTAGTTGCGACGGCACTTCTGCCTTTCGTGCAGCTACAACGAAAATTCTGCAATCAGAGCGAGGAAAAATGTCCAGCCTGACAACCATGCACGCTCCCAAGGGGCTGGAGGGCGTGGTCGCTACTACATCGAAAATCTGTTACATCGATGGCGACCAAGGGGTGCTCGCCTACGGCGGAATAGACATTCACGAACTCGCAGATAATTCCACTTTTGAAGAAACCAGCTACCTGCTCTGGCATGGCAAATTGCCTAGCCGCAATGAACTGAAGGAATTGCATCAGCGGCTGGGTGCGGAACGCAATCTGAATCCTGCCATCATCGAATTTCTTCGCGGCGTTCCGAGGGGTGCCATGCCGATGGATGTGCTGCGCACGGCGGTCTCGGCTCTGGGTCTCTACGATCCCGAGGAGAAGAATAACGATCATGAGGCCAACGTCAGCAAGGCGATACGGCTTACCTCGCAGATCGCAATGATCGTCGCCGCCTACGACCGGCTGCGCAAGGGAAAGAACGTTGTCGAGCCGGACCGCTCGCTTTCCCACGCGGCGAACTTCCTGCTGATGCTGAATGGCTCAACGCCATCCAAGACTGCCGAACGCGCCCTTGATATAGCTTTGATTTTGCACGCCGACCATGAACTGAATGCATCCACGTTTGCGGCGCGCGTGACGGCCGCTACGCTTTCCGATATGCACTCGGCGATTACTTCGGCAATCGGAGCGCTGAAAGGCCCCCTTCACGGCGGAGCCAACGAGGCAGTGTTTCATATTCTGAAAGAGATTGATTCCCGACACGCCGATCCGGTCGAGCACGTGCGCGCAATGCTGGCGCAGAAGAAGAAGATTTCAGGCTTCGGGCATCGCGTGTATCACACAGAAGATCCCCGGGCGACCCATCTGCGCAAAATGTCCGAAGATCTCGGTCGTTCCAGCGGAGAACCGAAGTGGTTCGAGATGTCGCGCAAGATCGAGCAGTTCGTGAAATCAGAGAAGAAGTTGAACGCGAACGTGGACTTCTACTCCGCTTCCACGTATCACGTCCTCGGGATTGACGTTGATCTGTTTACACCGATCTTCGCGGTGTCGCGCATCAGCGGCTGGAGCGCGCATGTGATCGAACAGCTTGATGACAACCGCCTGATCCGTCCGCGCGCGGACTATATCGGCCCTGCCTACCCGCAGCACTGGGTGCCGCTAGATCAGCGATAGCCTGTGTGGCGCGGGCGCCCTCGCCCGCGTACTAGCGCGCGACCTTCCGCAATTACACCAATGCCTTTACCTCTGTCTATTTCCGCCGCCGGGCGAAGGAGCAGGCGCGCTCGAGCGGGGTGCTGGTGCTGACCCCGCTGGCCCTGGTGCCGCCGGCCGGCTTGCTCCTTGAGACATGGGACGCGAACCCGTCGAGTACGCCCCGCGAGGTCCACCCGGCTCGGGGCCTGCCCATCCAGGAGCGGCGGTCCGGGTTATAGGGGCTGCATGAACGTGCTCCGTGACGGTGCCCCGCGTCTGCACTTGCTGGGACACCTTTCCAAGGTTGTTAATTTCTCCGCGGCGAACTCCCAGGCCTGCAGAATTATTTCGAATCACCATCTTGCTGCCGGACTGATTCGCAAATGTTGACATCGGTCCGCGGTTCACAACCACTGTGTTCCTGCCCGCGGTCGGGGCCTGAGGAACTGCGAAGTTTTGTGGCGCATTGACCAGCCGCGGCCGAGAGTACCACGTAGTCCAGACACCGCCCGGCTGCCACGCCCAGCCATTTCCAGGCAGGAATACCCATGTTCCGTAATGATAAGGAGTCCAACCCCAGGGATACGCCGACACCCATCCAAATCCCCCGCCCGGCGAGAATGCCCACGCGCCGTTCATAAAGGGGTCCCAGCCAGCGCCCGCAAAATAGGGCTGCCACATCATGCCGTAGCCTGGGGCGTTGAAGAAATTGCCGTAATAGCTCAGGTCACTCGTACCGTATGCGTACGGGGAGTAGCTGTTATAGGAGTTGCTGGCGTAGCGGACGTGAAAATCGCTTTGTTGCTTGTCCCAGGCGTCGAAGGGCTCTTCGTCTATGTTCTTGGCCAGCTTGTGGCGGTCGTTGTCCGAGGAATCAAAGTTTGCTGTCTGATTCTTTTTCACGGCAAAAGTGCCGGAGGGAGCCTCAACCTGTACGTCTCCTTTGAACACTGCAACTGCGGCGTCGGAGTCGCCGATCCCGACCCGCAGACGGGCTGAGTGCGACAGCACGACCTTTTCCTGTCCGAACACTACGGCGAACTCGTCGTTCTTTGAGTTCGAATAATCGACGTAGGCAGTGCCCTTCTTGACTTCTACGGTGGATACTTTGCCGCCAGAATCGCGCAACGAAAGCTGCGGGAACTCAATGGCGGTCTCAGGAGTGATGCGAATCGTGCTCCCATCCTCAAACTCGACTTCTGCGCGCCCGCCAGCCGTGCGCAGTTTGGTGCCTTGTGCAATCGGCAAATTCATCATGGCCTTTTCATATTGCCCGGTGCCACGGTCGATTTGCACATTGCCTTCGATATAGCTCAGGCGAACGATGCGGACCTGAGAGTCAGCGAGAGCAGGAAAAGAAGCAAGCAGGAAAAACAGAGTTGCGACGGTGAGCTGCAGGGCTCGGAAGCTGGTGCGGGACATAGATGCCTCCTACAACATGCCTAATTAGAACACTTTTTCGGGTAGTTCGTTGTCTATTCCATGTCTTTTGTGGAGTGCTGGTCCAGAGGGGCCGTTTTCGGACCACAAGCGTAAAATAAAGGTATGCGCCGAGTTTATCTCGACAATAACGCCACCACGCCCGTGCTGCCTGCAGTTTTTGAGGCAATGCGGCCGTACTTTGGCGAGCATTTCGGGAACGCGTCTTCCATCCACCATCATGGGCAAGAGACGCGGGCGGCGGTGGAGCGAGCGCGCGAATCCATTGCTGCACTCCTGGGATGCCGTCCGGCTGAGATTGTCTTCACCAGCGGCGGCACTGAAGCCGACAACCTGGCTATCTTTGGTCTGGTGCGGCCCGGAGATCACGTCATCAGCTCCACGATCGAGCACCATGCGGTGCTCAACTCGTGCAAACATCTCGAAGAGAAGGGAATTGAGGTCACATACCTGCCGGTAGATGGCCGAGGTTTGGTCGATCCCGACGATCTTCGCCGTGCTCTGCGTTCGAACACGAAGCTGGTGACGATCATGATGGCCAACAACGAAACTGGCGTGATCCAACCGGTGGAGGAGATAGGGAAGATCTGTGCAGGAGCCGATGTGTACTTCCACACGGACGGTGTCCAGGCGGCTTCGAAGGTTCCCATCCGCGTGAAGGAAATCGGCTGCGATCTATTGTCGATCTCGGGACACAAACTGCACGCTCCGCAGGGGGTTGGCGCGCTTTACGTCCGCAAGGGAACAACTCTTGAGCCCAGGTTCTTCGGCGGTAGCCACGAGCGTTCACGGCGGGCAGGAACGGAAAACGTCCCCGGAATCGTGGCATTAGGAAAGGCCGCGGAGTTGGCGATCAAAGGATTTGACAGCGGCGAGACAGACGAGATGTCTGCGCTGCGAAATCGGCTGGAGCACGCGATTTTGGACAGCGTTGAGGCCGCCGCAGTGAACGGCGCAGGGACACCACGAGTCCCGAATACGTCCAACATTTATTTCGACTATATCGAAGGCGAGGCGTTGATCATCGCTCTTGACCTGAAGGGTTTGGCAGTTTCAACCGGAGCGGCATGTTCCTCGGGCGCAATCGAGCCTTCGCACGTGCTGACCGCCATGGGCCTGCGACCCGACCGAGCTCGCGCCAGCATTCGCTTCAGCCTCGGAAAGCAGAACACAGCGGAAGACGTGGATTTCGCGATTCAACTCGTTCCAGCGTCGGTTGAAAGGCTGCGCGAGTTATCGCCGGTTTACAATAAGGAAGCAGTTAGCAGTTAGCACTTGGCATTTGGCCCGCATGGCTTTTGGCAAGTCCCGTTCTTAGTTCCGCCATGTTCCTCGAGTTCGTCATAGTGCAAATTCGGTTCTTGCCCGACGACTGGTTCGACTTGGCTAAGTGCTAAATGCCAAGTACTAAGTGCCGCTGTTTGAGTATGCCGAATGCCCGCACCATCGCCGTCGCCATGTCGGGAGGAGTTGACTCCTCGACCGTAGCGGCCATGCTCCGCGCCGAGGGTCACAACGTCGTCGGTTTAACCATGCAGCTGTGGAACCAGCGCCGCTTGGCGGGACACGAGGGCATGCCGGAGTCGGTCCAGGGGCGCTGCTGCTCGCTCGACGATGTGTACGACGCCCGGCGGGTGGCGGAGACGATCGGCATTCCTTACTACGTCGTGAATCACGAAGACCGCTTCGAGCGTGACGTGATTCGGCCCTTTGTGCAGGAGTATCTGTCAGGGCGGACGCCGATTCCATGTAGTCTCTGTAACAATCACCTCAAGTTCGACCAACTGCTTACCGTCGCCCAGCAGATTGGCGCCGACGCTGTCGCCACAGGGCACTATGCCCGCGTGGAGTTTGATTCCGAGCGAAATCGCTGGTTGTTGAAGCGTCCCACAGATCGTTCCAAGGACCAGACGTATTTTCTTTTTGGACTGATGCAGGAGCAGCTCAGCCGGACGATGTTTCCACTGGGAGAGATGACCAAGCCCGAGGTCCGCGAGTTGGCTCGCAAGCACGGTTTGGCCCTCGCCGAGAAGCCCGATTCTCAGGAGATTTGCTTTGTGCCAGGTGGCGATTACAAGAATTTTCTTGACGTGTATTTGGCCGAGCAGGGCGAGTCACTTCCCGATACTGCCGGAGAACTGGTAACGACCGATGGCCGTGTAATCGGTGAGCACAAGGGTATCCACAACTTCACCGTTGGCCAGCGCAAGGGGCTGGGAGTGGCAACAGGTTCTCCGCTGTACGTGCTGCAGATTAAGGGTGACGCACGGCAGGTGGTCGTCGGAGAGCAGGAGAATCTGTATTCGCGAACGCTAGTCGTTCACCGCACCAACTTGATCTCAGTTGACGATCTTATGGAGCCTAAGCGAGTCAGCGTGAAGATTCGCCACCGTCACGAGCCGGCTACGGCGACGATTGAGAAGTCTGGAGCTGATGAGATCCGGGTAAGTTTTGACAAGCCGCAGCGGGCCATCACTCCGGGACAAGCAGCTGTTTTTTACGACGGCGATGTGGTCGTGGGTGGCGGCTGGATCAGCTAGCTAAACTCGTAGCTCCGGCGAAACAGACTCATCACAGAAACGGAATATAAGCGGCAACATTCCGTTTGTACTCCTGAAATTCTTCTCCGAATCTTGATGCCAGCAGCTTCTCTTCCGTGCGCACGCGGATTTCAGTCCCCACTACGAACAGCAGCAAGCTCAACAGAAACAGCTGCCACGGCGCGATAACAACGGCGTTAGCGCATAAGACACACAGCATCGACGTGTAGATCGGATTGCGCACGATGCCGTACGGTCCAGAACGCACAGGGTGATGGTCCGAGCCGAGAGCAGCGTCAACCCGAAGATGAGTTCCCAGTGCACTCGACGAGGTCCAGGAGAGAAGTGCGGCCACAGCGAACAACACGATGGAGACGCAAGCCCGCCAAAGCGGCAGCGGCCTGGTCCAGAAGTGTCCCTGCCATAACAACGAGTACGCCACAAATTGCAGCAGAACACCCCAGCGGGAACGCCGGTCCACGGTGCTGGCCGCAGTCACCCTGCGGTGCGCCAAAACGAATGGAGTGAACCAGACCACCACTCCAGTGACGAGAATGGCGTAAACGTATGGAGGCATGAATGCAGATTGCGGACGTGGAACTTAGATAAACATTTCGTCTTGCGGCACGCTGCCGGAACTGCGGCCGCGCCTGCGGGAAAAGAATGCTTCCACGCCGGCGGTCACTCCATGCATTAGTCCGGAGATGTGCCGCACCGGAGAAACAACGGTCCGCTGCACGGTTTCGCGCGTCTCTTCGATCTTGTCCATGGTGGTAGTGACGAACTCGTCTGCGCGGATCACCTGCAGGCGCGTGCGATCGACGATGTCTGTAAGCGTCGTGTCCACACGCTCCAGCTGTGTGCGCAACATCGTGGTGGACACGCTGACATTGTCCACTACGTTCACGATTTTCGGCCGAAGTTCGGTCATCATCGAATGCGCCAGTTCGGCGGTGGGCAGGACCTTCGTCTTTACTTCCTCGGCAAGCGATTCAACTTTCGCGCTGGTCTTCCGCAGGGCGAGGAACATGCCCAAAAGCACCAGCGCCTGCAGAACCACCGCAAGCGCCGTCACGACGATGAAAATCGCCAGCAGATTATTTTCCATAGGCTCGGGACTGCTTCTGTCCAGATGAAGACTTAGACGTTCTCTGCATCGCTCTTTGCAGCCCCTGTCTTCTCCCGATAGGCCTGGCGTCCAGCCTCAACGGCGGAGCGGACCTGTTCCTTCCGCGAAGCGTATGCCTCTTTACCACGATCAGCCCACTGTTCGGCTTGTTCGCGCGCTTCTTTTGCACGATTGCGGACGTATTCGCGCCCCTCGTCGGCTTTGGCCATCAGAATCTCCCGCGTTTCGTTGCCCGATTGCGGTGCGTACAGGATCCCAACTGCGGCGCCGATTCCCAGGCCTGTCAGAAACCACAGGAATCCGTTTCCACTTCGGTCAGACATAGATGACCTCCAGCAATGATTGCAACAGACGGATGGTAGCATCCGCATTGGGGAAATACAATTCTGCTTTGGCTTGTGCGCCAGCCCGTGAAGCGAGACAATATGCTGTTGCGATCGTGGTCCTAAGAGAGTGCCTTTGTCCGACCGGAAGTATCGTCAGCGCGGATATCAAGACAGCGGAAAAGAGCGGGAAAAACCGTCTGGGGAGAGGCCTGTTCGGAAAGACACGTTCGGGCCGCGCGCCATTCAAATGCCCGGCACGCATTCGGTTTCGCGCTGCGCCCAGTGCGGCACGCTGCTGACCCTCGTTTCCGAGCCGCTCGGACAGTGTGCAAAATGCGGATTCGAACTACATTCCTGCAAACAGTGCAACTACTTTGATCCCTCCAGCCGCTTCGAATGTATGCAGCGTGTGCCCGAGAGAGTTGCAAAAAAAGACGCACGCAATGAGTGCGGTCTTTATTCCATGAGTGTGCGCGTGGAGAAACAGACCTCGACCGGCACTACCTCCAGCCCCAATGATGCCCGCCGCGCCTTCGACAGTCTCTTCAGAGATTAGACATTAAGGTTTCTGAGTAGGCCGGAGCACAACTTCGCTGGCAAAAGACTGCGGAGACTGAGTGACCAGCATCTCGATGACATGCGCCACATCATCCGGCTTGAGCATCTTTTTCGAGTCTTTACCGATATGCGGACTGAGTTCCGTATCGACCGAACCGGGACAAACTACGGCGACCCGGATTCCGTGTCCGCGTAGTTCTTCCGCCACGGAATAGGTAAGTCCATTCAGTCCCCACTTGGACGCCGCATAAGCCGCGCCGTTTGGAAGCGCGTTCTTGCCTGCGATCGAGGAAATATTCACAATATGGCCTTTGCCAGCCCGAATCATCATGGGAGCAAAACCGCGGATGCAGTAAAAAACTCCGCGCAAGTTGGTATTCAGGACCTTATCCCAGTCTTCCGGTGTCATTTGATGGAGGGGACCAGAGAATGCGCCTACGCCGGCGTTGTTGACCAGGATGTCGAGCGTGCCGTAAGTCTGCTCGACGCGCGAAGCAAGCTTTTGGACGGACTCCGACCGGGTAACGTCGCATTCCATCGCCTCAGCCCGACCCGCGGCATCGGAAATAGCTGATGCCGTCGCTTGAAGGGAATTCATCGTCCGGCCGCACAGCACCACAGCGGCGCCCAATGAAGCTAGTTTGCGCGCGATTGCGGCTCCAATGCCGCGTCCCGCGCCGGTTACGAGCGCTGTTTGGCCCGAAAGGGGGCGATTGTCTTCCATATGAATAACCCCGCGCCCATGCGTTAGTTCTACGAAGCACCAGGAATACCACGTTCTGCATCCTAAAATATGTGAGTTTTACATCAACGAACTTGCTTAACTTGAAGCGCATACTTATAATCCCGCTCACCGGAACAGGGTTTCTGCCCCGGATGTTCCCAGGGGGCGCCATCGATTCCGGGGCCGTGCTCGGGGGAGACGCACCGCCCTGAGGCAGTCCAGGCCTTAGATTCAGTTCGGCGTTTTACCGATTTCCTGAAGTTCAATTTCCCTAGGACCCGAGGAGTGACTGGAATGAAAACAAGTGTTCTGATGATTGTGCTTGCATGCGCCCTCACGGCGGGCGCCCAAGATGCGACTCAGCCTCAGACTCCCCCCGCAGCGCCATCCGGAGAACAGCAGGGCCAAGCTGCTCCCACGATCAAAGATCCGGCCGAGTATAACGCCTACGTTGGGGCCATTCAGCAACAGGACCCCAATGCCAAAGCCAGTGCATTAGAGGCTTTCCTTGTGCAGTATCCCAACAGCGTGATGAAGACCACGGCGCTGGAACTCCTGATGGGTACCTATCAGCAGAGCGGTAATCAGGCGAAGGTGGTCGAAGCGGCAAAACGTTTGACGACCGCTGATCCCAACAACTTGCGCGCTCTGGCTTTACTGACGTTTCTGGCCCGCCAGAACCTCGCCGCTGGACAGAACCCGCAGCAAAACCTTGCTGACCTGCAGCAATATTGCAGCAAGGGATTGGATGCTTTGAAGGCAAACCAGAAGCCCGCCGGCATGTCGGACGCTGATTTTGACAAGCTGAAAAAGCAAGTTTCAATCATCTTCAATGGCGGTTGCGGATTTGCCGCACTGCAGAACAAGGATTATCAGCACGCTCAACAGTACCTGAGAGCTGCAGTGGACGCCGAGCCGAACGACGTTCAGAACGTTTATCCGTTGGCGATGGCTTATCTGACGGCCACTCCTCCTGACAGCCTGAACGGATTGTTCTATATCGCGCGCGCCGCCAGTCTTGCTCCCGCCCCATCGCAGCCACAGATCCTGTCCTATGGCCAGAAGGTTTACAAGAACTACCATGGGTCAGAGGAGGGCTGGGCTGATTATGTGGTGCCGACAGCCAAAACCGCTACAGCTCCGCCAGCAGATTGGGGCACCAAGATCACCAAGTACATTCCGCCCACGCCGGCGCAACAGGCGCATGATCGAGTTAAAGACAAGACCCCTGACCAGATCAAGCAGCTTAGCTTTGGCGAATGGGAACTAGTGCTCGCTGCCGGGACGCCGGAAGATCAAGACAAGGTATGGAGCGTCATTAAGAATGTTCCTTTGCAGATGGAAGGCAATGTGATCGAGGTTACGAGCCCTACCGAGTTACATATCGCTGCCAGCCAGGATGATATCGAGCAGAAGCGTCCTGACATCACATTGACCATGACCGGACCGATTCCTACTCGGCTTATGCCCAAGGTCGGCGCTGTCCTTGACTTTGAAGGAACGCCGGTTTCCTATACTCCGACGCCATTCATGATGGTGATGGAGAACGGAAAGTTACTGAAGCAGGCGGGCACGACGGCTCCAAAAAAGACGCCTGTGCACCGTCGTCCAGCCAAAAAGCCCCAGCAGTAAAAATCAGAGCAGTCACAGGTAGCTTCCAGAGATGCTACCTTTTTTCTTTGGCCTGAGGCAGCGAACAGCTCTATCGCGCCAGTTTTCTCTCGTATGCCGCGGCCCTGGTCCCGCGCGGCGGGCGCTTGCCCCCGTCCCGGAACTGGCGGACATCGATCTTCAGTTCTGTGACGGTGCGGCTCAGTGTGTTGCGATGCATTCCGAGCTGGCGTGCCGCACGGCACTGATTACCCTTATTTTCTTCGAGTACGGTGGCGATAAAGCGCTTTTTGAATTCCCGCACCGCTTCGGAGTACAGAATGTTGCTCTTATACATCTGCTGTACGAGTGCTTCGAGTTGATCTTTCACGGGGATCTCTTTTCGTTAGGTAAACAGCCAACTCGTAAATTCGGAGACAACCACCTACCTGCCAGCAGGATGGTTTGGTGCCTGCGCGTGCCGCAGATAATCCAATCCCTTGTAAAACTGATTTCGCAATTCCGGCGGAGCAACCCAAATCGCTGCCCGCCCTATAACCAGAAAGTACGGAGCCAAACCTGAACCTTGCAACCAGCGGGAAGTCGGCGTAAAAGCCGTCATACTTACGAGAACAATAGACACCAGCAAACAACCGCGAGCGAAACCCAGAACACCGCCAAAGAAGCGATCTACTATGCTCAATCCGGCTTCTTTAACGATCCACCGAACGATCTTTCCCAGAATTCCCGCGAGGACCATTACACCGAGAAAGATCGCTAAAAATGCGACTATCTGGCCTAGCCATATCGAACTGATATATGGCGCAAAATGTCCGGCCAGACGCTGATACTGCCAGGCGGCAATCAAATAACCGAATACAAGTCCGGCGATTCCGAAAGCCTCCTGAAAAAAACCCGAGCTGGCCGCCTGAATAACTGAAATCAGGAGCACCAGCAGAATGATCCAATCCGCAACGTTCACGCGGCGTCCTCAGCCACCGCACTACCCCTACACATCCAGTTCGCGTCCAGTGAGCCGGCGATACGACTCAACGTACTTTTCGCTGGTTCTACGGGCCACCTCGGCCGGGAGGGCGGGCGCGGGTGGCTGCTTGTTCCAGTGAATCTCTTCTAAATAATCGCGCACATACTGCTTGTCGAACGACTGCTGCGACATGCCGGGCTCATACTTATCCGCTGGCCAGAAACGGGAAGAGTCGGGAGTAAGCACTTCATCGGCCAGGGTAATGCCCGCTGCTGTCCGCCCAAATTCAAACTTGGTGTCCGCGATGATAATGCCCTTTTGCCGGGCATAATTCGCGGCCTTGTTGTAAATTGCCAGGCTCAACTCGCGGAGTTGGCGCGCATCCTCGGGCTCGACTAGCTTCAACATCTGATCAAACGAAATATTCTCATCATGTCCGGTCGTGGCCTTGGTTGCGGGAGTAAAAATCGGCTCAGGCAACTGCTCAGACTCGCGTAATCCCGACGGAAGCTTAATTCCGCAAATGCTGCCGGTAGCTTTGTACTCCTT
>Ga0137359_10004166_pt1 | contig 11820 bp, 11 predicted proteins | sample Mad1_40_16metaG_FD_108281 | JGI IMG/M metagenome (GOLD analysis project Ga0137359, IMG submission 108281) | Vadose zone soil microbial communities from Angelo Coast Range Reserve, California, USA - Mad1_40_16 metaG | ecosystem: Environmental > Terrestrial > Soil > Vadose zone | place: USA... | reverse complement strand
GCCTGCCGATAATCCGGATACGCGACATTTTTCCCAAAAAGAATGTCGTTGGCGCGCGAATAAAGATCGAAAGCAACGAGATCGCCGGTCGGTTTGCTCTCAATGGCAAGTTTCTCAGCGGGTGTAATTTTGGCATGAAGCTGCCCGGCGACTTTTTGCGCGATCTCGCTTTGGATTGCGAACACGTCGTTCAAATCGCGGTCGTATTGCTCGACCCAGACGTGGGTATCGGTCCGCGTGTCGATCAACTGCGCGTTCAGATGAAGATGCGTACCGGTCCTTCGGACGCTGCCTTCCAGAACGTGAGATACCCGCAGCTCGTTACCAATCTGGCGCACATTCCGTTTGCCACGGTAATCCATCACACTCGTCCGGCTGATCACTTTCAGGTCGGCGATCTTCGCCAGCTTGGTCAGAATGTCGTCATGCACTCCATCAGCAAAGGCCGTGTTCTCTTTCTGCTCGCTCAGGTTTTCAAACGGCAGAACGGCGATGCCAGTTATTAGCGGTTGCCGGATCAATTCACTTTTCCACACGATCCAGCCCGCTGCCACTGCGAGAGCGACGAGCGACGCCGCTAAAAGCGCTCTGGCTGGATTTCGCCGCACCCACTTTTTACCACGGGTGAAGATTCCGGTGTGTCGTGCTAAGATCGGCTCATTCTTTAGCCAGCGTTCCAGATCTTCCGCTAGCGCGAGAGCGGAAGAGTACCGGCGCTTTGGATCTTTCTCCAAACACTTGAGACAGATTGTCGAGAGATCGCGATCTATTTTCGGATTTAAGAGGCGCAGTTGCCGCGGCTCGGTATCCAAGAGTAGCTTGATCGTCTCGTAGGTTGTTCCCCCGGCAAAGGGCGGCTGACCTGTCAGCAATTGGTAAAGGACTGCGCCAAGACCGTAAACATCTGTGGCGCTGCTGACAGCCGCGTTGTTTCCCACGGCTTGTTCCGGAGCCATGTAACTGGGCGTGCCCATCACTTCCATAGTGCGGGTGACCGTGCTCTCGAATTCGATCAATCGGGCAAGACCGAAATCAGTCAGATGCGGTTCGCCTTTTGCATCGAGCAGAATGTTTCCCGGTTTGATGTCTCGATGCAGGATGCCGTGTTCATGCGCGTAATGAACAATGCGTGCGACCTTCGCAATGAATTCCACCGCGCGCCGAATCGGCATCGCCTCGCGCCTGACCACTTCATCCAGTTGCCCGCCCTCGACGAATTTCATGCTGAAGTAGCACGAACCATCGCGCTCGCCGACTTCGTGGATTGGAACGATACCGGGGTGCTCTAACTTGGCTGCCGCTTCGGCCTCGAGACGGAAACGTTTGAGGTGTGCTTCGGTTGCCCACTGGCCTAATCCGATGACTTTGAGCGCGACGATACGATTGAGACTCTTCTGGCGGGCCCGAAATACTACGCCCTGACCACCGCGGCCAATTTGCTCGAGCAATTCGTAATCGCCGAAATCCATCAGCGTTGGAATCGGACGGACGGGGTCACCGACCCCGGCTACAGCTTCGTCAGAGCCGAGACCCATTTCCAGCAGACAGGCGCCGCAGGAGTGCTCCGGGGAATCGGGTGGAATGGCTGCTCCGCATTTGCGACAAAATTTGACTGCTGTGATTCTCATCGCGCGCTCATTCCCTTCACTCAAATAATGCACGGAAATTCCCGATAGGTTACGAGCGCAACGCGGCGATCAGGTGGCGCAGTTCGTCTTCAATCTCGGCCGGCGTTGCCACCGTGTGCGCGACTTCTTCACGCAACAACTGCCGGTAACGCTGTCGCAGTCGATGGAAGGCTTGTTTGACCGCGTTCTCGGTCATGCCAAACTCGCGCGCAATCTCCGCTTGCGACGGTCGATCTGGTTCATCAGAAAGCAATTCATTCAACCGCTCGAGCAGCGGCGCGTTAGCTGATCCTTGAGATTCTTCACGCAAGCGCGCGAACACCCGGGCAAGCACGGTGAACGCCCAGCGGCGATCATAAAGCAGATCGGCGCTCAGCATGTCGCTGCGATGGAACTCGCCAGAATCGTCCGATGTAATCGCGTCGAGTGGAATCAGCGTTCGGCCGCCGCCACGTTTGATCGCTGCGGCGTCACGTCGCTCGTTCGCCATGAAATGCTTGAGCGAAGCCAGAAGAAAAGAACGCAAGCGCCCCTTTTCCTGCCGCACGGATTGGAAATCTTTGCGCTCTAAAATCAGCGCGAAAAACCCCTGGGTGAGATCTTTCGCCTCCTCTGGTTCAACGCCCTGCCGTCTAACGAAGCCATAAATAGGTCGCCAGTAAGTGCGGCAAAGTCTTTCCAACGCCGCCTGTGCCACCGGTGTGGGACCTTTCGCTTCCAAGACCACGCTCCAGTGGGTGGTCGTAAACGCGGCTCCGGCGTGTTCTTCTGCAGCGGTCGGACCAAACGCGGTCGCTGAAGTCACTTCATCCTCAGCAGGGGGCACACTGCGATCCAACTAAAAAGCCGCGTGGAAAGCAAGCCTGCATGCAACGCGACAGACGTTGCATCGGCGACGGAGCGCGCCGGTAGGTGTTTAGCACCAACGGCGCGTATTCATCGCAGCTCGCCGCGGCGAGTCTTCTTCGTCCAAAAATCAACAGCGCTGAAAGCGCGATTCACGCCTGGTGTCTCGGATTAACGAGCGCCGTAATTGATTCGCGCCTTCAGCGCTTGTTTTTGGAAACCGATTTTCCCGGGGCGTTGCCCCAGGCTGAAAATGAGGAGCGCGCGCCTTTGGCGCTAAGCAGATACGCGCGCTGACCTTACCCAATTACGCCGGTAGCACCGTGGAGAGCGTGACTTCGCTATCGATGGTTTGCTTAGAGACATTTTCTACAGTGGCGCCGACTTTTGATCCGTCGCGATCAAGTATCCAGACTTGCTGGCCTTGTTCGAATCGCCCGCGGGTCATCACCTTAAGTAGAATGCCCTCCTCCTCGGTGACCGGATTATCCAGCACCTCGACGCAGATGGCATCGGTCTTTCCGAAATCTCCCTGCAAAGTCAATTTGTCATCAATTTTTGGCCTTCGCATGGACGCCAGCTGCCAAGTTTCCCGCTAGAAGTAATCGCCGCTCGCTCCCCATCTGAGCGTGTCCGCGCTGACAAACGGATCATTTATCTAAACGGTCTCGACCAGTTCGCGCGGTCGCGGGGCGTGGGCCGTGGCCTTGTCGCGTTTGAGGACGCGATACAAGAACCAAACAATGAAACAGTTCGCCAGTAGAATGAGCGCGCTTACCAGACCCGGCCGATGCCAGAGATGACGAACCTCAATTGGAATTAGCCCGGCAGTCGCGAAAATCATCAGTAACTCCGCCCAGCGTTGCTGCATGTAAACGCCGATTCCTTCGGTGAAAAGGACTGCCGAATAAAACAGTGCCAACAACCCCGTTGCCCGCAGTATCCCACCAGCGAGGACGGCTTGCAGTCTGTGGAGCAAATACGTGACGGTCTTGCTATGCTCCAGCAAGATTTGATCCGCAGTCCAATTTGACAGAGCATCCATCCAGCGAGTCCGCGCATTCAGAAAAAGCAGTGAAACAGCAACCAGGAGCAGCAGCGCGCCTTTGCCGATTTTGAAGAGCGCGATGAGCTTGAGGTAGCGATGCCGACGCGGCTCCTGCAGGATCGCAGGTTCGTGCGCCGGTTTACTCATTCTTCAACTCTTCGTCGAAACTGGGTCATTGCGCAATGATCGGACTCTCGCGACAGCAAATTTCCAGTTTGTTGCCGTCCGGGTCCTCAAAGAAGAATGCATAGTAGCCGGGACTGTAATCGACACAGATTTCAGGCCCTTCAAGTGCCTTGCCGCCCGATTCGCGCACCAACTTTGCCAGGCGATCCACTTCATCGCGTGTATCTGCCCAAAACGCTATGCGCGTGCCGTTTGGCCGATGGTTCTTGTCCTGTGTAAAACCGAAAAATTCCGACGGCTTGTCACCGCCCGCAGCATAAAACGTGTGAAAATCTTCGCCCGGGCTCTCGTGAGCAAACCCAAGCTGCGGCAGAAATTTTCCGTAGAACTCCCTTGCCACCTGCATGTCCCTCACCCGTAAATCGATGTGATCAAAGCAACGCGTCTTCATTTTGTGATTCTCAATTGGTTCGCATCGCAATTCAATCGTTTGTGATAAAGGATCTCTTCGCAGAACAATTGAACGCGCTTCGCGCGGCGGTGCTGGATCGGCATCTTCGTGAAATCAGCAGTTCGCAAGGCCCGGAGATAGAAATTGCAGGCCGACACCTCATCAATTTTTCCTCGAACGATTACCTCGGCCTCGCAAATGATGCTCGACTGCACAAAGCGGCAATCGCCGCCATAAATGAATTCGGCGTTGGCGCAGGCGCTTCGCGGCTGATCAGCGGGACGCAATCGCCGCATGTGCGTTTGGAGCGCGCGCTCGCTAAATGGAAAGGGACTGAGGCTGCGCTTTGTTTCAGTAGCGGATACGCGGCCGCGCTCGGTGCCATCCCGGCGCTCGTTACCAAAAATGATGTCGTTCTACTCGACAAACTCTGCCACGCCTCGCTAATCGATGGCGCGAAGCTGAGCGGCGCGATCCTGCGCGTATTTCCACACAATAATGTGCGCAAACTGGAGAGTCATCTGGAGTGGGCTCGGCGCAAACATCCAGGCAAGCGCGTCCTCATCGTGACTGAGTCTGTCTTTTCCATGGACGGCGATCGCGCGCCGTTGCACGAACTGATTCAACTAAAAAAACAGTTCGACGCGCTCGTAATGCTTGATGAAGCGCATGCGGTGGGCGTGCTCGGTCCGCACGGCCGCGGTTTGGCCGCTGCAGAGAAGTTGAGTGACGACGTCGATGTTCAGATGGGCACGTTGAGTAAGGCGATCGGCGCAAGCGGCGGTTATATTTGCGGCTCTAACGATCTGATTGAATGGCTGATTAATCGTGCGCGGTCGTTCATTTATTCCACAGCACCGCCGCCCGCAACTGCCGCGGCCGCCCTCGCAGCCGTGAATTTTCTTTCATCTTCAGAGGGAGAGGAGCGAAGGCTTCTGCTTCAGGAAAGAATCAGATTGATGCAGAAACTTCTGCCGCGCACTGGATTAAACAAAGAGCAGAGCGCCGCTCGCAGCGCGATTTTCCCGTGGATCGTCGGAGACGAACAAGCAGCGCTCGATTTGGCCGCTTCACTCAAAAGCGAAGGATTCCTTGTCCCGGCGATTCGTTATCCAACCGTGGCGAAGGGTGCCGCGCGTTTGCGTATTACTGTAACCGCGGCGCACCAAGAAGATCAGATCAAAGCGCTCTGCCATGCGATAAGACGAAACAGCGCTTGAGACTAAGCGGGTAGGGCGCGTCACTCCGTGCGCGCCGGTCTGAGTCTGGCAATAAACGGCGTGCAGAGGACTGCCCGCCGCACCCCCACCATTGTGTATGAGGGTTGTGAGAATTTGTGTAATTCGTGCCGTTTTATTTCGGTAGAAACCGCGACAAGATCGGCCTGAGTTTTTCTACCGTAGCTTCCGGCCAAAGCTTACGATCCGTGATCAACGCAGTATCCAACGCGAAGTGTTCCGGCCAGTTCGGCTCAGTCGGTATTTGCGGAACCACGTTCACAATCAATTTCCTCGCTGTCTCTGCATTCGCTAGTAAATGGCTGAGAACGGTCTGCGCCGATACCGGTTCTTCTTCCACTTTCCAGCAATCGTAATCGGTGATCATGGCCATGGTCGCGAACGCGATCTCCGCTTCGCGAGCCAATTTTGCTTCCGGAAGATTCGTCATCGCGATTACGTCAAAGCCGTTGCGATGATTAAATTCCGATTCCGCGCGCGTGGAGAACGCGGGCCCGTCCATGTTCACGTAAACGCCACCATTGTGCACCGTAATTCCGAGAGATCTGCCTGATTCAGCCACAAGGTTACGCAGGTTTGCGCTGATCGGCTCAGCGAATGCGACATGCGCAGCGATGCCCTCGCCGAAAAACGTATGAGCCGCGCGCTGGCTCGTGCGATCATAAAACTGCGACGGCAAGACCACATCGCGCGGAGCGTATTTTTCCTGCAAACTGCCTACTGCAGCGACCGAGATGATCCAGCGAACGTTCAACGAGCGGAGCGCGTAGATATTCGCCCGATAATTTATTTCGTGCGGCAGAATCCGATGGCCGCGGCCGTGCCGCGGCAAAAAGTAAACCTGACGCCCGCTTAATTTTCCTCCAACAAGTATGTCCGATGGCGGCCCGAACGGTGTGTCCACCTTGTGCTCGGTGGGCTCGCGCAATTCGGCCATCTGATAGAGGCCGCTGCCGCCGATGATCCCGATTGCAGGAGGCGCTTTGTTCATTGGACCGCGACGTCAAAATTATCGGTCGGATTTTTCCACGTGTTGCGCGATCTCGGTGAGAATGCTGGCTGTGAGTTTCGATCGGTCGACAATTCCGTCAAATCTTCCTGCTTCATCGAGCACCGGCAAGACCTGGGCGTCGAGCGAGTTCATTCGCTCCAAAGCGTTCTGTTTGTCGTCGTTTTTGTGGAGCGCTTCTGCCGAGGAAATAAAGCCGGGCAAAGCCTCCAATTCGGTCTTGTTCCCTTCATTCAGCCAGTCCGCGAGATTTGTCGCGTTGAATCGGGGGCTCGACTCACGAATGATCTGTGCAATTTGCCGGGCGTCCGCGATTCCAAAAAAGCTGCCGTCAGGATTGTTCATCACGACGTAGCGTAGAAATGGATATTGCGTCAGCTTTTCAAAATAATCGGCAATTGCCGAGGCGACGTAGCCTCCCTGCCCGATCGTGAAACTGAGTGCCTGACTTTTCGTATTAATCATCTGGGGAATAACCTCCGGTCCGCCTTTCGTCATCGTGCGCACCGGTTCGCGCACCGTGTCGAGGGTCAGTTTGGACACTTGAGGACCGACAGGTGCTTTCGCCGCCACCTTAATTGCAGCCACAATCTTGACTTCGCCAAAAGCAAACTCCTGAATTTTGCCCGTAAGAAAGAGCCACAGAGCAACCGGCACGAGCGCCAGCACAATATCGGAATTTTTAATGTCAATCCGGTTGCCGGTCTTCGCCCGCAGCGCGACCAGTAACGCCAAAACAACAGCGAAGATTCCCAACGCGATGATAACCGTGTTCATTGTTTCTCTTCGTCTTGTCGCCGGATCATATCACCCGCCTTCCTACGAACAAGGCTTTGGCCGCGATAAGCGATAAGCTGTATCCTCCAGCACGACCTCACCGCCCTCCGCCGGTCCGGTCGAACTGATCTCGTGGCGTGCTATCGGTCTTTGTGTCACTGTTTTGTTTTCCGTGCCGAAATTTTTTATAAAGACTTACGGTTGCCAGATGAACGAGCGTGACTCGGAACAAGTCGCGCATTCGCTGTTGGCACGCGGATACGAGCGGGTCGCACACGAGGCGGAAGCCGACGTTGTGCTCCTGAACACGTGCAGCGTGCGCGATATGGCTGACCAGAAGGCGCTGGGGAAAATGGGGATGCTGGGGCGATTGGCCAAAGAGCGACCGCACGTGGTGTTCGGGTTCCTCGGTTGCATGGCCCAGGCACGCGGCGCGTCACTCCTGAAAGGGTTGCCGCATGTCGATCTTGTAGTCGGCACGCAGAAATTTCACCGCGTGGCGGATTACGTGGAGGAATTAGTGGCGAAGAAGACGACGCGCTCGGTTGGGATCACCGATCCCGGCTACAGCAGAATCGATGATCTGCGCTTCTCGATCGTCGATGTCGCGGATGAAGCTGGATCGCAATCGACGATCCGCGAACAGCAACTCGCACCGAGGCAGGTGACGGCGTTCGTCTCGATCATGCAGGGATGCAACATGCACTGTACATTTTGCATCGTCCCTCAAACACGCAGTGCGGAGCGCAGCCGTTCCATCCACGAAATCGTCAGTGAAGTGCGTGATCTCGTTTCACGTGGCGTCAAAGAAATCACGCTACTCGGACAAATCGTGAATCTTTACGGTCGCCACGAATTCCCGAAGATCGACGACAAATCTCCATTCGTGCAGTTGCTTGAAGCCGTTCACGAGGTCGAAGGCGTCAAGAGATTGCGATTCACTTCACCTCACCCGATCGGTTTCCGCGATGATTTAGTCGATGCCATCTCAAGCCTGCCGAAGCTGGTTGAGCACGTTCATCTGCCGTTGCAATCTGGCTCCAATAAAATTCTCAGAGCGATGCACCGCGCATATACGGCAGAAAAATATGCCGATCTTGTCCGACGAATTCGGGAGGCGCGCGACGGCATTGCGATTACGACCGACATTATCGTCGGATTTCCGGACGAGACAGAAGACGACTACAAGCAGACGCGCGATTTGGTCGAGGAACTCCAGTTTGATAACGCCTTTGTGTTTCGCTATTCGCCGCGGCGCGATACGCCAGCCGCGACGATGACGGATCAAATCGACGAGCGCACAAAGGAGGAGCGCAACCAGGATTTGCTGCGGATTGTCAATGAATCAACGCGACGCGCCGGCGAGAGGCTCGTCGGGCAATGCGTTGAAGTTCTTTGCGAGGGTCCGAGCAAAACAAATTCGGCACGGTTGATGGGCCGAACGCGGACTAACAAGATTGTCGTGTTTGAAGGCGGCAATGAACTGGTCGGAGAACTGGTGGATGTGCAAATCGAGAAGGCCAATGGATTCAGCCTGTATGGCACACCGGCTCTGAAAGCTGGCGCCGCTTTTTAAGTTGCGTCCGCGAGATCGTAAGTTGAAGATTCGCCCGCCGCGCGGCGGTACGAATTCGCCGTGCCGGAATTGCGCGACCAGTGATCTACCATCTCTCTTTGCATACTGCCGGAATCATTACAGGCGTATTTCTTGTTTTAGTCGGTTTGTTCGGGTTACTAAAACCGGACTTCGCGAGTGTTGTGCAGCGCTTTCCGCGCTCTTACATTACGGGAGTTATCCTGATCACGATTTGTCTCGTTTGGACATTTTGGCTAGTGGCCACGATCCAAATGGGCGAATTCTCCGGCTTCCGCCGGCCGCTCCTCATTGCGTTGCCAATTGGTTACGGACTCGTCCTGCGTTTCGTCGACGAATTTCTCGCGGTGCGCGCCCTTGGAATTCTATGTCTGCTCGCGGCGGAACCACTACTCGATGCCGCCTTTCTGCGTTACGAAAGCAGCCGGTTACTAATAACGGTGTTCGCCTATGTATTGATTGTTGCCGGGCTGTTTTGGGTCGCGGTTCCGTACGTCCTTCGCGATCAAATCAATTGGAGCACCCGGAGCGTTCTCCGCTGGCGCTGTTTGAATGCTACCGCGTTAATCTATGGCGGTGTGATTCTCACGTTCGCGTTTACGCGGTATTAGGAACATAGGGCTTTGCCCTGTGCGCACAGCGGAGACGGTCTCCGCTGTTTTTATAAAGCGGGTTGCAAACCGGCTTGGCGCACAGACTAAAAGTCTATGTTCCGGCGCATTCTGCTGATCCGCGGCGGCGCAATTGGCGATTTCATTCTCACGTTGCCGGCGCTCAAGTCGCTGCGAGACGCCTGTCCGCATGCACCCATCGAGATTCTTGGTTACAAACACATTGCCGTGCTTGCGGAAAACCGATTTTACGCGCAAGCAGTACGCTCCATCGAATACGGGCCGCTCTCGAGCTTCTTCGCGAAGAATTCAGAATTGCCAGCGGAATTGGCAAACTATTTCGCGCGTTTCGATTTGATCATCAGTTACCTGTATGACCCGGACCGGATCTTTGAAAAAAACCTGCGCCGCTGTGGTGTGGAAAATTTGCTTTGCGGGCCATCTAAGATCGTGGAGAGCGGTGAACATGCCGCGCGCCAGCTAGCGCAACCGATCGAGCACCTGGGAATCAGAGTTTCCGATCTTGCCGAACGAATTTTCCTCTCATTAGAAGACCGACAGTTCGCGCGGGAGTTTCTCCAGAATTTACAGCAACCGATTCTCGCCATTCATCCGGGAAGCGGCAGCGCAGAAAAGAATTGGCCACTGAAAAACTGGATGCAGTTATTTTCGCGAAACGACGGTTTCTCGCTCGCCGAAAACATAGCCGGGCAGCCGCGAAAAGTGTCATCGCTGGTCGTAATTTCCGGCGAAGCTGACAAAGCACAGACGGAGCTACTGGAACGCGCGTGGAAAAATCGAGAGATCCGTTTCGCAAAAAATTTACCGCTGCCTCATCTGGCCGCAGTGCTTGAGCGCTCGATATTTATCGGGCACGATAGCGGAATCTCGCACCTCGCCGCAGCCGCGGGCGCAAATTGCGTCCTGCTTTTCGGTCCGACCGATCCCAATGTTTGGGCGCCCAGGAATAAAAACGTGCGAGTTCTTCGAGCGCAAAGCGGAAAGCTCAGTGATCTGGAAATCACATCGGTCGAAGCAGCTGTTTCTAGTGCGATGAACAGCTAGTAAGGCGAAGCGCCTGCTGCTGCTGCCGCAGCCTTTATTATTCTCCGTAGCCGGATGGAAATTTCTGATGCCATGCCCAGGCACTCTCGATAATGGCGTCGAGCGACTGGAACTGTGGTCGCCAACCAAGCTCCTTCTTGATTTTTTCCGAGGAAGCGATGAGTCGCGGCGGATCGCCAGGTCTACGTGGTTTTTCAATTACCTCGATCTTTCGCCCGGTGATTTTGCGGCATGCCGCAATTACCTCCTGAACACTGGAGCCGCCGCCCGTGCCAAGGTTGTAGAAGCCGCTGGCGGCTGCCCCAAGCGCCAGAATGTGCGCGTGCGCAAGATCGACAATGTGGATGTAATCGCGAATGCATGTGCCGTCAGGCGTCTCGTAATCGGTCCCGTAGATTTCGAGATTCGGCTTTTGACCGAGCGCGACCTTCAGCACGGTGGGAATCAAGTGTGTCTCCAGCCGATGGTCCTCACCGAAGTTCTCAGTGGCCCCGGCCGCGTTGAAGTAACGCAACGAAACAAACTTAAAACCATGTATCTCGTCGTACCAACGCAGAATCTTTTCAAACGCGAGTTTCGATTCACCGTATGGGCTGATCGGACGCGGCACCGCGCTTTCATCGATCGGTACCCGGTCGGGCGGCCCGAAGATCGCGCACGTCGACGAGAAAATGATGCGTCGAACCTCCGTTTTCAGCATTGCGTCCAGCAGGTTTAAGCCGTTGGAAATATTGTTGCGAAAATACTTGGAAGGATCGCGCATTGATTCGGGGACGAGCGCGTACGCTGCGAAATGCATCACCGCGTCCGGGCGCGTGCCGGTAAGCGCAGACTCGATTTGCGCGCGGTCGGCTAGCTCACCCCGAATGAAATTTGCCCGGGAATCGACGGCACGCCGATGCCCTTCACTAAGGTTGTCGAATACGACAACTTCGTGGCCCTCATCCAGCAAAAGCTGGGCGCAAACGCTGCCAATGTAGCCCGCGCCGCCAACAACGAAGATTCTCATGCGCCGAAATTCCGGCGTGCCTGATCCACCTGTTAAAGCAAGCGTAAGCCGCTAGGTCTTCTTCTTTGGTTGCGGCTTTTTGGAGTCCAGGCTCGCGAGCAGTTCCTTTTTTCCCTGTGTTTTTTTCTGCTGCAAACTCGCGACCATCTTCTGCACGCAACTATGTTTGCAACGCGGGGCGAGCACTTTCAGGCTTTGTTCCTCGGAACCCCACTGCAAAATGTCGATATCCACGTGGCGGACGCCCCACTGTTTCATTTCGAGCCGGCTCGGCTTGTACAAGTCGATGGTATCGGTGCCGATCAACGCGTTCCCGTAATCGTCGATAACATATTCTTCGTTTGTATCGGCAATCCGGAACCGTGTTCCGAGCGGATATTTTGACCAGTCAGAGGCAGCACTCATCACGCGGCGACCG
>Ga0137359_10004165_pt1 | contig 11820 bp, 7 predicted proteins | sample Mad1_40_16metaG_FD_108281 | JGI IMG/M metagenome (GOLD analysis project Ga0137359, IMG submission 108281) | Vadose zone soil microbial communities from Angelo Coast Range Reserve, California, USA - Mad1_40_16 metaG | ecosystem: Environmental > Terrestrial > Soil > Vadose zone | place: USA... | reverse complement strand
GCCGCGCGCGGTCGTCGGCGCGTACGAGCTCGTGGCGCGCAGCCTCGCCGTCCTCGCGCCGCGCCCACCGATCGCGTGTTGACGACACGCGTCCCGTTCTTTACGCCTTGAAGGCACGGAGAGGTGGATGAGCGACGCGGACTGGTACAAAGATGCCATGTTCTACGAGCTGCATGTCCGCGCGTTCATGGACAGCAACAATGACGGCATCGGGGACTTCCCGGGCCTGACCGAGCGCCTCGACTACATCCGCGACCTCGGCGTCAGCTGCATCTGGCTCTTGCCGATGTACCCCTCACCGTTACGCGACGACGGCTACGACATCGCCGACTATCGCAACATTCACCCCGACTATGGCACCCTCGACGACTTCCAGCGCTTCCTCGATGCCGCGCACGCGCGCGGCCTGCGCGTCATCGCCGACCTCGTCATGAACCACACGTCGGACCAGCACCCGTGGTTCCAGGAGGCGCGCCGCTCGCCGGAGTCGCCGTATCGCGACTACTATGTGTGGAGCGACACCGACCAGCGTTACAAGCAAGCGCGCATCATCTTCGTCGACAGCGAGGTGTCGAACTGGACGTGGGACCCGGTCGCGCGCCAGTACTACTGGCACCGCTTCTACCATCACCAGCCCGACCTCAACTTCGACAACCCCGCCGTCCGGTCGGCGATGCTCGACGTCATGCGCTACTGGCTCGACCGCGGGCTCGACGGGTTCCGCGTCGACGCGGTGCCGTATCTCTTCGAGCGCGAGGGCACGAACTGCGAGAACCTGCCGGAGACGCACGCGTACCTGAGGGAGCTGCGGGGCGAGATCGACTCGCGGTATCGCGGCCGCATCCTCTTCGCCGAGGCGAACCAGTGGCCGAGCGACGTCCGTCACTACTTCGGCGACGGCGACGAGTGCCACATGGCATTCAACTTCCCGCTCATGCCGCGCATCTTCATGGCACTGCGACGCGAGGAGCGTCGCCCGATCATCGACATCATCCGCCAGACGCCGGAGCTGCCGCCGAGCTGCCAGTGGGGGCTCTTCCTCCGCAACCACGACGAGCTGACGCTCGAGATGGTGACCGACGAGGAGCGCGACTACATGTACCTCGAGTACGCGAAGGACGCGCGCATGCGGCTGAACCTCGGTATCCGCCGGCGTCTCGCACCGCTCATGGAGAGCGGGCGACGGCAGATGGAGATGTTACACAGTCTGCTGCTCTCGCTGCCGGGCAGCCCCGTCCTCTACTACGGCGACGAGATCGGCATGGGCGACAACATCTACCTCGGCGATCGCAACGGCGTGCGCACGCCGATGCAGTGGACCGGTGACCGCAATTCCGGCTTCTCGCGCTGCGACCCCGAGCGCCTGTATGCCCCGGTGAACGCCAACCCGCTGTACCACTACCAGTCCGTGAACGTGGAGACGCAGCTCCGCACGCAGACGTCGCTCCTCAACTGGGTGAAGCGCCTGATCCGCGTCCGCCAGAAGTATCCCGTCTTCGGGCGCGGCTCGATCGAGTTCCTGCTGCCGGAGAACGAGAAGATCCTCGCCTACGTGCGCGAGGACGGCGATCACACCATTCTCTGCTGCAACAACCTCTCGCGCTTCGCGCAGGCCGCGGAGCTGAACCTACGGCGCTTCGCAGGCTTGGTGCCGATCGAGCTGCACGGGGAGACGGCATTTCCGCGCATCGGCGAGCTGCCGTATTTGCTGATGTTCGCGCCGCACGGCTTCTACTGGTTCCGTCTCGCGAGACCGTGACGCGCACCGCCTGATGATCGTCATCGTTCACGGCTACGACGGCTCCGGACCGGGCCACTGGCAGCGCTGGCTGCACGGCGAGCTGCGCGCCGCCGGAGCGGAGGTCGCGTTCCCCGACCTGCCCGCTCCCGCTGCACCGCAAAGAGACGAGTGGGTCGCGACGCTCGCCGCGGCCGTCGCCGGCGCGCGGACGCCGCTCACGTTCGTCTGTCACTCGCTCGGCTGCTGGGCGGTCGATCACTGGCTGACGACCGTCGATGCGCCACCCGTGCACGCCGCGCTGCTGGTCGCGCCGCCGTCGCCGCTCCTGCCGTTCGAGCCCGTCGAGAGCTTCATGCCGCCGCCGCGCCGGCGGGCGACGTGGGCGCCGTTCGCGGCGCGCACGCTCGTCGTCGGCAGCGACGACGATGATTACGCGAGCACCGACGAGATCGCGGAGGTCGCGCGTGCGCTCGGCGCCGAGCATCGGATCCTACCTCACGCCGGCCACATCAACACCGCGTCCGGTTACGGCCCGTGGCCGTTCGTCCTCGAGTGGCTACGCGACGTCGGCGCCGGCTAAGCGCCACCCACCGCCGCTGCGATTGGGTGCGGCGGCCCCAGATATCGAACAAAGCGCGATGCGAGACTTGATCCTCGCATCATGGGTGGAATCGACACCGCCGATAGGCAAGATTCACCCGGTGTCACGCTGGCCGAGAGGAGGACCGTATCATGGATCTGCGAGACGTCGTGATTCCCCAAGGCATGGAACTCTTCTACGAGCGGCTACATTTCGCGCCCGCCGTCAGAAGCGGTGACCGGCTCTACTGCGCCGGCGTGATCGGCGTCGGCGCCGACGGGGTGCCGCCAGCCGATCCGGAGGCGCAGTTCACGCAGGCGTTCGAGCTGCTGAATACCGTGCTGACGACCGCCGGCGCGTCATTCGCGGATGTCGTCGACATGACGACGTTTCACGTCGGCCTGCAAGCGAATCTCCGCACCTTCGCGAAGGTGAAGGATCGCTACTTGAAGGCGCCCTACCCCGCCTGGACGGCGATCGGCATCACCGAGCTGGCGGTACCCGGCGCGTTGGTCGAGATCAGGGTCGTCGCCCGCCTCGGAAAGTGAGCTCGCCGGCCGATACGCCGTGCGCCGCCGATCTCGTGCTCGCAACGCACGTCGATGCGAGCGTGGATCGCGATGCTCGGCGGTTCGCCTGCGCTACGTACTGTTGTCGCGCCGCAGCGACGTCCGCGCTTGCTGCAACGCTTGCACCGCGGCGGGACTCGTGACGGTCTCGAGCAGGTCGTCGATCAACGCGAGCTGCTGCGCGACTTGATCGGCAGACCATTTCTCCGAAACGACGTCTTGCTCATAGCGTACGTTCATCCACTCGACGTAATAGCTCTTCCAGGGCGACGGGCGTGCATCTGATCGGGCGCTACCATTCTCGGCGAGCGGCGTGCCGTCGAACATTTTGCCGGAGAATTGCAAATGCTTTCCCGCGAGCGCGTCGCCCATCGCGTTCCACACGTCGTCGGGGATCTGTCCTTCACGAGCCAGATCGACGATTGCATCTCCCGCTTCGGGATATTGCAGCGCGGCCTGTGCCAACATTTGAAATGGCAACACCGCGTTCGCGTCCGGCCCATCGGGCGTCTCGGCGAACGTCGTCAGGCTCGGGACTCCGGCGCCCCCCGGCAAGCCGGCGAGCGCGATGAGCGCGTACTCTTGCCACTCGGGCACACATGCTTCGAGCACGGGTATCGCCTCTTCACCGCCGTATGCCCGCAGGACGTCGAAGAGCGGACTGACGTCGGGCAGCTGTTTCGCGGGAGCGTGCTCCGCCCACTCCAATGTGTTGCCGACCGCTTCGATCATCTCGTCGCTGTGCAGCCCGGGCTCCTCCTTCTCCAGAGCCCTGACGAACATCGCGACTTCGATCGGCTGCGTGGTCCGTTGCAGCTCTTCCAGCGACACCGCAACCGATTCGCTGCCCCCGATCTGCTCCAAGGTATCGATGAAGGCCTGGCGCAGCGTGCGATGACCGATCAGGTCGCCACCGGTCATGTCGGCGAAATCGACGTCCTCACCGCCGCGGAGAAAGTCACGGATCGCGGGAACGCTCGCCGCCCCGCGATACACGAGATCGCCGAGAATGCGATGAACGTATCTGGCCCGCTCGTTCGTAATCGCGCGCATCTTCTCGACGTGGGCGACCAAGGCGCGGACTTCGGCCCGACGTCGCGCGGCACCGCGCCCTTGATCTGACGCATCGGCGTCGCTTCCGAGCAAGCAGATGGCGGTGGGATCCGTACATGCCAGCTGCCGTGGCAATCCGGCCTCCGACGACGCCGGCGGCGCACTGATGAGCGTCTCAGGGGATACGACAGTGCCCGGCGACGTCGCGGCTCGGCGTTCGTCTGCGGACGGACGAAGCGTCGCGTTCACGACGAGGCCGACGCACAGCCCCAACGCCGCGATCGCGAAAACGCGTGGCTGCCGCCGCCGGATCGGTGCCCGCAGGATGAGCTGCGGCTGCACGTTACCTCCCTAAAAGACGCATTCGTTCACCCCTCCGACGCTCGAGCACGTGCCGTGGCACGTCCCCTCGCCGCTCGTGACGGTGCAATCGGTGTTACTCGAGCAGAAGACCGTCTTCACGCACTCGGAGGGATCCGAGCTCGGCGACTGCGACGGGTACGAGCACACGTCGATGAGCGCGGCAGTCGAGGGCAGGTCCGCGGTCTTCACGCAGCATTGGGCTTGCGTATCTTTGCTGAGACAGTTCGTGCCGTTGCACTTGTTGGACTTCCTCGTCGGACCAGGCGCAAAGGGATCCGTGACGAGATCGTTGACGGTGCAGGTGCTGGTCGCCGTCAGCAACGTCGCGCCGGCGCAGTTGAATTGCTTCGTGTCGGCGCAACGATAGAGACGAGGGCTCTGGCTCGCTTGCACCGCAGGCTTGCCGGTCACCGTCACACAGAGCGCATAGTCGGCACGCGTGTTGCCGTTGGTGTCGTAGAGCGCGCAGGCGTCGCCCGTATTGGTTCCACTCCATGCCGTATCGTCCCATTGCCACGTGAAGATCGTCCCGGCGCAACTCGCGCTGTGGTTCACACAGAACTCGGAGAGATCTTTCTGCCCGACGGCGTCGTCCGCACCGCTGGTGTCGACTCTGCAGCCTGCCTCCGCCGACGGGCCGTTGCCGCCGACGCAGGTGCCCGACTGACAGGTATCCGACAAGGTACACGCGTTGCCGTCGACGCAGGGCGTCCCATCTGTCGCGTTGGGATTGGAGCAGATGCCGCTCGTCGAGTCGCAGGTGCCGGCGACGTGGCACTGGTCGAGCGCGGTGCACGTCTTGGCCGTGCCGCCTTGGCAGCTGCCGGCCTGACACGTGTCGCCGGTCGTGCACGCGTTGTCGTCGCTGCACGTCGCGCCGTTCGCTTTGTTCGGGTTCGAGCAGACACCGGTCGTCGCGTTGCACGTGCCGACGTTATGGCACTGGTCCTGCGCCTGGCACGTGACCGTCGTACCGCCGCACGTACCGCTCTGACACGTGTCGCCCGTCGTACATTTGTTGCCGTCGTCGCACGTGGCGCCTTCGGTTTTCGCCGGATTGGAGCACTCGCCGGTCTCGCCGTCGCAGGTGCCGACGTCATGGCACTGATCGAGCGCCGTACAGGTCTTGCCGGTGCCGCCGCAGGTACCGCTCTGACACGTGTCATTCACGGTACACGCGTTGCCGTCGTTGCACGTCGTGTCGTTCGCTTTCGCGGGGTTCGAGCACGCGCCGGTTTCGCTGTCGCAGGTGCCGACCTCATGGCACTGATCGAGCGCGGTGCACGTTTTGCCGGCGCCGGCCGTGCAGGTGCCGCTCTGACACGTGTCGTTCTGCGTACACGCGTTCCCGTCGCTGCACGACGCGCCGTTGGTCTTCGCCGGGTTCGAGCACGTTCCCGTTTCGGCGTCGCAGGTGCCGACGTCATGGCACTGATCGAGTGCCGTACACGTGGTGCCGGCACCGCTGGTACAAGTACCGGCCTGACACGTGTCGTCGTGCGTACACGGGTTCCCGTCGCTGCACGACGCGCCGTTAGTCTTCGCCGGGTTCGTGCAGGTGCCGGTGCCGGAGTCACAGACGCCGGCATCATGGCACTGGTCGAGCGCCGTACAGCTGACCGCGGCGCCACTACTACAGATGCCCGCCTGACATGTATCTCCCAGCGTACAGGCGTTCCCGTCGCTGCACGACGCGCCGTTCGCTCTCGCCGGGTTCGAGCAGAGGCCGGTCTCGGAGTCGCAGATGCCGGCGACGTGGCACTGATCGCTCGCCGTACACGTGACACCCGTGCCGCCGCACGAGCCGTTCTGACACGTGTCGCCCGTCGTGCAGGCGTCGCCGTCGTCGCACGTCGTTCCATTCGATCTGGCGGGGTTCGAGCAGAGGCCCGTTTCAGAGTCGCAGATGCCGGCGACGTGACACTGATCGAGTGCGGTGCACTGGGTGGCGGTACCGGGCGTGCAGGTACCGCTCTGACATGTGTCTTCCGCCGTGCACGCGTCGCCGTCGTCGCATCCGGTACCGTCCGCCGCAGCCGGGTTGGAGCACTGGCCGGTCGTGGAATCGCAGGTGCCGGCGACGTGGCACTGGTCCGACGCGGTGCAGGTGACGGAGGTGCCACCGGTGCAACTACCGCTCTGACAGGTATCCCCGGTCGTGCAGGCGTTGCCGTCGTTGCAGGTGGTGCCGTTCGTCTTCGGCGTCGCGACGCATCGCTTGGTGAGACCGTCGGAGGCGCACGTCCCCGTATTGCACGCGTCGGTCAGCGCGCTGCAGTCGCTGTCACTCGTGCAGAGAACCGCCTTCACGCACTCGGAGGGAGAGGAGGACGGCGACGACGACGGATACGAGCAGACGTCGATGAGCGCCGGCGTGCTGCCGCTCGGAAAGTCGCTGTGCTTCACGCAGCATTGGGCCTGCGTGTCTCTCGTGGAGCAATTGGTGCCGTTACAGACGTTCCCGCTCTTGTGATGGCCGCTGAACGCGTCGCCGACGTTGGTCGCGACACACGAGGACACAGCGGTGACCTGCATCGATCCGCCGCAGTTCAGCGCCTTGGTGTCGTCGCACGAGTAAAACCTCGGGCTTCCCGAGGCTTGTACGGCGGGGCTGTTCTGCACGCTTGCACAGAGCGCGAAATTGGCCTTGCCGTCGCCGTCGGTGTCGTAGAGCGCGCACGCGTCGCCGGTGTTGGAGCCGGTCCACCCGGTGTCGTCCCACGTCCAGGTGAGATTGGCGTCGGTCGACAAGCAGCCGGCAAGGCCGCCGTCGTTGCCGGCGCTCTGACAGAACTCGTTCAAGTCTTTCTGATTGGCGTTGATGTCGTCGGCGCCTGACGTATCCAGCAGACACGCCGCCGTTGCGAACGCCGACTGAGCTCCGACGAGCACGCCACCCGTGGCGAAGGCCAATGCCACGAAGACAGCGGCAACTCGCGACGACATCGCACCCGCCGCTTTCTGCTTCTGCCTCTCGCTCGCATCGTTCATGGCGCGCGGCGCTGTGGTTCGCAGGGTCCACGTATTCGCGGGCGGCGTCGTCTGGGGATTCGTCCTCATCGTGGGCCTCATCTCTTCGGATGTCCGGAGTCGGTCTGGGTGGCGCGGGTGGATGTACATGTTCGCGAGGCGTCGTTCGTCGCTGCTCAGTCGAGCACGGGTGCCGTTGTGCAATGGCTATGCCTGTGCCCACGACGAATTACATGCGAAAACTATTGCCTTCGGTTCGCGCGGTGTGACGCGCTTCTGCACGATTGTCGCGCCCGTGCGATTCCGAAAAAGTGGCGGCGTCGATACTTGCTCGCCGTATACCGTCTGCTGCGCTATTGCATTCGCTATGCGGTTACATTTCCACCGGTAGGGGAATTGCCGGACACATGATCCTTATGACATTGCTCCATAACGGCGCATTCAATTCATCACTATCGACGTCGCATTCTGCGATCGCGATCCGGCACTCGACGTGACCGCTTGCCGTGGCGGCCGCGGAGCCCGCGCCGGTCGTCGCGGACGACCCCGTCGTCGCCGACGGCGCGTAGCGCGCCGCCCGCGGATTCAGACCGGTACGCGAATCCCGCGCCGCGCCAGCGCCAATGTGATGACGGCGAGCGCGACGACGCAGAGGGCGACCTCGACCAGGCCGCCGATCCCGGAGAGCGCCGGTGAATGGCCGACGTATGCGATCGGGTAATATACGAGCACGTACTGCAGCACCCACGCGGTCAGCGCGCTCGCACCGAGCTGGATCAGAAAATCCGGAAAGCGCCAGCCGCGCGTCTCGAGCCGCGAGAGGGCAGCGACTAACGACGCGGACGCCGCGGTCGCGAGGAGCACGAAGCTGCTCGAGCCCGTCACTTTGTTGAACGGGATACCGGCGATCCGCAGCGCGACGCCGAGGGCCAGAGCGCCGAGCGCAACCGTGACCGCGCGGCGCTCGTAATTCGCGATCTCACCTTTGGCGAGCGGCCGCCCGACGACGTACCCCATCAGCGTGATCGGCACGAAGGGCAGGCAATCGACGAGCGAGCGGTGCACCTCGTTGTTGCCGGGGCCGTAGTGCGTCGCGGTGATGAGCACGGCGACGGCGACGATCAGCGCCTCGGGCAATTCGGAGAGCGCGACCGCGACGACCCCGGCGGCGCCGAGCGTCTGCAGCACGCCCCAGCGCAGGCCCACGCGCTGCGCCTGGATGCCGTCGAGGACGATGCCGAGGACGACGAGCGCGAGAAAGCGCCGTGCGGCGAGCCAGCGCGCCCGCCGTGCCTCCGTCTGCCTGCCGCGGCGCTCGAGAAAGAGAACGAGCGAGACGCCGACCAAGAATTGGAACGTCGGGGCCGCGAGATCGAGCGGCAGGAGCTCGTCGCCGAGGTTGTGCGCCAGCCAATGCGGCCGGTCGGGAGCGAAGACGTTCACCAAGTTGGCAACCAGCATCGCGACCACCGCGAGAGCGCGGGCGGCGTCGAGGAAACGCAGACGCCGCGCCGCGGCGGGAGAGCTGGCAGCTACGCGCGTCACCGCACGAGCGCGTGCTTTCCGTCGTCCCCGGGCGTCGCCGTCGGCGGACGTTGCGAACGGCTTTCGACCGCGGCCGCCTCCGGGGCGGCCCCGACGCGCGCGAGCTCGGGCCCGCACGGCGGCTCGCCCGGTTTGAGGCGGGCGAACTCGGGACGTTCGATGACGCCGAAGATCTCGTTCGGCCGCGCCAGCGCGCGGAAGAGGCGGTCCATCATCGCCGCCTGCGTGCGATGGCTCTCGAGGGCGGCGAGCTTGGCATCGACGTGCTCGGCGTCGAGCGCGAGCGAGTACCAACGTGCCGGCGGGAAGGTCACGGGCGGCACGGGCAGCGGTCCCGGCACCGACGGCGGCGGCGGCCACCAACCGTCGTGGACGAGATACGTGAGCAGCCGATCGGGAATCTTCGAATCGCCGCCCGGCTCGGCGCCGAGCGATTTCAACGCCGCCAGCATGAACGTGAACGTCGCGCAGTGGTCGGGATGCGTGTCGACCGGCATCGGCAGCGCGATCCAATCGGGATCGGCGAGCGCGACGAGATGCGAAATCTGATTGATGAGCTCGCGGCTCGTATACGGCGCGTGCGGATTGAACGCGTCCGGATACGGCGGGCGATCGTCGCGCGTGAAGGGCGACTGATATGCCGGAACGTGCGGCCCGCGGCGCCAGATCTCTTGCAGCCCGCCGTCCGGAAAGCCGAGGAACGTCACCGAGAGCGGCAGGATGTGGTAGTGCTCGAGCGCGACGAGCGCCTCGGCGCGCCGCAGCTCGCCGAAGCCGCGATAGTCGACTGCCGTCGGTTGGCGGTGCCCGGTGGCGAGCGCCACGGCCTCGGGATAGCCGTCGCCGCTCGTCATGAAGAGGACGTGCACGCGGCCGCCCTTCTCCAGGACCTGTTGCATGAGGCCGCCGGCGCCGAGCGACTCGTCGTCGGGGTGCGGCGCGACGACGAGGAGGCGCAGCTTCGGCGGCACCTCGAGCGCGGTGAAGTCGTGCACGCCCGCGGCACCGCGTCCGGGTGCGGTGCCAGCCAGCGGCGCGGCCGCAGGCGGCGCGGCCGTCGGCGCGCCCGCCGCCGGCGTCGCAATCCCAGGCGGCGTGCTGCTCGGCCGCAACGCCACGACGACGACGACGATGCCGAGCGCCGTCGCCACGATCGCCGCGTTCCGACTCTTGCCTTTACGCGGCAACCGCGCCACCCTCACCACCGTCTCGCGAGCATATCCTCCTTTGATATCGGCATCGACTGCCGCCGTCACTACTAGCATCTGGAGCGGCCGCGCCTTGGCGCAGGAGTATCGACGATGACGCATTTCCGGACCTGTCCCCTCTGTGAGGCGACCTGCGGGCTCGCCATCAGCACACGCGGCACCGAGATCACCGCCATTCGCGGCGATGCCGAGGACGTGTTCAGCCACGGCTTTCTCTGCCCGAAGGCGTACGCGCTGAAGGATCTCGACACGGATCCCGACCGCCTGCGGACGCCGCTCGTCCGCCGCGACGGCCGTCTCGAGCCGGCTTCGTGGGACGAGGCGTTCGCCGAGGTCGAGCGCGGCTTGAAGGCCGTCATCGATACCCATGGACGCCAAGCGATCGGCGCCTACGTCGGCAATCCGAACGCGCACAATCTCTCGGGCATGCTGTACATGCCGGTCTTCCTGCGCGCGCTCGGCACCCACAACGTCTTCTCGGCGAGCACCGTCGACCAGATGCCGAAGCAAGTGTCGGCGGGCCTCATGTTCGGGACCGTGCTCAGCATCCCGATCCCCGACGTCGACCGTACCGACTACCTGCTCATGCTCGGCGCCAACCCGCTGGCGTCGAACGGCAGCCTGATGACCGCCCCCGACATGAAGGGGCGCCTCCGCCGTCTGCGTGCGCGCGGCGGCCGGCTCGTCGTCGTCGACCCGCGCCGCAGCCGGACGGCACAGGAAGCCGACGAGCACGTCTTCATACGCCCCGGCACCGACGCGCACCTGCTCTTCGCGATGGTGCACACGCTCTTCGAGGAGGGGCGGCTCGCGCCCGGGTGGCTTGCTGAGCATCTCGCCGGACTCGAGGAGGTGCGGGCGCTGGCGCGCGGCTTCGCGCCGGAGCGTGTCGCCGACGTCTGCGGTGTGCCCGCCGACGCGATTCGCCGCTTGGCGCGCGAGCTCGCCGCGGCGCCCCGGGCGGCCGTCTACGGCCGCATCGGCACCTGCACCCAGGAGTTCGGCACGCTCGCGAGCTGGCTCGTCGACGTCTTGAACGTGCTCACCGGCAACCTCGACCGCGAGGGCGGCGCGATGTTCACCAAAGCCGCCGCCGGCTCTCGCACCGCGCACGGCCCGGGCGGGCGCGGCCGCGGCGTCCAGTTCGGACGGTGGAAGAGCCGGGTGCGCGAGCTGCCCGAGTTCTACGGCGAGCTACCCGCCGTCTGCCTCGCCGAGGAGATCGAGACGCCGGGCGACGGCCAGATCCGCGCGCTCGTGACCGTCGCCGGGAACCCCGTGCTGAGCACGCCGAACGCCGCGCGCCTCGATGGCGCGCTCGCGTCGCTCGAGTTCATGGTGAGCGTCGACATCTACCTGAACGAGACGACGCGGCACGCGCACGTCGTTCTGCCGGCGCCGTCGACCTTGACGCGCGGCCACTACGACCTCGCGCTCTACAACCTCGCGGTGCGAAACGTCGCCCACTACTCGCCGCCGCTCTTCCCGCTCGCCGCCGGCGAGATGGAAGAGTGGCGCATCCTGCTGCATCTCGCCGCGATCGCGACCGGCCAAGGCGCGCAGGCGGACACCGACGCGGTCGACGACTTCGTCGCGAGCCAGGTCGTACAGCGCGAGGTCGGCGCGAGCGGCTCGCCGATCGCCGGCCGCGAGGCGTCCGACATCCTTGCGGCGCTGACGCCGCGGCGTGGCCCCGAGCGCATCCTCGATTTGATGCTGCGAAGCGGCCCCTACGGCGACCACTTCGGCGCCAACCCCGGCGGACTGACGCTTGCGATTCTCGAAGAGCAT
>Ga0137359_10004162_pt1 | contig 11824 bp, 10 predicted proteins | sample Mad1_40_16metaG_FD_108281 | JGI IMG/M metagenome (GOLD analysis project Ga0137359, IMG submission 108281) | Vadose zone soil microbial communities from Angelo Coast Range Reserve, California, USA - Mad1_40_16 metaG | ecosystem: Environmental > Terrestrial > Soil > Vadose zone | place: USA... | reverse complement strand
TTTAATTTGCTGCCGGTTCCGCCGCTGGACGGCAGCACCGGCATCATGCTGTTCATGGGCGAAAGCCGCGCGCAGCGTTACCTGGACTGGCTACGGGGCAACAGTTACGTGATGGTTGGGCTGGTGGTGGCGGTTTTCGCGTTTGGCTACATTTTTGGACCGATTGAGCGCGTCGTCATGGATGCATTGCTGCCGGAGCAGTTGCTGTTCCCTCTCTTCCGGACAATTTTTCGACGGTAAGTTTGCTGCGCCATTTGTGAACACGCCGCTCTGGGCAGTCCCGCCGACGCACTGCTTCGCAGACCTTGCTATGCGCTAAACGCCTTATTTTCAAGTACTTTCTTCGTGCGACTGCTGCAACCCACCTCCCTGGATCGTTCCGTTCCGTGGCCTATCCCGCTCCGCCGGCAGGGCCGATTTTTTGTCCGCCCGGACAGGAATAACCGCAGTATTTTCAATGGAGTTGTGAAGCTGAAGCGGAACTTGCGAAATTCTAAAAACGAGCGGGGTGAAGAGGGTGCGGAAGTGACACATGGGTTGCCAGGAGAGTTGGCATTGTGGGATTGGCTTCGACAAAGACGGCTGAAATCGTCGCTCCGAAATCTTCGCTGACACCGTGCATCCTGGATGACGATCCGGCGCAGTTGGAAATGCTGTCGGCAGTGATTGCGGATATGGGATACGAGGCCATCCCTACGTCCGATCCGGAGGAGGCACCCAAGAGATCGCTGGACGAAGTCGCGGCGCTCTACGATCAGAGAAGGAGGGTGAGGGCGCTTGAAGAGCAACTGCTGAAGGACTGGAATTTCACGGAATCATCGGGAAAGGCCCGGCGATGCTGGAAGTATTTGATTTTGCGCGGAAGGTCGAGCGTCACTACACCAACGTTTTGCTGGTGGGCCGACGGGAACGGGAAAGGAGCTGGTCGCCAGAGCCATCCATCAGATCAGCCCGGTGAGCCAGCTGAAGCTGGCGCTCTGCAACTGTTCGGCGATGGTGGATTCACTGCTGGAGAGCCAGCTTTTTGGACACATGCGCGGGGCGTTTACGGGAGCCACGGACACGCGCCGGTGCTGTTCGAGTATGCCAACGGAGGAACGGTGTTCCTGGATGAGGTGGGAGAAACATCGCTGCCGATGCAGGCAAAACTTCTGCGGGTGATCCAGAACCGCGAGATTCAGCGCGTCGGCTCACCCGAGGTGCTGCATATCAACGTGCGGCTGATCGCCGCCACGAACCGGGATTTGCGGGCGGAGGTGCTGGCGGGACACTTTCGCGAGGATCTTTTTTGCCGGTTGAGTTCGATCCAGATCCGCATTCCTACGTTGACGGAGCGGCTGGAGGATATTCCGCTGCTGGTGCAATTTTTCCTGAAGAAATACAACACCGCTTATGGAAAAAACGTATTCGGGCTGACGCGGCGGGCGCAGACCGTTTTGCAGCGGCACGCGTGGCCGGGAAATGTACGCGAGCTGGAGAATGTCATCTCCAGCGCGCGCATAACGGCGACCGGAGATTTCATCGATCTGGCGGATTTGCCGGAACAGCTGCGGCACCGGGAGGCGCGTTCGCTGGAAGGTGACGACTGGAAACCGCTGTCGCTCGACAAGGTGCGCAAGGTGCATATCCAGCGCGTGCTGGGGATGTGCCATGGCAACCGGCTGAGGGCCGCGCAATTCCTGGGAATCGGGCGCACCAGTCTGTACCGCTACCTGAAACGCGACGGAATGGGGACCAGGAAAGAAAAATCGCGGGGCGCCGCGGCCTGAGTTGCGGGAAATAACACCGTTCCAGCATTTGGCGGTATGACCGGCGACAGTAAGTTTTTGAACCGTCGGGGCAGCGATGAAACGGGCGGAGGGTGCGAGCGCGCAGGTCTGGAGAATCTAATTCGCCGATTCGATGAGCAGTAATTTGACAATTGGCATGCAGAAGTTCAAGGATAAGGAGCAGCCATGAGAAAGCTGTTTGCAATCGCACTAGTCACCCTCGCCCTGCCGGCTTGGGCGCAAAGGCCCGTAATGCTTGTTACCGGGCCCGCCCCCTGTTCGCTGGGAAGTCCCTCGTGCAACGTTCCGGTGGACAGTGGCGGGACGGTGTTCTTCCGCTACACGCCAAGCAGTCACTACGGAAATACGGTCAACGCTTGGATAAACACGCCGGACTTTTCAGATGCCATAGGTCCGGTGCCTGCCACGCTCGTCCAGACCGTCAATGGAGGGGCTTGCAGCGTAGACAATCGCTTCGACCTGACAATCCCACGCGTCGAAGTAACAGATGCCGCGGGCGCAAAGTACACGTTCAGCGGCGTACAGCACTTCAGCCAGTACTATTCGCGTGGTGGTGGTGGGCGAGGTGGCGGTGGTGCGGGCTGCCACTACAACGACCTTGGCAATGGGTCCTTTACGCTTGTGCGTGAAGCGCAATAAGAAGAATGCGCTTCCGGGTTCAGGCGGACGACGGTCAGCGCAGTGGCGCGAGCGAGATTCGCCAAACAGTTCTTACCACCTCTGGTTCCACAGGTTAACCGCAAGAGCGCCGCGTGAAACGAACCCATACGGAACGCGGCGCTCATTCCTCCTCTACGCAAGCAACCAGCGATTCGCGACCCTACCGCAGAGCTCAAGACCAAACCTGCAAATCTTGGGATCAAGGCTATTGGAATGGGAGATCATTTCCATGCGGCGCCTCAATTGGGCCTTCCGCGCCACATAAAAGGCTGATGATGTGGTATCCTGCGAATCCCCGTTTCGCCAATCGAAGATTAGATAGCCGACCGCTTCGCGGTCGCATATGACAAGGAGAGGAAAAAATGAGAACCAAGTCCATGGCAGGGGTGTTGATCGCGTTGCTTTTGACGGCGGGAGCTGCGGCTGCATCGGGACAAGAAGTGACCCAGGCGGAGAAGGATCGCGCGCTGCAATATCTGGAAACGACAAAAAAGAATGTTCTGGAGACGACGAAGGGTCTGTCGGAAGCGCAGTGGAACTTCAAGCCGGCGCCGGACCGCTGGTCGGTGGCACAGACGATGGAGCACATCGCCGCAGCCGAGGACTTTATCCGAGACTTGGTGAAGGAAAAGGTCATGATGGGGCCGGCCGGGGAAGCTGGACGCGACGTGAAGAAAACCGACGAAGGGGTGCTGGCGATGGTTCCCGACCGCTCGACCAAAGCGCAGGCGCCAGAGCCGCTGGTACCGACAAATCGCTTCGGGTCACCGGACGCGTCGATCAAGCATTTCGTGGAGAGCCGCGCGACGACGGCGAATTTTCTGAAGACCACGACGGGCCTGCGCGATCACGTCGCGGACAGCCCGCTGGGAAAGCTGGATGGGTACGAGTTTATTCTGCTCATCGCAGCTCACAGCGAACGGCACACGAAGCAGATCAATGAAGTGAAGGCGGATCCGAATTTCCCGAAGAAATAAGAAGAAGCGAATTTGACACAGAGTTCGCAGAGGACACGGAGTTCGCAGAGAAGAAAATAGAAAAGATGACTTGGAGGGCAACGGGTTAGGCAAAGGTCCTTCCACACGTTAAAAATGTGCTGCGCGAGGACATGGCGAAATAGTCCTCGCGCGGCGCATTTGTATTTTTGGCGAACGTCAGCGGCTGCCGGTGGTGAGCGGGGCGGCGCTAGCGCTGGTTACCGGCACGCTGATGGTGTTGTCCATGCGAATCAACATTCCCGTTTGCGCGGGAAGTTCGAGGTCCTTGCCCTTGCGCGCGACGATGTAAACGGCGCTGCCGGCAAGGCCCAAGCCGAAGCCGCGCGCGACGTGGCTGAAGACCGCGCCGACGAGAGCGCCGCCGCCGGTACCGATAGTCCCGCCGACGATGTCGCCCTTGATGTCGTGCTTTTCCTGAACGACCTGGCCTTCTTCAATTTTCACGTCTTTGCGGCGCTTGGCGTCCGCCTGCCCGCGCGGTTGCTCGATGGTGATGATGCTCATCCGCACCGGGATGAGGCGGCTATCGACCTCGATGGAGCGGAACGTGAGGTTCATGTACGCCTGGCCGCGAAAGATGGAGAAGCGGCGGGCTTTCTCGACGGTGCCGATGATGCCGTTCACACGCGTACCAGCGGGCAGCAACAACTGGCTCCCGAGGTAGACCGGCTCGGCGACGACGGCGATGAACGGGTCACCATCCTTTGCTACGGCGCTGCTGATGCCGCTTAAGAGTGTGAGATGAACCTGCGTCCCCTGTATGACCTGACGCGGTTCGGCATAAGCCGAAGGCGCGGCGGCGCAGACGAGAGCTGCCGCCAAAAGAAATGACAAAGCGATTTTCATTGATTCCTCCTGCGCGCACGTGGAGTGCGGGCTGACCTCGTATCGTGAGGCGACACTGAGGCGATGCCTCAGTGCGTACCGCTGGCGCGGCGGACCCGGACTCCCGGCCAAGCCGGGACGCGGGGAGGATGGGGAGGAACTCCATCCGCAGCTAGGTTACTGGATTTCCGGATTGTGGTGCGTGACTTTTTCGTTGTGTTTCCAGTGGATTACGGCCATCCCGCCGGAGAGAGTGCTCGATCCGCGTCCTCGAGATTTACTGATGTTGCCGACGGCGCATGGGAGGAGTATCTTTTGGCCAGTTCGGGGCCCTATCTTTTTTCCGGAGGAGAGTTGCATGAAAAAGATTCGAGCGGGAAGTGCGTGCGTCGCGTTGATCGGTGCGGCCGTGCTTGCGGCGGCAGTTTACAGCCAAGAGAAAAAAGACAGCCCCGCGCCGCCCAAAATTATGCACTTCGGCGATTTGAAATGGACGCCGATCATGAAGGGCTGCGATCTTGCGACGGTGGCTGGGGACCCAGGCGCCGAAGGAACGCCATTCGTGGTGCGCATCCGGTGCGTTGACGGGGCCAAGATTCCGGCGCATTGGCATCCGACCGATGAAAACCTAACCGTGTTGAAGGGAACCTTTCTACCAGGCATGGGCGAGACTTTCGACGAAACAAAACTCACAACCATGAACGTCGGGAATTTCGCAATGATGCCAAAGGAAATGCGGCATTTCGCGCTGTGCAAGGGCGACACGATTGTACAGATTCATGGCGCGGGCCCATTCAAGGTGAATTGGGTGAACCCGTCCGAGGTGCAGCCGCCGGATGCGCCGATAGCAGCGGCAGCGAAGCCGAAATCCTGATCTGCGCGCGAGATTCGCGAGCGGAAGAAGGAATCAGCAAAAAGGAAATGGAAGAAGCCGAGGCCGCGCGTTCTGGCTGGGCTGGAGACGCTGTGCTAGACTTTTCTCTGCATTCGCGGGAAATGGACGCGAGTGCCGGAGCGTGGAACTTCGGGCTCTGTGCAACGAGGTCCCGCGAACCCCGCCAGGCCCGGAAGGGAGCAACGGTACCGGGATCACCTCGGGTGCCGCAGACCACCCGAAGTTCCTCTCACTGAAAACGGTTTGCAGTGTTTCGTTGCCAGTCGTCAGTGGGAAAAGCACGCATGGATACTGGTGACTTCTTCTCAGCTCTGTTTACTGAAAACTGAGAACTGAAAACTTTCCCATGAGCTACCAAGTCATAGCCCGCAAGTGGCGCCCGCAAACGTTTGACGATCTCGTCGGCCAACAACACGTAACAGAAACACTGAAAAACGCGATCAAGAATGACCGCGTGGCGCACGCGTACATTTTTTCGGGAGCGCGGGGCGTGGGAAAAACGACGGCGGCGAGGATCCTCGCGAAAGCGCTGAATTGCGTAAAGGGACCGACAGCGCAGCCGTGCGGGGAGTGCGATTCTTGCAAAGAGATTGCGGCGGGGACGTCGCTGGATGTGATTGAGATCGACGCGGCGTCGAACCGCGGCATCGACCAGATCCGCGAGTTGCGCGAGATGGTGAGGTACGCGCCGGCGGCATCGAGAAGCAAAGTTGTGATACTCGACGAAGCGCACATGCTCACGGGTGAAGCCTCAAACGCTTTGCTGAAGACGCTCGAAGAGCCGCCGGACCGCGTGATCTTCGTGATGGCCACGACGCAACCGGAAGACCTGGTCGATACGATCCGCTCGAGGTCGCAACACTTTCATTTTCGCGCACTGACGTTTGCGGAGATTGCGGGGCGCCTGGAAGAGATCGCGAAAAAGGAAGACTTGAAGATCGAGGCCGGCGCGATGGCGGTGATTGCGCGAATGGCGGAAGGCAGCTTGCGCGATGCCCTGTCGCTGCTCGAGCAGGCACGGGCCTATTGCGGCGATACGATTTCCGACAAAGAGGTGCGCGAATTGCTGGGCGTGGTGCCGGACGATGCGCTGGAGGAACTGGTCGGCGCGATTTCGGAAGGATCGGCGAACCGCGCGCTGGGGCTGGTGCACACGTTCCAGAAGGAAGGACGGAACCTGCAACACTTCTGCCGGGAGGCGATCCGGCACATGCGCAATCTGCTGATCGCGCGAACGTGCGGGGCGGATTCGGATTTAATTGCGGCGACGCCGGATCAGCGTCCGGCACTGGCGAAGGCGGCGGCGCTGTTCAGCGAAGAAGACCTCACGCGATTTTTTCAGATTTTGCTGCAAACGGATGATGATCTGCGGCGGAAGCCCGATCCGCGCGTACACCTGGAGATGGGATTGCTGCGGCTGATCAATGCATCGCGGCTGGCGCCGCTGGAGGAGTTGCTCGCGGAATTGAAGAGCGGCATGCCCGCCAGCGGGATGAACACCGGAGTGGCGCGGAGCGCGGCGCCGGCTGGAGCGTCCACAACATCTGCAAGAAGCGCGGCACCGAGTTTTACGGCGGCGATTCCCGCGCAGCCGAAGGCGGAAACGAAAACGCAATTCTCTTCCCCGTTCGCTGCGCAAGCATCTGCGCCTCCAGCAACGATTGCTGCTTCAGCAGAAGCTAAGCGGGCAGTGGAGGCAGAAGAATCGGGAATTCCTGCGAAGACGAATGGCGCGGCGCCGCAGGCGATTGGAATTTCGCAAGAGCATGTTGCGGAGATCAAGGCGGCGATTCAGGCGCAACAGAAATTCCTGGGCGAGCTGGTGGAACAGAGCAGCCGGTGGGAGCTCGACGGCGCGGAGCTGCGAATTTATTTTTCGCCGGAGAAGCGGCCGTTCGCGGAATTGATCGAAGGACGCGAGTCGCTGGAAAAGATCCGTACCATTTCGAGCAAGGTGCTGGGCCGGGCGGTGCGCGTCTGTGCTAAACTGGAGGCAGTTGCAGCGGCAGCCGCGTCGGCGGCGCGCGCGGGATCCGGTACGCAAGAGTTGCGTGCGCAGTTCGAGCGCGATCCGATGGTGCGGTCCATGCTACAGCGCTTCGGAGGAAAAATTTCCGAAGTGAAGCGAAGCCAAGAGGAATCCTGATGGAAGTCAGCGCTCTCCAACAGATGCTGTCGCGATTCCGGCAACTGCAGGAAGACCTGCAGCGGCAGGTGAATTCCGTAACGGTGGAAGCCTCGGCCGGCGGCGGCATGGTCACGGTGAAGATGAACGGCCAGAAACAGATCGTGGACATACGCATTGAACCGGACGTTTTCGCGGGCAAGGACCAGGAGATGCTGCAGGACTTGGTTCGAGCGGCGGTGAATGAAGCGTCGCGGCGCGTCGATGAAGAACTCGCTAATCAGATGAAAAACCTCGCCGGCGGGATTCCCGGAATTGCCGGCATGAAGATCCCCGGACTGTTTTAGCCGGCAAAAAATTCCCTGGCCGGATTTCCTTTCCTCTTTTTACTCCACGTATTCTCCGTTGTGAACTTCGTACTCAATCCGGAAGGGCTTCTGTGTCTTGCGATCCTCCCAATGTTGCTCGGCGATAATGCGGTTGGCTTGCGCGAGGCGCTCGGAAGGGAGCGGGTGTGAACGGAAATAGCCGCTCAAACTCTGAATGGCCAGCTCGGAGAGTTCCTGGTCCGGGCTTTGCGCGTGGATGACATATTCGTCGCACAATTTGGCGAAGCGTTCGAACGTATCGACGGCGCCATAGGGAGAATAGCCGGACTGAACCGCCAGATACATCCCTTCCCGATCGGCTTCGAATTCTTCGTCCTTGTGATAGCCGGCTTCCCAGAAATCGAGAGGGATCTGCAAGAGCGCTCCCAAGATGTCGAGGTTGAGATCTTTCAGTTTCGCTTCCACCTGCACGCGCTCGACGCAGTGATAGTGGTCGATGTGCTCGATCTCGTGGGCGAGGACGTTGGCGAGCTCATCTTCGCTCATCATCAGGTCGAGCATGCCTTCACCGATGTAGACCGGGCCGCCGGGAAGAGAAAAAGCGTTGATAATGTTGTGATCGGGGAGAACGGTGAAGGTGTACGGCAAATGCCGATGCGCGCGGAGCGCCACGGTGCCTCCGACGCGGGCGACGTACCTCTCGAGGCCTTCTTCTTCAGGAGTGAGCTTGCGCGTTTGCGTTGCGTAGCGGGAAGCAAGTTTCTTGCCGATGTCGATTTCTCGTTCGTCGGAGAGGCGCGTGAAGTGCATGGGGGCGCGAGAGAGATCGCGCTGGGCATCGGCGGCCATGTTCAAGATGGCGTTGGCCGAAACCGGAGTGGACTTAGGGCGGCGCTGGCTCCAATAGAGCCCGGCGAGCGCGAAGCCCAGGATGAGGAAAAAAATGACGAAGACAACGGAGCGTTTCATAGAAACTGACGAATGGCATCGCGGTATCTGGTGTATAGAAACGAAACAAATACCAACGCCGCTCCCACGATGATCATGGTTATGTACCGGTCTCGCGCTTGAAGACCCCATACATCGAGGGCCATGACTTTTGCGACGCAGAGCAGAAGAATGCCCAGGCCGGTGAGACGAAAACTGCGCTCCTTGACGGCAAGCGCCAGCAGAACGATCAACACACCTTCAATGCCCCACGAGACAGTGACCATGCCCGCTCGCATTTTCAAAGCGAGCATGCAGGTGAGCAGGATAATGGGAACAAAAAATTCTGCTTGTTCCGGGCGGCTGGCAACAATAGCAAGCGGTCTAAGCCAGGGATTCATATTCTGAGGTAGGCTGAAGCGTCCGCGCAGACGAAACGCAAAGAACATGCTGGCGAGCAGAATGGCGGCTGCAGAGCTGAGGACAAAGTAGCGGCCTTGCCAATCGCCTCCACTGAAATAGCCGGCGCCGAAAAGATTGTGCGCCATGCCACGGGCGAGGACCCCGACCGTCAGAAACAATCCCTGATGCAGAAAGAGCGGGCGATCCAGAAGCAGCGCGGCGCCAAGAAGCGCAAAAACGACAGCAGCCCACGACGTGACAACCCATTCGAGCGGAGACTGGAAACGGAAGAATGCCACGATGGTGGCCGTGCCCAGATAAGCGAGGAGAGCGTCGAAGTGCAGGCGGCGGTCGCGGCCGGTGTTTTCTTCCTTCTGGGGCAATTGCGCGTAGACAAAGAAGAAAATCAGGACGAGCGGGAGGACGGTGTACATCCGCGGACCCCAAAATTCGCCGGGCTCGCCCACGGTGAGATTGACGAAGAAGATCCGGGTGAAAGCGGCGACGAGCGCCACGTAAGCCTGGTAGCGGAACTGCGTGATCTTGCGCAACAAACCGTACTCGAAGAGCACCAGACCAAAAGCGCCCCAGGCCACGGCGATGCTGGCGGGCTGCGATTGCAGTTCATACCAAAGAAGCAGACCGCCAATTGCGGATGCGGCCCAGGAGTAGACGTGGTGTATGTCGCGCCGGCGCCACTCGTCAGGCATGCGGATGAGGCGTGAAAGCGCGTAGAAGATCACGGCGACGATGGCCAGCGACAAGAGGCGCACGCTGATGCCGCGCCATGTGGCCGTAACGTAGAGATTCACGCTCATGCTGCGGAGCAGCGTCAGCCCAGCAAGAATGTGCGATTGCCAAGGCAGTTCTTCGAGTTCGAGGCGCTGGTCGACGATTGCCAGCACCAGCGCAAACGCGGCCCAGAGCGGGGCCAGCCAGCCGTTGGGAGCTTCGTACCAGGCGAGGAGGGCCAGGAGTCCGGTCGCCGCGAAAGAATGAAAGAATGCGATGGCGCGGGTGTACCGGACCTCAGGCGCGGCTTTGCGCGAGAGGAAGTACAATCCAGCAGCGACGAGAGAAATGGTGAATATGCGCAGTGAAATGGGGCCCCAGAATTCTTGCTCTAGGTCGTAGTTATAGAAGAACGCGCGGACAAGAACGCAGAGACCGACGACGTTCGCCTGCCAAGCCAGCTGCTGGTAACGAATCCAGCGCGTGGAGAGCGCGAGAACGACGGCGAAAACGATCCAGCCAACGGCAATCCAGGGCGCGCGGAGCGCTACCTGAAGGACCCAGACCATCATGCCTGTGGCGGCCCACGTGTAAGCCACGCGCGCAAGCGCGAGATGTCGTTCGTCAGTGGTTCCAAGCCGCTTGGCGAGCCAATAGCCTCCGACAACGACCGGCAATGCACTGAAAGCGCGCACTGGAATAGTGTGCCAGACGTGGATACCGCTAGGATCAGCCGTGAGCGCAGTGAACAAGCCAAGACCGGTGAGAAGATGCGAGTGCCAGGCAAGCGCGTGATAGCGCAATGCGCGCGCGGCCTCGGACAGGAGCACCGCAAAAGCGACGAATGCGAGGGGCTGCCAAAGCTCCGGCGCTTCGAACCAGAGGAGAAGAGCAAAGAAACCGCTGCCCGCAGCAGCAAAGAGGCCGCGAATCGCGCGCTGCCCGGGATCGTCACGCAGGGCGGCCAACTTAGCGGTGAGATAAAACGCTGCACCGAGAACAGGAAGCGTAAGCAACCGCATCCGCACGTGAGAATGCTCTGGGGATTCGAGATGCAGATTGACGACGATGCCGCGATAGAGAGTAACCGCGCCGAGGAGAGCGTATTGCACTTGCAAATGGGGCGATTCGAGAGCGCGGCCAAGAGCCGCGAGAATGAGCATGATGGCGGCAAAAGCGAGCGCCGTCCAATCGCGAGAGAAAAGAGCCCAGGCGGCGGATGCGGCGGCGAACGCACCGAGATAAGAATGGATGGTCAGCAAGGGGGCGATCGGGCGAGCCACCAAATAAATCTTTCCAGCGCGAGCCGACGCCGAGGGCATTGATATAGAAGACGACGGCACAAAGAGAGAAAAGTACACCGGCGGCGAGCGCTCGATCTTCATTCGCGAGACGCAAGTTGAGGAGTTGGCGGAAATCAATGCCGACAAGATGCAGGCCGACAAGCGAGCCTGTCAGGAGACCAAGACGGCGGAAAACGACTTCTTTCGCGATGATCCCAGCTGCCAGGAAAGCCTCCGCGCCGACAAGCCAGAGGATGGCCACGTTGTTTCCGGAATAGTGGAAAGGAACGGCGGCGAGCATCAGCGTAGCGCCAACCACGCTCAGGACGACGAAAGCCTGGCGACGGCGCTTGGTGATGGGCAATTGGGCCAAGCTGAATTCGAACGCTCCAACGACAAGGAGCGCGAGATAGGCGAGCTCCGGCTGGACGGATTGGAACTTCATGACGCCGAGGAGCAGAAGAACGTTTAAGAGAGCAGCGAGGGTGGAGATATGCTCTTCGAAGTCGGTTTTAATGTTGCGTGCAATGTAGGAAATGCGGAAGGTCAGCCAGTAGAAGAAAAGCAACAGCAAGCTGGCATGGTATTCCTGGAAGTGGCGGCCGTGGGCCCCTTCGATGCCAAGGATGCGGTAGAGCCAATAGAGATGATTGAGGTAACTGGAGAGAATGCCGAAAACTTCGAGTTCGAACCAACCCATTTTCAGGACAATGGAGACCAGACCGATGGCAAGAACTACTCCGGCGGACAGGCTGTAGACGGTGTCTTGACTCAATGCCACGGTCGTGTAACCAAGCAGAAAAGCCAGGCCGGTGACGAACTGCGAGCGATATCGCAGAGTGTGCGCGGCCATCGCGA
>Ga0137359_10004160_pt1 | contig 11825 bp, 10 predicted proteins | sample Mad1_40_16metaG_FD_108281 | JGI IMG/M metagenome (GOLD analysis project Ga0137359, IMG submission 108281) | Vadose zone soil microbial communities from Angelo Coast Range Reserve, California, USA - Mad1_40_16 metaG | ecosystem: Environmental > Terrestrial > Soil > Vadose zone | place: USA... | reverse complement strand
GAGCAGTTAGTTGGGGGATTGACCGGGTTGACAGCGTCGGATCTCGACCGTATCATCGTTGCTTACGAACCTGTCTGGGCCATTGGGACTGGACGCACCGCGACGCCGGAGCAAGCGCAGGAAATGCACGCGTTTATCCGGCGCGTTTTCGCGGAAGGGCACTCGCCGTCGGCAGCTGAGGCGTTGAGGATTTTGTATGGCGGCTCAGTCAAGCCGGACAACATCGCCGGCTTGATGAAGCAGCCGGATATCGATGGCGGCCTGGTTGGTGGCGCGAGTTTGAACGCCGAGAGTTTCGCGCAGATTGTTAATTACAAGTAATTGTCAGTTTGGTCGGTAGTCAGTTGGTGACTAGTTTGGAAGACGCGCCAACGGATCGTTAACTCGCGCCAACGGACGGTTAACTATCGACAACACGGAGAACTAAATTGCTGTCATACATATTTTACGGGCTGTTTATCCTGGCGTGCATTGTGCTCGTCGTGACGGTTCTGCTCCAGCCAGGAAAGTCTGACGCAGGAGCGCTGTTTTCGAGCTCCGTGTCAAGTACTGCGTTTGGACCCAGAGGTACGCAAACGTTGTTATCGAAAATTACGATTGGCGCTGCGGCGGCCTTCATGCTATTGGCTTTGATACTTTCGTTGCCGATAATCACCGGCACGAGTTCAGTATTGCAATCGGGAGTCCCTGAGCAGGCGCCGTTGCCGTCGCCGTCTGCCGCTGCCAGTACGCAGGCCACGCCCGCACCGAAGGCGCCGGTAGCAGTTCCCACGTCGACCATACTTGCACGGCCATCAAAATCGCCTGCCAAGAAGTGAAACGTGCAGGCGTTGAGTGTTTGAAATCCATCCCGAAACGAGCCGAAGTGGCGGAACTGGTAGACGCGCACGTTTGAGGGGCGTGTGAGGTAACTCGTGGGGGTTCGAGTCCCCCCTTCGGCACCATCAACACCGGCTTTCCTTAGTAAAGACGCATGTTTTTGACGGTGAGGAACAACTAAGGTACAAACTTTTGCGGTGTGGCCTTGGTTATGGGCGCGTAGCTCAGTGGTAGAGCGCTGCTTTGACACGGCAGAGGTCTCGGGTTCAAGTCCCAAGGCACCTACCAACAGTCGAATTAACGTGTGTCGAAATTTGTCAGGGCGTTGGCTGGAATCAGGTAAGCGTCGGGTAGGCAGTACAAGTGAAGAAATCCCCATCCCTGGTGTGGGTGAACAATGTAGCCGCCGCGGGCTTCAACATGCTTGAGAGCGTCTTTGTCTGGATGGTGGTAAGGCTGCGTGAGTAGTAGCACATCTCCGGTGTCTAGCGTCAGCGGCATGTAGTGGTCGATTTCGCGTTCGCCTATGTTGTTTTTTAGCCAGTGGGCTACTGCGATTTCTCCGTGGCCGGTTCGCTTTGTTTTGATACCGAGCAAGCGCTTGAAAGCGGCCGGGTTTTTTACTGGCTTGCCAGGGGGCTGTCTTAAGACATCTGCTATTCTATTCAGATATGGAGTTGGTGCTGGTCCTTTGCTTTCTACACCTTCTAACCTGCCTCGTTTGGTTTGATTCTTCATAGGAAGTTGGTTATTTCTCCTTCTTGTTGTTTAAGAGGCTTGCTCAACAAGTTCTAGATGCTTCGATTTCTTTACGTTGAAGGTGAAGTTGCAGTTTGGGCATTGGATGTCGCCTTCGCCGTGGGTGTGTTTCAGTTTGGCCCCCGCCAGCAGTCCGAGTTTGGATGTTACCTTCGCGCCTAGTTCAATCTGTTGCGGCATGTATTTGAGGTAGCGCAGGGTTTCGCTTATGTTGGCGTGGCCGGCGAATTCCTTTATGGCGTGTAACGGCATTCCGTCTAACGCCAAGTTACTCAGACACGTGTGGCGAAGATCATGGATGGTCCATCCGCCTTGGACTCTTTGTCCGTAAGGTATCTCAAGCTTTTCGGAAACGGCTTTGAATGTGTCTTTGAAATACTCGTATTCTTTGGTCAGTACGCGTTGTGGCCCGCCGAGTTTTGCGGCTTTACGTTGTGCGATTAATTCAGCGGCGCCTGGTACTTTAATTGATCGTGTTCTGCCGCCTGTCTTGATCGCTTTCAATTTGACTATTCCAAAGCGTTCACTTGACTCGTCCCATTTCATCCGCTTCAGCTCAGCAAAGCGGCCGCCAGACATGAGAGCTAGCTGGAGGAAGAACAGTGCTTCCTCGTATTCGGGAGTCTCGGCTAAGGCGGTTGAGAGCCCCGAGAGTTCTTCAGGGCTCAGAATTCGATCTCGATCTTCCTCGACCTGCCATTTCTTGAGCGGGTTGACGGGAACGCGATAATTGATGAGATCGTCAAACTTGTTGGAATTTTTTGCGCCACGTAGTGCGGCTAGTATGGTGTTGAGGCCGCGTTTGATTGTTGCTTGCTTTATGGGGCGTCCTTTTGCTTCGGCGCGAAGAACTTCTGCAGACATCCAGTATTGAATAATCTCGTCGTCGACTTCAGTGATGTAGAGTATTTTTCGTTCGGTTTCGGCCCAGCGACCAAAGCGTTCGAGGGAGTGTACGTGGCCGGGGTGGTCTCTCCAGTAGGTGGTATCTTCTGTTCGTCTTGAAATTCTCTTGGATTGAGATAGGTCCCTGTAGCGAGTGACTGCCGTTTGGATAGTCGCGGGCAGTTGTTTCTTTGGCTCGACTAGCCCATATCGCTCTTTTCTGCCGGCAGTTTGTATAGCACGAAGTGCTTCTTTGGCTTCGTCTTGTGTGGTGAAGCTGAAGTCACGCACTTGCTTGCGCGATCCGTCTGGCTGTCTCAGCCAGACGTGGTAGCCCCAAACCAATTTTCCGCCTCGTTTTTCTTTTCTAACAGCTTTCGATCCTTTAGGAGCGCGTTGTTTCTTTTCCATCTTCGTTTCCATGTGAGTCACATTTTGTTGACCGCAGCTTTTTAATGAGCCGGCGGATTCTACTGCCAACCTTATTGTGCCGGCAAGGGGTTCTTGCTGTTCTCGAAGTCGTAGACTTCTTGGCGAAGAAATCTGACTGCCCGGCCAAATCGGAATCTGCGGATTTTATCCGAGTCTGCTTTACGGTGATGGATAGCGCTCTCGGAGACTTTCCAGCGAACAGCGAGATCCTTCGGGGTCATGAACTGTCGGTCAAATGCTTCGCGTTCTCTTGGGTCGTTAGGGATTTCGGTAAATTCTTTCGAGGACACGTCTTCTTCTCCATCCTTAGAATGCAAAATCGAATGCAAAATCAAATGGTGCGAGCTAGCCGTGTGGGGCTTGGCAATGCGCTCAAAGCATGTGCTGTGCCGCTTAAGTTCAGAGGTTTCGTACTGGTTTTGCGGTGAGTTTTAACGCCTTTACTGGCGAATTGTTGACTTTAGGTCAACGGAACTGGTGTGGGACTAAGGGACAGTTAGAGAAGGCGAATGGGCCACAGGAAGGACGTTAACGTCTGTGCGTGGTATCGTAGCTCCTTTACTGAAACTGGCGCTCTCGCTGGAGAATGACTTCGGCTCTCTGGTCGTAGCTATCGCCAAGCTTACCCGTCAAGATCTCTTGTTACCCCAATACGATGATTTCATTATTCAGGGACGATTGCCTCAGTGGAAATGAGCGGAAGTACTATAACTGGTTAACGGAGCGTTTCCCGCAATCCGACTACCTCGTTTACCCCAACATTGCCTTACAAGCCATCTTCAACTCAGAAATCAAAGAAGATCTGAAATCAGGATGGGCCAGCCACGAAGTCTTAGACGAACAAAACTTCGTCGATACCTCTTCCGCTGACTTATGCGTCATCGATCGAAAGACATATCAGCCTGTGTTTGCTATTGAGATAGACGGCATAACTCATCAAAAAGCACGTCTGGACAACATAAACCTCACACAAGAGAAAAGAGAGGAGCTACGGCTGCGAGACGCCCTACGGGAACAAAGAGACGACCTAAAAGATCGCATATTCAATCTGGCCGGTCTGCCGTTACGAAGAATAGCGACGTGCGACGAACTTTCGCCGCGGCAGAATCGGCTGCCTTTCCGGAAAAGCGATGGAAACCACTCCGACTCTGACAAGGAGGACAAGGAGCAACTCACCGAAGCAATACGCCAATTGAATGATGAGTATGAACGTAATCATAGAGCGCGGAATTCACCTAAGACGAAGAACCTCTTATTCGGAATTAAGGACTACTATGATTTGCTAAATAAGATGTTACCGCCAGATCAGTATATTGTCTTTCCTAACATGGCTCTACAAAGTATTTTGGGGGCTGAGGCAAAGACTCAGTTCGAGGGGCGCCCAGAAAAACAAAGTGTCATGACATCATTAGTTGATTTTTGCCTCGCATCGGCATCCGATGTGCGCCCTTTGATTGCATTCAACATCAACAGAGATGAAATCAAAGAGAAAGTTCTCCAGCACTTTGGCCTGCCTCTCCTCTATTTACCCAGACTAGAGCCGCACTAAGCCGTGCCCAAGAAGCGTCTAGTCGCCTCAGCCCCTCAGCCCCGCGTTCGGCACCAGTGTAGAAATTCCTTTTAGTAGCGTTGTTTTCCTGCCTCTTCGAGGCGGCGGGACATGTCACGAGACATGCTGGTAATGATGGTGCCAATCTGGCGATCGCGGGCTGCTTCGAAATTGGCATCACGCGTAATCGCGGCGGCATCCTTGGTTCCGGTGAATTGAACCTCGTTTGCCTTCAGTTCAAGTTGGTAGGCTTTGTTAACGCCGCCTGAGGTGATCCCTGCTCCGTGTTTTGCTGCGCCAGCTGCCATCCCAGCGCCCTCATTTGTAGACTGGACAATTCCGGCATACTGATTGTCGGCGGCAGTCTGAATGTTTCCGCGGAAAGTTTCCTGGCTGCCTTGGATTTTGTCTGAGGTATGGAACTCATTTATGTTCGAGTACATGCGTTGCTGCGAAAGCGCTGCGTTCTGTCCAATATTCCTTTGTCTTTGGGCAAAGAAGCCTTGCTCTCCCATTACGGCGCCGCCGCCATACGGCATTGCGCCCCCAACCAGTTGGGCGGCGTTTTCGCCCTTTTTGGCTTCGTTCTCTACTGACAGGCGAACCGTCTCTACGCCATAGTTGATGTTGTTTTGGCCGATAGCCTGGTCGCGTCGGTATCCTGTTTGTCTTTGGCTGTCGCCTACTTGTGCGTTCGTGGAGGCCACCGTGAAATTTCGCATTTGCATGGCGGTGCCGATCGTGGTGTGGGCACCGCCCCAGATTGCGCCCAGCTGTCCTGCCAAGCCTCCTTGAATTGAAGCGAGGCCGGAAATCTGTCGGGCTTGTGCGCCAATATTTCCGACTTCCAAGGTAGCTTTTGCCCTGGTCATTTCGGCGCCGTAACTACCTTGAATCTGGGTGTTCTCTGCCTGGCGTTGGATTGATGCGCCGGCTTTCAGACCAGCAAATTCAATAGCGGAGCCGACGATGGCGGACATCCATCCGGAAGCTGTTGATGAGACGGCTTCGAACACTTGTCCGGTTGCGAACCTGTAAGCAATGTAAGGAGAGAGCCAAAGGCAGAGTCCGCTTACCGTCATAGTTACCAGACTAATAATGATGATGAATTTAGGATCGTAATAATTGTTCTTGAGCAGATCTGCTGTTTTATCGTCGATGGTATAGATCGCTTCGCCTTTGTAGAGCATGAGACCGAAGCTTCCAACTGTGTACGCAACATAAGTGATTACGTCACGAACGACGGGAAAGATCGCCGTGAAGACTACTGTGCCCCAGACAAAGGGATAGGTCACTCGTTCGGCGAGCTTTTTGTCTGTGCCCACTGCGACCATAAAAGGCGACGCGAGTCGAAGCGCAATCATGACGAAGCCGCTAAGGAGGAGGAGGAAGACCTCCCCGAATTGCAAGATGCCGCGAGCGATGTTGAGCAGGAAGAAAAGCCAGTCCATGTGCCATGAGGTCATATCGGCAGCTTTATTGAGTTCCTGGATACCTTTGAGCTTTCCGTGTCCGGATTCGCCGTCGGTGAGCACAGCGGCCCAGCCATCCTCTCCCGGTTTAAGGGCAAGCGGATCGTTGAAGACGTGGTTTCCGTCTTTCACGATCATCGTACCGTGGATGAATTCATAGTATGTGTCGTTAAAGGCGCTTCGTCTTTCTTCGATCCCGTTTTCAAGCGGTGTGGTCAGCGTCCTCCCCACTTTGTACATAGTGCTGATGATCGAGGGTGCAAGCGTAAAGAGAAACATGAAGATTGCTGCCCGAGCGATCCAGTAATAGAGTTCAGACGAAGCGCCATCGTTTTCGCGAATGATGCGAATGAAGGAAAAGAGCAAAACGAGACTGGCGACTATCATTCCCAGGGTATTGAACTTTTCCATCAGCGGGCGTTCTACCTGGCGTCGAATGTATGGAACGAGTTCGCCCACGTGATCAAGCAGCTCGGTCATTTGGCCGCCAGGCAAGCCAGCTTCCCACGAAGGGGTTGGTTGTGGTTGTAGAACTGGCGGAGAGGGTGAGGGGCTTTGCGCCGTCGCGATGGCCGGCAAAAAAAGAAAAACTAAAACAAGCATCGGTAAGCTGAGGCGTTTGCCGATGACTATTTTGTGGCGAGGTGCTTTTATTCGGCGAAGAGCGATCACACTTACCAGGATCAGCGCGGCACTCATGCCGACATTGAAGGTTTGATGTGTCGCGGAATAGTAGACCGCGGCTGAGCAGCTCGCGACCAGGAAACACAATCCAGCTCCAAGGGCTGGGTTATTTCCTAGCAAGCTTGTGAGCCGCTCTTTCATCGATTTTTCTCTTCGCCTTTTGAGTCCGATTGTTCCAGAGATCGTCCAGGTGTTCTTTGCAACTGTCAGGGTCCATCTGCCGGGTCGTTATCGATCCCTTCATCCTGGGCAAACTCATCGTCAATCTTTTTGAGAATGTCCTGGCGTACCGGTATTGTCGATTCCCATGCTTTGGTAGTGTTGTGAACCATCTGCCCGTAATCGCTACGAATGGTCAGTTGAATACCAAAGCTTTGCATCTTGGCGGCAAGTTTGGCCGTGAGGTCGTTTATTTGCGCTTTGATTAGCTCGATCTGAGTTTTGACGGTTCCGATTTGACTTTGGAGCACCCCGAGGTTGTATCGCTCATTTTCAGGCTTCGCGAGTTCCGCGTCGACCATCTTCTCGAATTGCTTCAGGGCTGCTTCAGCTTCGGCGAGCCGGCCGTACGCAAGTTGCAGTTCGTACCGCATCCGCTCGAATTCATTGTCCGCATTGGCGAGACGTTCAGCGTTGGCTACCGTGTCCTGGCTGGTGCGGCCGATGGAATTTGTCAGATATTCTTCGAGGTCCTGGAGATCTTGCTGCGGATCAAATATTCCTGCTCGTAATCTCGAATCGAGTGATTTAACAGCGCGAATACGGCACTGGACCATGTTTTCGATTTGCCTCTTCAACTGGTAAATCTGTCGGACCGTCTTGCCGATTTCCGCTATCGAGGCGACCAGATCTTTGTTACGGGCTAATTGCTTATCGACGGTGGTCAGAATGCCGCCGAGACTGGTGACTTGTTTGACCGCTTTGTCATACATGTCAGTGTAGTGTTGGACAGTCTTCATCCAGCGGTCGAGCTGCTGGGCCATGTCCTGCACTTTGAGAAGAAAGTTCGGGTGGTCAAAGGTCAGCCACTGCGCTTGCGCGGGCGGTGGGGTGACGAGGCCAGGTGTTAGGAGCAACCCGAGAAGAATTCCGACCAGGACATGTTTGGAGAAGCGTAGTCTCATAACTTTGTTCCTTATCAAGCAGCTGTCGTTGCGCTTAGGTCTGTAAGCAGTGATTCGTCAATTTCCGTAAGCGATTCGGCTGTAAGGCCGCGCGGGTGCTGTTGGGCCAGGTAGGCTACAACGAGCACCATGGGCCACTCTGGTTTTAGGCGGGCTACTCGTGCCCGCGCATTACGCTCGTCCGGATTAGTCGTGTATGTCCAAAGTTCGGTAGGAGAAAGATCGACCTTCAGCATTTCTACGATACCGTCCCGGCCGCCTCCCCAGACCGAGACAAATTGCGCGAACTCGCCGGCGACGTTTCGAATACCTTCAATGCACGTTTCGGCGCTTCTAGATAGGCGAGTGTCTTTTACGAGCCGTGAGTAGTCGCCTACCTGTTTACCGATAAGCTTGACTCCTGCGGTCTTGGCAATGGAGATGCCGATAGGGTTTGGAGCTTCAGCCGTTCCGGTGAAATCTTCGTACGCATGGGAGGCAAGCATCGTAACGGTGTTTTCTTTGCCGCCGGTTCTGGCCGCACGTTCGATCACCTGAAGGATGCGCGGGTAGCGCCGGACGATTTCCCAAACCTCATCGAAGGCGAGGAGTACGGGCGAGCGAGTGCCGTCCTCGTTTTGTTGTCCAATGGAGCGCATTACGTGCGCGGCGATGCGAAAGGCCATGGATTCACGGACGCGATCGGGGAGAGCGGAAAGTGAGTCGATTTCATAAACGTCCAGGCGCGAATCGATCAAAAAATCAGGATGAGTGGTTGCGTCGAGATACGGATCATCTCGGAAGCTGTCTAAGGCGAGACTAAGCATTTCACAGCGCTCTTTAACAAGGTTGTGTTGAAAGGGCGCGATCTTAAGCAGTTCGATCAAGTGGGATAGTCTGGGTTCGTGCTTGTCGCGTCCTGGCTGATTGCGCGGCACGTGGTTCTGATACACCTCGCCCACCAGCTTTGTGAAGATCTCTTCTGAAACGTTATCGCTGCTGCGAGAGAGTTGCATGAGATCGGCAACTACGAATGCCTTTTGCAAATCTGAAGGCATCACACCTTCTTCCAGTCCGGGGTAGTCCCAGGTATTGATGGTTCGGATTGTGGTTTTGTCGTTGTCTTTCTGTTCGTCGAAGCGCAGGTATCTCCCGCCTACGACTTCAACTAGCGGTGCTAGTGATTTCCCGTAATCGACGGCGCGTACGCGGACGCCTGCTTTAGTGGCCAGAACGTCAGTAATGATCTTGCACATGAATACGGACTTGCCGCCGCGCGGCTGTGCTATGAGTAGGACCAGGGGGCTCGTAACCAGATTGCGATCGTAGAGATCGAAACCGGTAAGATGGCCGGTGGGCGTAGTGCAAAGCGTGTGAGGGCGGGGACTACCGGTCCACGCGGATTCAGTGGGAGTGAGTGGTGCAAGTGAATCGGCGGTCTCTATGATTTCGCGGCCGGTGTCCTTGTAGTCGAGCTCGCCTGCGAGTGAGCGATGGTAGACGAAACGAAGTGCAGCAGGTTCTTCGCGAGTTGCGTCTGCGCCGGGTATGCGCCGGATGGTGGTGACCATTTGTTCGCAGTAGCGATCCAGATTCCTCAGCGATTGATGAAGTTCATGTTTGGTGGTGGCGGCCTCGCTGTAAATGACTACATAGAGACGTGCCTTAACAAGGGCCTGGGTATCGCCGGTGATCTCTTCACGCACGGTGGCCAGCTGGGTTAAGGCTTTCCGGGCTTCGAAGGAACCGTGGCGCCCCGTTTTGTTTGCACGGCTCACCTGGCGAATTCTCTTGTCAAGGCGTTTCCGGGTTTTGTTCTGATCGAGATGCACATATTCGGTGACGACCGTATGACGGAAGGAAAGCGCCGGGTCGGTCGTCATGATCCTCATGCAGTCTGCATAGATATCGGGCTGAGGCGGAACGAAAAGCGAAATGACGGCTGCCGGGTAGTTGCCGTGCATTACGAATTGGCCATCGCCGGCGATAGTCTCGTTGCAAAGATAATCTTTAACGTCACAGCCGGGATTTTCCGGCAGCAGCGGCACGGATTCGCTGTTTTGCCGGTGGCCCAGGTAGATTGCTTCCCAGAGTTCCGCGCGGGTAAAGGGAACAAGTTTGAGCGGGCTCTGATGTTCGATTTGACGAAAAGTCTTTTCGGCTTCCTCGATGGAGTGTCGCTCTTCATCGATCGTTCGTTGCGTAGTGGAGTCGTTTCCGGTTGCGCGAAGAGCGATGAACAGCGCCGTAAGAAATCCAAAGGTGCCTCGCGCGGCACGCTCGCGTTTCAGGGCCGGAAGAAACGAGCCGAAAGCCTTTCGGTTTTGGTCGTTATGGTGTTGGACAGGAACGCGTACCCATGCGGAAAGGGTGTGCTGTCGGAAAGCCCCTTCAGCTGCTGCTGTGTCGTAGAATTCGACGTTCATCATGTGAAGCAGGTTGGGAGCAGTGGGAGTGTCTTTGTTGTCCTTGGTGCGAAGGTGGCGCTGGATTGCTTGGCCGCGGTCAGTCGAGACAGATAGGCGGAACTGAATTACGGTGTTCGCCGGTTTTCTCCCTGAGAGCAGCCTGGCTAATTCGTCGATGCGCGCTTCAATACGATCGTCGTGATCAAAGATCGAGGGACTGAGGTTCACATGGTAGGCCTTCGTATAGCTTCCGTCTGTATGGCGTAGCAGGTTCTTAACGAGACCGGCGATGGAGGAATCGCGTTTCTTGCCGGCGGGTTTGGACAAAAGTCGTAAGCCGTGACGGTCCTGTTGAATTCGCGTTTCCGTCGCGTCGAGTTTCGACAACTCAGGTCTGGTAGCGTTGTGTACGCGGACAGCCTTGAACCCGGCGCCGATCGCAAAGGCGACAATAACGGCGAACGGTGCGAGCAGAATGAGCGATGTTGGAGTCATGTTTACTTCTTCGCCTTTATGAGCCACGGTTTTCGAGTCGCGTCGGTCGGAAGGGACAATCTCATCCGCGACGAGCGCAGGTGAGCAGTGATTTGGTGCTGAAGCCAGAAAGGTTTCCGACCTATTCGCACGTAGTTGAAAAAAGCCACGCTGCCGACCAAGCCGATAAGGCTGGCCCAAAGTTCTATCGGAATATTGAGAACTCTAAGGTCCAGCATGAAGGGAACGGTGTAGCAGACAAACGTGGTGATAAAAACAAACTTCCAGTCTGCGTCAACTACGCCGAACCGCGTTACCGGCAGATAAATTTGGGATCTGATTGGCCGCGGCCGCATGGCTTTCTCAACCTCTCGGGTTTGATGGGCCTAATTACCATCGGCCATTGGATAGTGGTCGTTGGATTCGTTGCATGGAGATGTCGACATTAACAATTGTCCGTTTGCGATCGCCTCCCGAATCATCGCGTCGGAATCCACAGCCACAGCCGGAGCTGGCCTGGGTTTCACGTTGTGGCGTTCGACTATTGCGGTAATGCCTAAGGGGAGGATGGCGATGAAAACGGGCAGCAAAGCCACGGATATCGGGAGCACCCTGTGTCCTCGTCCCCACGCTTGTATATGCGGGCTTGCGAGTTCTTCTGCGCCCCTATGCCAAAACCGAAAGACTCTTGCTGGTGTGAGGTAGCGCCACAGGACGCCGAGCGCCAGAAGATCAAACGCAAGGCCTAACACTACTGCGGTTCCAGTTTGGAATTTCCATGCAAGAACGGCTAAGAGTATTTGTCTGGCAAAAGTGAAAGCTGTTAAGTACATAAAGTAGAACGCCGCTGTGAAGGCGACTACTACCGCGCAAGTAATAGCTTTCCCGGTTCTTGTGGTTGCCGTGAAAGTTAATTTCTTTTCTGTTCGCATGATTCTCCTTTGCCTTGGGCTGCTGGGCTCCCTTTAGCTTGCTCCGTCGCTCCCTTTCTGGGGATGCGTTGGTTTCTCTTGAAGGGCGGGAGTGCGTTTGCGAGAAACCGGATTTGATGGAGCGAAGCCGAAGATAACCCGCAGCCCCTCTATCGCGCCGTGTCTGCGCCAGCGCGAATCTTTTTAGTTACCGAGACTGGTATCGAGGTTGACTGCCTGTCCCTGAGAGAATGAATAGGCCAGGGTCGCTACGCCGCCGAAACAGAAACAACCGATGCCGCCAATGAGCTGCTTCGCCCAATTCTTTT
>Ga0137359_10004158_pt1 | contig 11829 bp, 9 predicted proteins | sample Mad1_40_16metaG_FD_108281 | JGI IMG/M metagenome (GOLD analysis project Ga0137359, IMG submission 108281) | Vadose zone soil microbial communities from Angelo Coast Range Reserve, California, USA - Mad1_40_16 metaG | ecosystem: Environmental > Terrestrial > Soil > Vadose zone | place: USA... | reverse complement strand
CCCCATCGCCCTATACATCTCCATTCTCGGGAAAGCCGGGAAGTATCAAAAGGCCTTCGACGTCTTCCACGAACTAGACACCGATGACGGACCGCTAGCGCCCCATCCGAAAGTCTACAGCGCCCTCTTGTGTTTCTTGACCGAGCGCGTGGACCCTAACGATGCGGAGGCCACCGCGCGGGCAGTTTCCGATGCAACATACGTCTGGAAGCGGCACATGCGCAGTCTAGACAGGCAGCCTGAGCATTACCTCGAACCGCGCTCCGTCGACGCCATCGTCAAGGTGCTTTCTCGTGGCGAGTCGTCGGACCACGAGCTCATGTTCGACATCTTGCGCGATATCTGTGGGCTCCCCCGACCGGGCGAGGGCCGTCCGCCGGCACCGCCCAAAGTCGAACCGAACGTGTTCATACTCAGCGAGGTCCTGGACGGCTGCACCGCGGCCGGTCGACCGGACATGGCCGTGCACTATGCGCAGATCGCCATGGGTTCTCCCAAGCTGCGGCCCATCCTCCGCGTGTGGCACTTGCCCAAGCTCCTTCGCGCACAGACCGCCCTCGCCAGAGAGGGCCCGACCTCTGCTGCTGCTGCTGCTGCTCGGTCGGAGAATGCGGCTGTATGGATAGAGTGGTTCATGGCCCAGGGCCACGACGCCAGCGTGCCGAACGAGCACGCGGTGGCCGCCGCACTCGGGCTTTGCTCCCGTTGCGGGGACATGCCGTCTGCTCTCCGCATAGCCCGCGCAATGCTCGAGTCGTCCGTGCGAGGCTCGGTACCGGCGAGAGCCTGGGTGCACATACTCCGCCTCGCAAGCACCGCATCCCCGAACGACAAGCTGAAATGCTTGGAGCTTCTGAGTCGGCACAACTCGGTTCTCGGTGGTTGGGGGTCAGGTTTGGCCGTCGAACGGTTGGCAGCGCCCGACAAGAAAGACCATGTCTCCCTCGCGCGTTGCATCGTCCAGCTACTCCGAATACCCCTCGCAGTGCCAGATCCTGACACTGCTTGCGGAGTCGATGCCACCGATGTGGTGCATTCCGAAATTTGGTCAGATATCAGAAGACGCGCCGAGTTGTTCTTAGAGACGGCGGACCGCTGAGATTACCACCTCGATCGAAAGTAGGTTTACTGTATGCTAGTATGTTCAAGGTAGCCTTCCCATTTATATAATGACATTTCGCCAAGTGGTTCAAAGATTGACTGCACCTCTTGAAGGGTAAGACAACAATAACTGATAATTCAATGGGTATCCCAATTAATGTAGTATGTAACAATGATCCAAAAAACCGAAGTGTCCACGAGTGACTCCTGTGGGGTTGCGCAGAAAACCTGTCGGTGCATCATACGCCTATCAGTGAGACAAGGCAAGTAAGACAAAGCAGCGTATGTGTGCAATCAAATACAACTTCAAGGATTGTCTATGCTAAAAAGCATTACCGACAGATTGTGCGAATGACTTTGGCCGGTCATCGAACGACCGTGCCTTGGACCCACCGCTTCCATCATAGTGAAAAGCTGGTGTAGGGGGAATAAATGTATCGTCGGTGAGTGCCATAGAGACGGGCTGGTAAGCGTGGTCTGATGTACCGCTTTGAAGCGATTCGAGTGGCGGCGTGAATGTGTCTGTGGACATCGCTCCAAGCTGCACGGGTGTAAGACGTCGTGCGTTTCTCCGGTTCCGCACCGATGGCACATTTCGGCGGCGGAAGAGATAGATAAAGGCCGCGATAGCGAGTAGGAGAATAACAACGGCATTCAGCCCGAGAATCGCAAGCATGATGGGGAAATAAGTTGTAATTTTGTTTAGGGTATTTGTAATATTGTCCGACAGAGAGACGGTAGTCCTGCCAGAAGTTGCTGTTGAGTTTGCCGCGCTGTAGGTGATGTTACGAGGAACAGTGCCTCGAGCAGTTGCAAATTCCTTGGATGCTTGATTTGGGTCGACGATGGAGAGAAGTTTGACGTATGGATCGCCCATTTTCCCCGAAGAGTCGAAATCACCAAAGTCGTAGACAGAATACATAGAACGGAGGACATTATCACCGACAATCATATCACTGGGCGTTCACGTTGATAAAATTCTAATTAGTAATGACGATGGATTCAGATCCCAGTTGAAACGTACAAGTTACCTGCTGCAGGGGCAATGGCTAACATGTCTTGGGATACAAAGGAGCCCTCACAGGCGCCCGGATTAATGAAGCTTTTTGAAACTAGATCTAGGGGATGAATGGCAAAAACCTGGCCACTGGCGAAATAAAATGTCAGGTGTACGAAGTCACTCATGAAGGTGTCTTACTTGATTTGTATTGCAGCATCTATCTCAATATTGCATGGCATCGACCACAGACCAGTTTGTTGATTTAGCTGGGCTCCTGGGATATTTCCGTATATCACATTACTCACTTCGGGGGACACGTAGCTGCAAGGCGGTCAAATTATGAGACTACCTATGAGGAACTGCAAACGCGCCTGTAAGATGTCCCACTATCCAATAAGGCTACTGCCATGTTCGAAGGAACGTTTGGCAGTGTGGAAGTCATGGGAATGACTGACGTCCCAACTAAAATGGCCTCTATTAAAACCGTCCAGCGTTGAGGGTCGGTCTCAGGAAACGTAGGGATTGCGCTAGTCTGATTGACGGCAGCATAGTCGGGGTCGAGTTCGCCAATAAGAAATGTTCCTTCGACATCATTGTTAGGGTTGGTGGATCTTTGCAGAGAGAATGCTATGAAATTGGGCTCCTGAGGGTTGTCGCTGAAAAGGTTGTATAAGAGACTACGGCCAGACGAAGAACCCGTATTGCTGACGAGAGCATCGATAGTAGAAAGAGAGGTGAAGCCTAAACCGACGATGCCATTCGTTCCGTAATTGATTGCAGGGTTCTGAGCGCTAGATACGTCAAGAAATGCCTGATTTGGGACGGAGATGCTGAGATAACCAAGTCAGACTTCATCATGGGCACGACGGGAGGTGGATATAATACCCAGCGAATTGTACGGGAGAATAAGATATGAGCCCATAAGCCCATCCGATTCCATACTGGATGGGACGATTGAGCTGAAGCCTACTGTTAAGGGATAGCACCTCACCGTCAGGTTGTAATTTGTTGACTAGATAATAATCAACACGCAGTAAAGAAAAGACGAGTAAGCACGGACCGTCTGATTGCAGTCAGGCAGCGGTGAGGTTGAGCCCTTTATCCAAAGGTCAGATGAGCCCGTGTCCAGTTGCACACTATAATCTGCACACGAATAAGCATACCCTCCTTGAGACGAAGGTCGAATACACATACTTACGCCCCCTAGGATAATCTAGAAGGCCGGTGAACAGGAGGGTTGGGTGGAGATTCAGAACGCACATTAGTGATGTAAATCATATCATTGATGGTGCTTAAAGAAAGTTATGAGTGTTGAATATTATACAACGGCAATGGACACACACCTGAGGTCGGAATTGTTCAACGAAATTTGAGAAGAGGAGGCCAAGACATTTGGGCGGAAAGCAGACACCTCGGCTCCTGCCAGTGACCGCGTCTGACGGGAATGTCTACTAGTTTTCGTTATGGGGAATTTAAGAGCAAATGCAGTGGTTGTGTAAAGAACGAAAGAGAGGGAGAGGACGGAGAGGACGGAGAGCCTCATCTCCTAGAAGAAAAGAACGACAACTTGAGGAAAGAAATGAAACATGCAGCAAAGTGAACACTCGCCGAAGAGGCCGGGAGGACCACCAAGGTCATCACGGCCCATCACGGCCCGTACCCCACATACCCCACACTGCTGCCACCTCAGCCTGTTCTTGTTCCTTATGGCGCCAGTTCCCTCTCGTACTGCCATCCTCAGGCTCATAAACGCTTCCCAGAACACCAGCTGTCCTTGCCATGGTTCACATACTGCTCACAATTCCCACGCGATCGTCAACCAGCTACGGACACTTGCGACACCTGTTGACAAGGTCGAAAAGGAGTATGCTTTTGAGGTATATTGCGCCTTACTCTTATTAACAACGGTCATATTCATAATTGAAATCCTGGCTTAGGTTGCTGCATCCAATCTTCGCTTTGGAGACCGTGTAACCCGTGAAGTCGGTATGGATTTGAAGAATATGAAGGCGACCAAAGTCAGCTCTCTCTCCCTTGGCTCCGACATAACGCTTACAACTCTCACAGGTAGCCGTATTCACAGATCCGAATGTCGCCAAACTCCTCCCCATGAAGATGGTGCGCCCCATTTACTATACTATGATATGTCCTCACACGTGGCTTCCACCCAAGGCGATCGAGTCGCTCTCGTCACAGCAGGATTTGCCTTTTGAGGTTTTCGACAGAGTTGTGACAGAACCAACAGAGGACAGTTGGCGAGAAGCGATCGCGTGGTCGAGAGAGCACGATTTTTCCCATTTTCTTGCGTGCGTAGCCCCATCTCTGAAGTCCGCGTCTGGTTCACACCCCCAATCAATGTAGCGTTGGTGGTGGCAGTGTCATAGATACTGCGAAGGCAGCTAATTTGTGCGTTTACCATTCCCACACATATACAATGCCTGTGGTGACTTTGCCAAAGGTTCACTGTGTATAAGGAAGCGGACCTGTATGATTTCATTAATGCACCAATTGGGAAGGGCCTCCCTATCTCGAAGACACTACGTCCTCTGATAGCGGGTACGTATGCCGTATGTGCGCCCGCTGAGTTGACCCCGCATTACGTACTGTAGTTCCAACTACCGCCGGAACTGGCTCTGAAACGACTGGTACCGCTATCCTCGATATCGCGTCCAAGTCCTTCAAGACGGGAATTGCTAACCGTGCTTTGAAGCCGACTCTCGGAATCGTAGACACGTTTAACACAGAGTCGTGCCCTACAGCGGTTCACATCAGCGCCGGTCTCGATGTGCTCTTCCACAGTTTGGAGAGCTTCACTGCGATTCCGTTCGTTCATCTGCTGGCTTCGCACTCTTAACCTTAAGGTGTTGCAGGTATACGGAACGTTCACCAAGGCCGACAAACCCCATTCTCAGACCTGCATATCAAGGCAGTAACCCCGTCGCTGATATATTTTCCTTATGGGCTTTGGAGCAAACCGTGAAGTACCTTCCTAAGGTAGCCAAGGATAAGGACAACACTGAAGCTCGCCGGCAATTACTGTATGTCCATATCTTTTCTGGACTACCAACGAGTTGTCATCGTGCTACTCGCTTCCTAGATTGGCTGCGTCTTTTGCTGGTATCGGTTTTGGTAATGCCGGTGTTCATCTTTGTCACGGCATGAGTTATCCCGTAAGGTTACCACTTGCGACGTCCCGACGTCTGTTTATCCCACAAATTTCCAGATTTCTGGACTCAACAAGAAGGGTCCCAGGTACAAGCACGCTGGCTATCTTGTCGACCACCCTATTATACCCCATGGAATCAGTGTAGCACTCACCGGTCCTGCCGTCTTCCAGTTCACTGCGCCATCCTCCCCCGACAGGCACCGCCAGGCACTCGCTATATTCAAGCAAACAAGCCTTCTTGACCAATCAATAACATCTATACCAGACAGTGCCGTAGGCCCTCATTTATTCGAAGCTATCGCGTCCTTCCTAGATGCCCTCGGTGTACCACGGGGTCTCGAGGCGGTCGGATATACTAAAGAGGACATTCCCATGCTCGTGGAAGGGACATTGCCTCAGCGTCGCGTCCTGGATCTCGCACCAGGCGTCGGAGATGTTGCCGGCGAGGATGGCAGGGAGCATCTCACGAAGATGTTGGAAGCTTCATTAAAATACTGAGAACAGGTCCAATGTAGTCTCGAAACTGAACTCTTGACTTATTCATAGGAAGCTACCGTACTAGCTGTCATCCCATTCGCATGAGAATACCAAACAAAATCCTCTGCAATACGGCAGAGCGATTAAATATAGGAAAGCGCGGTCTTATTCCATTCGACAAGGTCCTGAAATTTGACCATGTTCCCTCCGAATATATCTAAAGCACTTTTGACACCCCAATTAGAACAAATTGTTGCACTGCGAAGATCAGTTGCTAACCTCCCGTATGTCAGGTCGACCTTCCCTTCAGAGAGTCGCTGGACCGTGCTCAGGTCCGAAATATCTTGACATAGATACGAAAAGCGATTACAGCCATGATTACGATTGCCTCACCTTTACCCCCCCCTGCATACGTTGTAGGTATCCTGACCCACTTCCCAAGAACTGCGCCAATTAAAACTGCGAGTGGTGCCACATAAAGATACGTACGAGCGACGAGATCTTCATCTATACCCTGGCAGAGGCCCTCCACATCTGCCGCGTGTACAAGAAATTCACTATGGCCCCAAATGAGCCGCGCATTTCAAGTGTGATGCCTTGCATTCCCACCTGCAATAATCGGAAAGTAAGTCTAATGTTTCTATTGAGGACAATTCAGCAAAGACAATTCAAGCAGAAAGACGTTTACTCCTTGCCTCGACAAATTTCGGTGTCAGTAATATCCTGCCATTTGTTCATTGCGACCATCCACTTATCATCCCTCCGCCGGCAGCTGTCTCTATGTCTGGACCGGATCTTTAGCGCACGGCAAAGAAACGAGACATACCTGATATCGACGACTAGGCGCTCCTTCCCCACAAGAGAAGAAATTGTCTGTAATCTTTCAAGAGAGAACCTTTGTCCAGGAAACAAGTACGAGGTCACGATAACCTTGACAAGCAATACTCTGACGACTCTGTACGCGTGCATAATAAGCAACTCACTTTACTAGCACCACGACCTAACCACGAGAGTGCATTTTTGTCAGTTATTCCACCACCGATCTGCAATCCCCCTGAGCCGTAATATGATGACTTAGAGACAACCAATAAAATTCGGGCAGGGCAGACTCGGACCTGGCCAAGCTCTCAGCGCTTCCTTGGCAGCCTCGTCGTTCCCTGGCCCAAGTTTAATTAGATGACCGCCTTTTAGTCCATGTTGTTTGTAACGCAGGGCAAAGTCTCCAGGCGTTTCTCTTGAGACTGACTCAGCTATACCAAAGGAGCAGCAGTTCGAGTAGCGTACTTTGCAACAAAATTTGTCTTTAAAGACCCTGGGTCGTTTTCCGACAATGTACCACCAACGATCTGTTTTACATGTCCGTCGTGAAGATCAATACAAGGGCGAAACAAGCTCTTTCGAGAGCAACTCATAACAGTGATGCGGGACGATGCCAGCACCGGCCCGACTCGGGCTTGTAGTGTGGTAAATGCGGCTGTGGCTGAAAAACTGTATAGTTGGTCTAATCGGGACCTACGTAGTCACCAGTTTGTCTACATCGTTTAAGGCCATCGCCGTCGTCTTCCAAGTAATCCTCTAGTGCTCCCCAACATAATGCCAAACAAGGTCAAGGCGTATGAGCTTCAGTCGAAGTGCGCCCAAATTCACTGCAAATCACACGAGTTACTGACGATTGAGGCTCATTCACTAGGTCCAAGAATGATTTGGCAAAACAGCTCGTGGATCTGAAAAATGAGCTTCTAACACTACGGGTACAGAAGATTGCTGGCGGTGCCGCGTCAAAGCTGACCAAGATGTACGTTCGCTGTTTCACCTATGGGATATTTTGACTGACCCACGTGCAGCAACACCGTTCGCAAGTCCATCGCACGGGTACTGACCGTAACCAACCAAAAAGCACGCCAAAATCTCCGAGAATACTACAAGAAGAAGAAATATCTTCCTCTTGATTTGCGACCGAAAAAGACTCGTGCTATTCGGCGGCGGTTTACCAAAGTGAGCTCTCAGTCTCTTATAGTCAACACGTTCCTACAACTACTTGGCAGAACGAAAAGTCTCTCAAAACGCTCAAGCAACGTAAGAAGGATATTCATTTTCCCAAGAGGAAGTATGCGATCAAGGCATGAACAGTCTGAGCGCTATCCTGTGGGACGGAGGCCTTCCAACATGTATTCCCATGCCTTGCATCATGTCTCATATCGCACTATGCAGCTTGTTAAGTATCTCAAACGTTTGACCGCCAGCATCACGATACTTCAAACGATGTACTCTTCATCTATCGGGTTTGCCCGGGTGTGCGCTTATGATGATTATTCGGAATAAGTAGGTTGAGCCAGAATCGCAAGCCTACATCACAGTTTCAAGTTGCAACACAAGACGCGGAAAGTTGTAAAAGTGGCTACTACACTATCTTGTATGTGCACATGGTCGCCAAGACGGGGCGCGCGCTTGCTGTTTGCGTATGCCCGTGGATGAACGCCCGCCAACAACATCAGATAAGGATCCCATCAATGCTAGCATACATTGCTTTTATTCCCTTTTGGAACGATAAGAGAGATCGGGGACGGGGCCTTCATCGTCGCGGCGACCAGAAACCTTAATGAATCCATCCATAGCATAATCTGCGCTGGTCACCTGTGCATATGTCAGTGAAGGACGCAAAGTTGAAAAGTGAGATTACCCATTGCGCAAAGTCCCTCAGGAAACTAGGAAGTAGTCCTAGTAGCGGTGCGAAATTCACGTAAAACGGTAAATAGACCGTGCGCGAGTGTTGCTCGTCTAGGACAGTGATAATTGCTTTTACAACAGCAATCGGCTCTAAGGAAGGGAAGCAAAACCGGAAGAAAAAGTCCTTAGGGAGGCGGACAGTTGAGAAGAGAGGTGTCAGGACGTGGCCCGGGACGATTAGACTGGTCCGGATTTTGGGTACATGATAGCTAGGTCCTAAGTATTAAGCGTCGTCCTGTCATCTTGTTGTAGCTAACGCACCGGTTATCAAGTTCATACCGCAACGATTCATGCAACGAAATAACGGCAGTCTTGGAGGCATTGTAATCAGCTATAACCACTTCGATCAGATGACTACAAAAATTCATGCACGTGAACTACGAAACTCATCTGTGCCATTCCGACAAGACCGGCGACGGAAGCAACAGTGACCTAACCTGTTCGTGAGCACCGCTGACAATGGCAAGGATTCAAACCGAACTAACGATGTGACCGGACTTGTTTCTAATCATTTCGGGGAGAAATGCTTTCAAAGTCCAGAAATGAGCAAGTGCGTTAACACCGAAAGTTCTGAAATGCGAGTAAGTCCAAGGCTAGCTTAGTTACAAACCCAAGACACGAAACTGTTTGACATCCTCAGGTGAGAGGTCCAGCAGGAGTTTCCCTTGAACAACGCCAGCGTTATTCACCAACACAGTTGGGTGACCAATCTAATAGTGGAGTAATCACGAGTCTGTGAACAGACGGGTGTGCAGCCGTCATACCTCCTCAATAACTTTCTTCGCGACTGCTTCAACTTCCTCCCATTTTGTGACGTCGCATTGGTAGTAAGTGATATTATCTAAAGGCAATGACGTCGACGACAGCAACGAAGTGAAAGAGGGCGTACAATTCTCAGTAACGATTGGCTTTATGTCAAGAACAACGACGGTGACATTGCGGACGGCTAGCGTGTTGGCAAGGAGCTCTCCAATGCCAGACGCGCCTTTGGATATCACTCAGTAGACACAATGTGAATGACAGTCGACACGCACCTCCAGTAATCAGCACAATTTGTTCACCCCAGTCGACTGAACCTGGCCCGAAGAGCAAACTACCTTGATTACGATATAGCCTGGAGTACCATTTCAAAAACCCTGAAAGGAAAGAAGGGTTCGCGGCACGGCCAATTTATGATGCGTAGGAGAGAACGCACAAAACAGCGACACCAAGATGAAATAAGCAGAAGATACTAAGATGGCGGGATCTTCTAGTCTGTGGCCCTGGAAGAAAAAGAAGACGGGAACGAGAAAGAGAAAGAACGGGCCTATGCATGTGTCAAGATGGTCTCGTCGAGATAGAGAACATCAGGACTGACTGAACGCAGTATGCGACAACACCTTGACTACCAGGTCAACGTCGAAGTTATCAAAAACGAGTGCAGGTTCATAGTGAGATTTGTCCATTCTTCGGATGATGATGATATTTGGTAAATGTGCTGCTATGCTGAATGATGATCACAGCTGCCGGCGTTACGCTCGGGCCGCGACGGGCCGTATCACTTGCCAACTTGCCAATCCTTTCCCTTCACCGTGTCACCGCAATGCCTCCACGACCACGACCACGAAAAATACGGCGCAATGTTGCGCAATCCAGAGATAAAGAAAATGAGGCCGTGCCTATTTCAGATAAACCAGTGGGACAAAACGTGATGAAGGAACCGAAGTCCCGACTTTACACGCTCCTCGTCTTCCCCATCTTATTGCTTATGATCTTGCATTCGCTTGTTACCTTTTTGTATGTTCGAGCCTTGGACCCGTTGTACGGGGGTCCCCCCATCAACCTCCACCTTAACAAGATTGTCTGGGTAGCGACACTCACCGGAGCCTTTGGACCTGTTCCGTCGCCATGGCCTTCTCTCGCCATCCAAAGTGGTTTGATTGCCTTAATCCCCTTTTCCTCTTATTACACAGCACTTTATACTGCAAGAATAAACCACCCTTCTCTTAGTCCTACGCTCACACATCTTGTCGTGATATTTCCAGTACTCTACATTGGTGTCTCCATGGTGCAGCGGATGGCGGTGCGTGTTGTGGCTTCCTTCTTATTTGAAGTGCCCTGACTGAGTGCGGTATTTAGGCGATACTCGCAACTTACTCATCGGAGAATTCCGCAGCACGGTTCTCGATTATACCAGCATGTGGCTCGAGTGTTATTGGATTCCAACTGATTTGGGGTACTTTTCTCGATTCGTATCAATTCGGGCTATCCGACAATGAAATCGTAGGTGGCCAGGTGCCTTTTCTTTCGTATTGACCTATCGATTTGCAAGCTCTTCATACTTGGCGGAATTGGGCTTGCGGTTTACGTTTCCTTTTCAGCCTTTGTCCTTGGTTCTTCACCAAGACGAGAAAATGACGAAGGCAAATCTTTATCATCAACTTCATCGCGTCATCTTGTACCCGGAATTACAGCCCTGCTACTTCCACTTCTGCTTTGGCGGCTGGGCTCTCCTGGCTTACCAAAACCTCTGACAGAGCCGTATACACACCCGAGCTTCCCGTTGCGGATTCTATCCTCTGTACCATCTGTTACGGGCGTGATAGTTGTTGGAGAGGTGTACTCATCCGATACCCAAGTGTCAGGTACACCCCAAAGCTACCCTTCTCCGCTCAGATTTCTCCGGGGATCGCACTCCCTATTGGGTGGCGTCTGGATAGGAGACAAAATATCCCGACGAGGTAGCAGTGCTCCTTTGCAAGACGCTGAGGGGACACCCCTCGGAGATTCCATTTATAACGCATTCTTGTTGCAAGAAGCTGTTCGCTTGGTCGACACAAGTGATCGAGCCATTCGAACTGGCCAGGAGAAAGCATTGTTCATGTAGGATCTTGCGCCTCTCCGGCGTTATTACGACCGAACTTTGATGTCTTAGTGGCTTAGGAGTTGGTATTGCTGTCTCTTCATTCGCAAGACAGAAAATCGACACCACTGTCATTGAGATCGATCCCGCTGTATACAACGCATCTCGCCAGTACTTCGGATTACCTGACCTTGGTAGTGAGCGCGTCTTCTTACGGGATGCCCGTGCTGTTGTTGCCGAGAAACGACTCGCGGCACTGCAACACAACGTTCCCGATGCCGACAAGTATGACTATGTCGTGCACGATTGCTTCTCTAACGGCGGGGTTCCCGCCCATCTATTCACTGTTCAGTTTTGGGATGACTTGAAAGTTATCATGAACCCCGAAGGTGTGGTTGCAGTGGTGAGCACCGCACTCCATGGGGATTCAATGAAGTCACTGATTTCCCCCCTACTCTTGAGAACTTCGCAGGGCAGATAGACTCGTCTCCAGCGAGGGCAATTCTATTTACGTTG